>Ga0247778_1000832_pt1 | contig 22816 bp, 24 predicted proteins | sample UWRJL049202B5_FD_179939 | JGI IMG/M metagenome (GOLD analysis project Ga0247778, IMG submission 179939) | Plant litter microbial communities from Arlington Agricultural Research Station in Wisconsin, United States - UWRJ-L049-202B-5 | ecosystem: Environmental > Terrestrial > Plant litter >... | reverse complement strand
GGGGGGGGTGTGAGAATTGGCTAATGAAGTCGATAGGTGGATGTCATAATCGTGGACGAGGAGTATCTACATCTACTGGATGACTTCCGGTCGAAATATCCTGGAGTGCCATTCATTATCGATACAGATACGGATGCCACAGAAGGCCAGCTTTCTGGGCCCTTTGATGAAGCTGTTTTGGAAGGTCTGAATTACGATATTGAGCTCGGCTCGAGAGGATGGGAAGGTTTAAAAGCTCAGGCCGATGATGAAAATGATACGATTGCTATTCCTTTTACCAGTGGCACGACAGCGAAGCCGAAAGGTGTGGTGTACACCCATCGTGGAGCGTATCTTGCGGCGATTGGAAATGTGATTGAGAGCGGTTTGAACTATCATACGGGGCGGTGTGGATATCTCTGGACGCTGCCGATGTTTCATGCGATGGGATGGAGTAAGTCTTGCTTTCATTACTTTGTCACTTGTGAACTATTGAGGACGTGCAACTTCACCCAGGCTTTGATCTCCCAAGGAATATGAGACATTGAAGAGAAGTGCACTCCATGTTTCGGCACCATATCAATTTCACTCAGTAGTTGATATTGGAGCTCAACTCCACGTACCTGCTTCGAAAGACAAATTTGCTAATTTTCATCTTCAGCTTTCCCATGGGCAGTAACAGCCGTCCGGGGAACTCACTACTGCCTCCGCAAAATCGACTATCCCTTAATCTGGAAGTTGCTCAAAGAAGAAAATATAACCCATTTCAACGCAGCACCAACCGTAAACACCCTCCTCTGCGCCGCGAAAGAAGCCTCTAAGCTAGAGAACCCCGTCCGCGTAACCGTAGCCGCCTCTCCACCAACAGCTCACCTCTTCGAGCAAATGACGAACCTAAACCTCTTCCCTGTCCATGTCTACGGACTAACAGAAACCTACGGTCCAATCACGAAAGGCTACCACATGCCCGAATGGGAAACCATCCCTCTCAAAGAAAAATACGCTCGTATGGCGCGGCAGGGACACGGCTTCATCACTGGTCTTCCAATCCGAATTATCAAGCCAGATGAGCCGGAGGGAGTGCTGATCGATGTGAAGCGAGATGGCAAGGAAATTGGCGAAATTATCTTCTTTGGAAACATTTGTGCTAAAGAGTATTTAAAGGATGCGGAGGCGACCAGGAAACTATTTGCGGGGGGCGGGCTGCATAGTGGAGATTTGGCGGTTTGGCATGAGGATGGGAGTGCGCAGATTTTGGATCGGGCGAAGGATATTATTATTTCCGGTGAGATTGCCCCCTTCTCGCAATGTTGAAATAGAAATACTGACAACGTGACCAGGCGGAGAGAATATCTCCTCGGTAGCCCTCGAGGCGATGCTCGTGCAACATCCCGATGTCCTCGAAGCCGGTGTGGTCTCAGTAGCAGATTCCCATTGGGGTGAACGACCGAAAGCTTTCATTACAGTTCAGCCTGGTAAATCTCTGAAGGGAGAGGCTCTGATTGAATGGGCGAAGCATGAAAGTGCGATTAGCAAGTTCATGGTTCCACGCGAGGTGGAGGTTGTGGAGGAATTACCAAAGACGAGCACGGGCAAGATCAAGAAGAATGTTTTGAGGAAATGGGCGAAGGGTGATTATAGCGAGAAGTGATTCTTTGATGGGAGTAGGAGCTTCAAAACTACAGGTAGAGGAGGGTAGGCGAAACCGGTTGAGAGGGGTCAGGTTGGAGTTATGTTCACCTTCATATGGGTTTTTCTTTAATCGGCGCGAGACACTACAGATAGAAGAGTCGGATAAGGGTAACCTCTGTTGAATGGTATGAATGTCACCTAAGATTTGACAGCATCCATCTTCAATCCCTCCGGGTCTTTCGTCTCCTTATCACCCCACTGAATATCATACCCCATCTCCTTCAAATACGCCTTCCAAGCCTCATCTTCATTATCCAGCTGATTGCTAATATCCGGGATAATGAACCAGGTAGTCAACGCACCCACAGCCGCAAACGCAGACCCAATCAGGAACACAGCTTGGTTTCCCTTATACACACTATCGCCATAACTCGCCAAAATCGGCGCGAAGACAGCAGTGCCAATCGCCGCTCCAGCTTTCCCAAATGCAGCGATCAACCCGAGACATTGACCACGAATACTGGTGGGGAAGCACTCGCTCGACGTAAGTACAATCGTGGCACCGGGTCCAACTTCACCAAGTGTGAGGAAGATACCGTACATGACGATGAAAAGAGGGAGAATGCTCTGGATACTTCCTAATGCGCCGCCCAGGACAAATCCAAGGATTGCTTGCAGGAAGAAACCGAGAGCCATGGTGCGTCGACGCCCGATCTTGTCGCTGAGGAGACCGCCAATTACTCCGCCGGGGATGTAGAACAGGTTTATGAGTGTGCCCCAGCCCAGGTTCTTTGCGAGGGATTCGCCTACATTGAGGCGGGAGAGGATGATACTAGCAAATAGGCCGAAGGGATAGGAGATGTAGTTGTATCTTTTGAACATTTAGTACGCATAATTATGGAGTTACTGGATGTTATCATTCACTTACAGAAACCAACTCAATGAACATCCCAAGAGGGGCCTCCAATATCTTCTCAAAACCGGCCAGAGCGAGATTCGCTGCTGCTTGGCAGCACTCTTTCTATACGCAGTACTGACAGCCATTCGGTATCTGAACCAAAAGATGGAGACGGGAGGAATCAGTCCTAATGCTAGGGATAGCCTCCACACTATATTGTAGTGCTTCTCATTTTGATGGAAGCATAGAACGAGTAGTAATGGGACTAAGCCCCCGAAAACGAAGCCGAGAGTAGGCGCAATGTCCCCAACGAATGCGAAGAGCAGCCCACGGTGCTTGCGGGCTTTGGAGTCTTCATCCGTGGCCTCAGCGGCACCCGCTCCTGAGACTGGATATTCTCTATGACAAATTTAGTACCCGGTTCTGCAAGTATGAAAGGTCGAAAGAACTTGCCCTCCCGCACCAACACCTGCTATACCTCTGCAATTACCAGCATCCAAAACATACCCAACTCATCCTTCCCACTAGAAGCGGCACTCAAAATAATACCGAAAACCAACAATGCAGTCGTCAAAACAGCACCGCTGTTCCGTCCCAGACGATCAGAGATATAACCAAACCCCAACATGCCTACAATCATTCCAATAATAAACGCATTCGACAGCCGCGAATACGTTCCCGTCGAAAGATCAGGATACAGGATACCGAAAATCAGAGACAGATTTCCAATGATAGAAGCATTAAAGCCATCAGATCCAAGTGCGAGTCCAGAGAAAACAACCATGAGCGTGACGGAGAGCTTGGAGTAAACGGTCTTGACATCTGCTGTTTGTAACATATCGCGCTCTTCGTCGACGACTGCGACTGCGACTGTCTTGTTGGTAGAGGCATCTTTGCGCTCCGTTGGGCTTTCGATTGCCTCCATCTTGACGACCCACGAAATGAAGAGGGAAAATTAAAGAGAAGATACAGAAACAGAAATGAAAGTACCGGTAGATATCTACCTCCTACGTACACTTTCCATGTCAAGAGTGGAGTGCTCGCTTCTTAACTCGAATCTATTACCTTAGTACATCGCCTATTCCGATAGTTCGTCGCGACTCGCGAGCTCTCTGTTCTGAAATTTGCTGTTCTTGTTCAAGAGTGGGATGAAGTTGGTTCAGGGAAATATGGGAGGGTTAATACTACTTGGCTTTTTGTGGGTCAGGCTGTAGACCCCTATGTAGTCGCTAAATTTTGGCGGGGTCGCTGTGTGAATAGGGGCTACGGAGCGGACGGTGAAGAAAAGTGAGCATCGTGAAGAAGGATATATTCCAATAGATGAATGGATACTACAATATAATACCTACATCTACAAACGTCGCAGTCTGTTAGACTCACTGGTATATTGTCGGCGATTTGGTTCTCCACCAGGGCTAGCTTGAACCTTCTTGAGCGCCAGGCGCGACCCTTGTAGAATCAACCCCACCTCCAGGTACCTTGCTAGCAGAAGGGCCCACTGTAAGTTTTCTTTTATTCTCAACTCTCAAATATTGAGAATTGAAGAACATCAAGATTTTCATCATGAATGAAAAGTCTGGATTGAAGAGCTCTGCTGTGCACCACCATGCTTCAAATGGGGTTGGTGGACTGAGGAGGAAAGCAAAACGTTGTCTGGCTGGAGCTCTATTATTTTCAGGCACGTGTCTGCTAGCTGTAAGTTCTTTGACCTGCATATCATTATAGTACCGCCTGCATTGGGTGTCTATGGCATCTACGTATGTCTGAATTCTCGTTGGCTAGAGTCTTGCAGTAACCTTACTGTCTTCGTTGGCAACACGGCATGATTTGAGAAATGTGATATTTACTGGTAACAAAGTCTAACCTTGAAGTAGTTTTCAAAATACAAATCCAACTGGGATGATAATGCAGCATCATGGCTAGCACCACGTACCATCGAGCAATTTCAAAGGTGCTCCAACAACAACTTCCTCTCCACGGGTCTCACGTTCCTAGATTCTGCAGCTCCTCTTCCAGTTGAGGAATATGTCCAGCGTAGAAATAATTTAGCCAAGGCTCTTGTTGCTGACGGCGTAGACGCATTCATTGTTGAGCCAGGTTACACTTTCCAATATTACGCCAACATCAGTCAAAAAGGTCCATAACACTTCCCCATTTTCCTTTGGGCATAGGCTAATCCCATGATATAGATTGGGAAGTATGGGAGCCAGAAGAGCGTCCCTTTTTGATGGTTGTTCGGCCTTCCACCAACGCTAAGACAGGTGAGATTGAGGCTTCGACTAGTTTTCTAGCACCAAGTTTCGAAGTTGAGAGAGCGAGGTTACTTGGTATGCCATTCGAGGGAAGCTTGGACTTCGTTCCGTGGGAAGAGCATTGGAATCTCTACGAGACACTAAGAGAATCTTGGAAACCCGAATTTGTAATGGGAGGAGACTTGGCTGTTAAAAGGGCTGCCACGAAAGTCATGGTGGACGAAGAAATGAGGGACTTCATTCAAAGAGGCTTGAGTGAGAACGGTTTCACTGTTGTCGGACTCGGTGGCGAAGTTGAGAGAGTGAAGCAAACGAAGACAAAGCGAGAGATTGAAATTGTGAGGGCTGTCAATACAGGAACAGTCGTCGCTGTGAGAGCCATGAGGGAATGCATGTATCCTGGCTTGACCGAGAATGAGGTGATGAATGTACTGGATAATACCCTGAGAGTGGCCGGGATGGAACCATTTTTCGATATTGTGTTGTTTGGTAATTCAACCCCTGGTTCGTTTTCATTGCATGCTAAGAACTGCTGCAGACGAAAATGCCTCAAATCCTCACGGCGGAACCAATGGGAGCAAAGTCCTTGAAGCAGAGACATTCGTCTTGATCGATGTTGGGTATGGCACTTTCCCTTTACTTGAGCTTGTTCAATAATGAATGATTTAGTGCTCATTTATTTGGCTATTCCTCTGATATATGCCGGACATTCTTCCCGCCCTTCTTCACCAAACCAACCACCAATTCGGAAATCGAGGCACTTTCCCCGATGGTTCAAGAAAAGCTCGCTGTATGGGACATCGTGCTCGAAGGCCAAACGCAGTCCATGCACGCATTGGTATCCAACAACTCCGCAGCAAGTGTTGATATTGCTGCGAGGAAAGTAATCACTGATGCAGGCTATGGTGATGCTTTTACTCACCGGGTTGGACATGGAATCGGCATCAAAGCTCATGAAAGCCCATACCTAAACAGAGGGAACTTTAACGTGACTCTCCGAGCCGGAATGACGTTTACATCAGAGCCCGGAATCTACCTTGTGGACAAATTTGGTGTCAGGCATGAGGATATATTACTCGTCAATGAGGATAGCGAACCTGAGGTTCTGACTGGGACAAGAGCGAGAGGCCCGTGGGATCCATAGTTCTAACATCTCACTCCATGACGGTGTTTCAGGTACCAATTTAAAACACTTTTCCAGACCTCCCAATCTTTTCTGTCACTTCTGTGGAGGAGTGCTATGCAGTCATCTTTCACTTCCACGCACCAAATCGAAGTATTATAAATGGAAGAAAATGGGGTTTCGGCTTACACTTGCAAGATTCTTGAGCTTAGAGATTTCGAAATGCATTTCCTCGAATTTTGACAAATTTGTGCCGCCTCTTCCTCATTAGTGCATACCTAATCTTCCGTCGCTACTCCCATACCCTGCCGCAGATCCAAAATACATTCTTTCCAAGGCTGAAAATAAGAACATTCCGCATGTGCGAGTCACGTTTGTCGTTCCTTTTTAGCGTTCCTGGAGGATTGGGGGCTGGAGAAGCAACCCCAAACTGCGCCACCAGCGCGCTCCTTAGCAGAGGCCAGTCCTACGCTTAACTCAAAGTCGACAGCCCAGAAAAGATCACTGACTCCTGAATTGAAGTTCGGGTTGAAATAGAGTAGCATTTGCCTCGTTACTAGATCCAATGAATGAAGTAAGAGGCCATCATCGGACAATATCACACCGTGCGGCGTAGCATTACACCTTGATGACCTAAAATAAGATCTGTATGCTTGAATTAATCTTATTTCATGAAAACGTGGGACAAATCCTAGAAGAGCCTATCGCTCCCATTCCAGTCGTCCGGCGCCCTAGTTTACCTTGGTTTGATGGATGCCTGGTGCGGTGCTATACGGCTCTCTGGTGATGATTGGATCTCAAATTTCGAAAGGACCAATCACCTTCATACAGTACTACTGTGAAAGAGGAAATTCGCCGTTTTGCCACTGTAACCCAAGTCCTACACAAGGCTGAGCTCCCAATCACGTCTACAGCATTCTGCCACACGCGCCCAATTCAGAGAATCGGTGAGCTTCAGGGGTTGAACACGAGGGAAATTTAAGGTTTAGTACACGGTGATAGGGCTTAAATGAGTTCGGAGCGATCCGTTTCTAGAAGACGCAGGCACCACTGTAACACAGTTTCAAAAAATGCAGCTTAGAGGTGCGGAGAATAAGTCTCAAGTAAGTGATTTCTCGGTATTTCAAGCAGTTAACCTCGTGGTCTGATCATCGCATACTCTTCACCAAATTTCTCCCACCGTATACGAGTACTCCAAGCGCTTGTCAGTGCTGCTCACTGCTTAGAAAGTATCAGACCATATAATTTCTGATGATATTATTATAGGGCTGGTCCCCAAAACGTTCTTGCCCAGCTCCCGCCGCCGCACGCCAACCAAAATGACAAGGTTCGATCCTTCCCATCCTAGGCGGGGCTGATGGGCTTGGTATCAGACATCGGTATCAAACATTACGTCCTTTCCTAACTATATATTAATCCCAACCGATCCCCTTCTCTGGAGAGGAGGTCTGAGGAGTACCTCAAAATGTTCAAAGAAGTTATTATTTCCGCTGCCGTTATCCTCGGATTTCTCCTCAACCTCGCGTTCGTTGACCAACCGAACATCACTACGTACACCATTGCTTTCGCCATGAGTCTTGCTGGACTGTCACCGTTCGTTCTCTGGTGGATATATCGCACGACGAAAAAAGAGTCGAAAAAGGCTGTCGCCGTGGAGGATGGCAACATCGATGGAACCCCGTTGACCTCTCTGAGCTTTTGGCAGCGTTGGCGCCTCAATACTGCTCCAATTCCCGAAATCGATCTTGAGAAGGGGACTATCAAGCCAAAAGACGAAGCATCTCGAAGCAATAGTGCGGAAGGAAGTTGATATGCTTTAGCATCGAAATTTCAAAATACCCAAGGTGAGAACGCTTGGGATGGACGGACTTGATCGCTTTACTGACGCGCAACACAGCTCGTCCAGAACTCATGGCAATGATGGCCATGAAGCTCGCTATGTAACTTGTGAGAGAAGACCTTTGTACGCTTTTTGCCGAGGTTCCAGAAAGTCGCAGCCCCAAAGATACTGCAATCATTACAACTCCCACCAGAACGATGGTAGTTCTCCACGCGAGATTAGGTTTCAAATTAGGACTTCTTAGAGGTTCCTGAAGTAAGAGAAGAGATGGTCTCGCCTCTTCCGGTATTGCGGCAGCGGCCGCGAGATATCATGGGGGAAGCAAAACAGATTGCTGGTGGAGGACAGAAGTTCGTGACAACTTGGTTCGGGAGCTTGATGGAACCATGAGATCGTATTCGCCGTTCTTGAGGGACAATTGCTGGGGATACGATGAACGAATTGGGGGCTAGGACAGAGCTTAGGATGAAGCCCGCCTTCAATCGGTTGTGATGATAGTGCAGAATAATATACTTCAACACACTTCATCCTTCCAATTTGGATATCACCCCCTTTCTGAGTCCTTCGCTTGTACTGGGCCTTCTCAATAACCTGCTGTACAGGGTTTGATAAGGCTTGACTTCAAAAATGGGTCCGGCCCCGAGCATTGGCCCTCGAAGTACTTGGACATCTCTTCAATCATGGCGATCAATTCCTCAATTGCGGTAGTAACTCTTATAGCCACGAGATCTTCATCATTTTCAAATAAAGTTGGAGAAGGAGCCGGCGTCGGAGAATTTGGTAGCGATGATAGTGGCGACGTGAGTGGGGCGATTGACTTTTCTTTCAGTTCAGGCTCAGGGTCATCATCTAGATCCGATAACATGATTTCAGGTAGTTCTGAGAAGGGTCCATTGAGTGTCGCTCCAGTGATCGGTCTCGAAGAACTATTTTTGTCGTCCTCAACTGGTACTTGGACATGTTGTTCATCCCACGAATTGGGAGCCTTTGTGCTCTTATAATAGAAAAATCTTTTGTCCATGTCATTGGAAAATCTGCGAGTAGTTGCTTTCAAATTAGTGATATTTCTTAATATATTTGATAGAGAAGTGATAAGGATTAAGCTCAGGTGGGACTTTCTCCTCTAGATGGGGTTGACTGACTCTGCAACGACCTGAACACTTCTTCTCTGTGGCTTTCTCGCTGACCATTTCTCCGCCTCAGACCTTCGGCTCCCGTCCCAAGTTGCATGTTGTGCAGTTAAGCTCATCTTGATATGAGGTGAAGTGTAAAAGCTATGAAGACCTCGTGGGAATGTGGGTTGGAATGAAGACTTTGGAGAGACTTGGGGACCAAGTCGACTTTCTTCTTTCTATATTTTGGAGACACATGTTTGTCGTGTTCGGAAATGACAAGAGATTAGGGGATTGAAACAGATGAATCCATCGTCCGGAACTCAGCCACCAGGAAGAGTATCACCAGTCATGTGACGAAGGATTGCAAAACTGAGGCATGTCTTGATCCTTCCCTTGCTTCCCTCGATTGCGCACCCTCATTTAGCCTCATGGTACTTGGGTGAGAGACCAATCATCGGTGGCGCTAAAACGCGGCATACCTAAATTTGTACTGCGTTCTCGCGGGTGTATACTATAAATGTACAGTACTTACTCCCTAAATTCTCCGCAAGCAGAACAATTGTGGACCCCACCCTCACTCATCCCTTTGTACCTTAGGTGTCCAGCCCAGGGTTTGCAGTACCCGCAGCACCATAACTGTGATCCCACTCCTGAATGTATCTACGATCGCACTTACGACAATTCCTGGAATGCTTTTATCCGGATCCGACTTCAAACCATTTCCAAGCCTTCGCATATTGAAATAGAAGAACTGAATCGGCAAGCCGCTTCCCACAACCTTCACAGGTATCAAGTTTGATAGCCACTGTCCTTTAACAATATGCGGTCTAGCGAGCGCTTCCTCGTCTGCGAGGTCCGTATTAAGAAGTAGCCGCTTGGGAATATCCGGTTCCAGCACAGCGGTTCGTCCAAGTCCAATGAGATCGCATGCTTTAGAATTAATTGCATCCGCCATTCCAGTCCTAGATCTGAAACCGCCACTTAACTGGAGAGGACATTTATCTTCAGAAATTTGTGCCACTCGCTCAGCAAACTCAGTGAAATACGCCTCTCGAATCTTCGTTGATTCCTTAATTTTTGGTGCAACGCGCAAAGATTGTGCACCGAAGGAATTATGCAATCCTGAACTTCGTTGCTCAGCATTTCCGCCAGATATTTCGACAAAGTCAATCATCCCGCAGGTGGTCAGCCAGCGAACTTGCTCTAGAGCTTCGTCTTGAGACAGTCCCCCTTTCTCCATATAATCCCCAGAATTGAGTTTGACGCTCAGGCAGAATGGCACAGGGAACTCGGCACGGATCTCGTTTACAAGCCGTTTCAGTAACTTCATCCTCCCCTCTGGACTCCCTCCATAGGCATCTGTCCGTCTGTTGGTGTATGGGCTCAGGAACTGGCTCAGTAGAAAGCCATGAGCTCCGTGCAGCTGGATGCCTTGGAAGCCCGCAGCCTTAGCCACTCGAGCCCCTCGTTTCCAGTCTTCAACAGCTTGGTCAATCTCGGGAAGGTCCATAGCTTTGGGTGTGCCGAGAAGAGACTGAATTGCGAGTTTTTCTAGCCACTTGTCACCAAAATCAACCGGAACTGATGATGGGCATAGAGCTGGCATGTCAGACTGACGATTACCAGCTCCGGCAGGACTCATGCGGCCGGGATGTGCGAGTTGCACAATAGCTGGTGTGCCTCTCGATTGGGCGATTGCTGCCCATTCTTGCCACGTTTCGAAATGCGGGGACGAAAGGGAATCGGAGTGGCAGACTACATCGCCAGCGATGGAGAGAACTAGTAGACTAGTTTAGTGAAAATATCCCCGAGGCTGACAAATATTAGTGTAGATGGGAAGTTTAAAAAATAAAAAAAGTGAATTTACATACATCTTATGTCAATTTGAACTTGTCCCGTAATGATCAAGCCATAATTCGAGTTACTCCAACCTCCATATAAATTTTTGAACTTAAAAATTGAATTCCCCAGTCAGCCTAACAAATTTTGATTAATAAAGATTGGCATACCTTGTCGATAGGGGGGTCGAAGAAGGGAGCTTCGGCAAGTGTCTCTTGCATGGGGCATTTCACAAGGCTTTCACTTGATTAGATCCTTCAATATTGCGTGGCAAGGTCAAGGCAGACTTACCGATTAGGTAGGACAAGGCCACATGGCAGTGTCAACGGCTAAGAAAGAACTTCCGTTGGGGATAGATCCTGCTTTGACATCTTGGATGGTTGTTCAAATTCAAACAATCATGGAAACATTTGAAAGGAATACAAGTTCCCTAAAATGTTCAAGTTGGGCCTGATAAACACTTGTTGCAGGAATAGGAATAGGGTCTGGATTCAGATCGACTAGCACAGAGATAAGAAAAACAAGTATCAGCCACCAGAGCCTTACCGCAGATGGCTTAGATGGCTAGCATACCGTACTAGAGTAGCTAGCCATGCCATGCTACCGGCGCCCGTGGATCGTGCCGAGCGCAAGTGCGGGGATGCAACGGTTCTGGTGGTGGTTGTCGCGCGAAAATCACCGAATGATTATCTCCGCGGTTAGGTCACGTGTTACTCTCTAGATACTTCTGAATACTAGTGATAGAAGCCATCCTTTTCGACACCTTCAATATATCAATTTTGCCATCCAGCGCCAGTAAGCATTATTTAAGTTGAACTTCCTGTCAGGACTACGCTCCGTCCTCTTTTGATTGATCACGTGTTAGCGAAGGGACTTCCACCTCAGCGGTAAAAGTTTCTTTCTGAAGAGAGATTATCTACATTACCATATTCCTGATTCGTGCACTGAAAGAGAACGATGTGCAGTCCGCCAAAGCATCCTAGTAAGATATAATACTTATTTCCAGGCAGGATGCTCCCAAATCAGTGAGCAAGCGCTGCCTAAATTGTATCTGTGCCCTAAATTCGCACACTGCGGCACTGCGACTGCTGTATTTATTGGTCTCTTTCATTTCATATCCTTCCCGAGACAAAGTTGTCTAGAAGCTCGTCAACATGGGTTCAGTCACCCCTCAAGATGAGCAAATTCCAACATACCGTATCGACCTCTCGCTCCCACCTTCCGAGCGCTACAAATCCATGGCCTCAGAGTTTGCTCCCAAAATGCAGGCCATTACACCACTTTTTGACCAGCTGTTGTCCACTTTCATTGCTTGGCGGCTTCTGAGACAATTCATTGAATATCTAGCCTCCATCTTCCTCCGGCGTGTCGCGTCAGCTGAAGAAACCGCAGAGCTGAGGGGGATTTCAGATGCGAGTGGCGTGCCCATGTACTTTCTGGTAGCTCTTAATGTGCTGTTGGATAGTTTATTAGGTTGTACTAGTGGTGGAGTTCTGGTCAAAGGGAACAAAAAGAGACAACAACTAGAGGGAGAGAAGGCGACAATGATGCTCTTTCGGACTCTGGACTGGGGGATGGAGGAATTGAGAAGTGTCCTTGTTGTGCTGGAATTTGTGAGGTCTAAGTCCGCCGATCCGGAAAGAGTAATTGCGAGGTCTATTACTTATGCTGGTTTTGTAGGGGTCTTAACTGGGGTTAGGTGAGCAGTCCCTCTTCAAACCCGGCCACATGCTCATGCTTGTTTAGGAAGAACCTTTCGCTTTCCTTGAACTTCCGGCCCAACCACGATTGCCCGACTCGTTCTCTTCGTTTGTATCAACTACGGGTACTTTTCGGTTTCGAGCCGTCGGTTGCTTCAGTTCTTCGATCCACAATCCTCCCAGACTCCCCATGGAGCACAGTTCCGCCCTTGAGTGACATGACAATGAATCTCGCGAGCCAGTGTTTCACACCTTGCTATCTGATTCTCAGTGATGGAATGAGAACAACAGTCATAGAAAAGGATCTCTTAGATGCCAGCATCAGAACCTCTTCCTCGTTCATTGTCCACACAAATCATGACACCAACCAACCTAGCGAGCATACTGCTCATACCCATAATCAGAAAAAGAAAAGCCCGGCGATTGGTCTGGATTCTTGGATTGAAGAAAGCGAGAATCGAAGAGAATGCATCCAGAAGAAATGGAATAGCCTGAAACGACGACACGAAAAGGAACAAGCCGAAGGGAAAAAAGATGACGACGACCTGCCTGCTGTAAGAGAAGAGACATTGAAGGGCTGGGTGAGGGCGTTTCCAATCATGAATGAGTGCTCGCACTTTGGTTGTATTATGGCGCCTCAGACTGGGACAATCAGGTTTCTTGAACGAGGATCCGAGAAATTCTTTGAGTTGTCAGAAGACGAAGAATAGGAGACGGACCATGAAGATGAATTCTTGATTCCTGATTGTTGGATTTCTTAAATTCAAGGGCCATACAATCACGACGGTTCTAGGTTTTGGGAAAATTCGAGTCTACTGGGCCGAAGCGCTGAAACGACCATATATAAGAGGACCACTTAGAGGATAAGAAGCCAGGCATGAGAATACACAAATCCACCCTTCCATGGCTTTGCAGCCACCTTCTTCAAACGCCAAAGAGTTGTCCATCTGAGTTTCCAAGTGAAGTAGAAGGGACCCAAAATTATTCCAGAAGTACATATCTATCCAGCCCAATATTTGGGGGTTTCCCGCAAGCGTACAGCAAGAAGGGCTATCATTTCCACATTGACTAGCTGCGTGTTATACTTTTACAAGTTCCTCCAGTGCAAGTAAATCTATAGACAAATCAGTATATGATTTTGACAAAGATTTCAGATTATTCGGGAGCTAAACTCCCGAAGACGACTCGCAAAGAGTTCGGCTCCTAAAATTTCCTGAGAACAAGGGTAAAGTTTCACGTACTGGTCACTGCAACAGTTGTCATTTCCGCAGATATCCCCGAAGTTACCTCCATTCCACACGCAACTAGCCACCGATGCTGCCGAAGTGATGGTTGAGCTCATGCAGTAGCCATTAATGCATTGCCAAAGGCTGTTACAAGGTGTTGCTGTAATCTTACAATCCCAACCATAGCAGCCCCTGAGTCGATTAGCTTGAGGTGACACCGGAGATGTGAAGTTTGAAGAGAATCAATGGGCTTACCATTTACAGGTGCTGATGAGTGTCCCGGGAGTTGTCAAAGTAATGAAAGACGTCGCTATAGGTGTTGGAGCTGGTGTCGGCGCTGGTGGTGGTGAGGCTAGTGGCGATTGTGGCTGCGATGATGGGACCACCGTTGAGGATGGTAGGCTAGAGGTTGTTGAAGGCTGAGCTGTGATTGTATCTCCGGATGTGGAGTATTTCGAGCTGGAGCTACTTGAAGATGTGGCGCTCGTGCTCGTCGTAGCGGTTGAGGCCGAGGTAAAGGAAGGGGACCCGCCGAGCCTGGGACCTGTATCGCTGAAGGGAGGCGGCGAGAGCGAAGACATCTCCCTCGATGGCGCCGAGGAATTCGAGCCTCCAGGAAGCACATGAATTACGTAAAGAGAGGAAACAACGGATATTGTCACAACACAAAGGAGGACAACTACCAAAATAGCGAGGCATGAGGTCCTGTTACAACTTATCCATTCGAGGTGCTTACGACGTTGGTTTTGAGCATTTGGGTGTGCTCCAAGGTCTCTCGATAACTCTCCTGCAAAAATCTTGGGCAACCTCAATTCAGAAGGTGCACTGTCTTTGCGAGGCAGGCACCGTGGTCTAACCTCAAACTCATCGAGTGAGGAAGCTTGCGTCGAAATTGTAGACCGTTTGTCGTCAATGCTAAGAGATCCTGGCTCTGAATTTGACAACTTCAACCCTCTGAAGAAGAGAAAAGCTTGTTTTATGTTGGTGCGGCCATTGTCGATTGAGCCTATGCCTTTGGCCGCGGAAATGATAGCTGATTCATCGGCGGCGGATGCACCTGCTATTCGTTGAGTTTCGATGTGCACTTGCTTGTCGTCGGATCTATCGAGAGGAGTTGAGGATCCGTTGTGCCGTGTAAGGTTTTCTATGGGCAATGACCCTCCAGAGGCTTCCATTACGACAATAAGAGACTTTATGACGTCGAAGATTAGGTGCAAAGTTTCTCGAGCATGGCAGACTCGATCTAAGCACAACGCTATGAGGCTCCCTACTAATAATTTAAACGGGCCGCGATTCGAAGAGGGCCATCATGCTGAGACCACGGGATCCATCCAATCCGTCGGACGGAGTGAATTCGGGCAAACCGTAGTGAGGCTGGACCATCATGCGGGGTAACGTCGAGCGCCTGGGATAAGATCCTTTGTGAATATCGAATTCCCGTTGGAATGCATAACATAGCCAATGATTTGGGATGCAAGGTATTATAACATCCTAAGCTATTCTTTGTCCAGACGAATGATCAATTAGTTCGCTTGGAATGCCTGGACTCCTAGGATAATAGTTAAAAGTTATTGTTGGTTGTTGGTGAGGCAGTGCTCAGTCATAGATTGTCTTACCTACTGCAGATCTCTTTTTCGATTGATCCATGCCCACTTGATGGGAAAGCTCTGGAACAAAGTAACAGAGCCCTAGGTTTCTTGGAATCAATTTCCTTGACTCCATAGTTTTGGACCATGCAGTTCTGGATTAATTCGGGAATTAACGAAAAAGACACCTCAATAGCTTTGTTGTAAAGAGGCGCTACCGGGTCCACGAACCTGTCAGGATGCATCTTTGATGCAATTGTTCCCCAACGCCTCTAAGGTAACGCTGTAGGATTATCAAAATATCAAGCTGTAAAGGGAGGTGGCACAGGGAGCATGCAGGATTGTGATAAGCCCAAGTGGATAGTGCAGAGTGCAAGGCGGATGGCTGAGGTGGAAAATATGAGATAACGAGGCCACTAATCAACAGTTGTGCCCACAAACTTGATATATGCAGTGCAACCAACTCTCTGGATTTTGATGGTCTGGAACTGTCGCTGCCTGGAATTGAAATGGGGAAGCGTTCCCATTCGTCGGAGGGATTGGCACGTGGGAAACACCAACCTATATTGTCCCCTTCCCTTCCAAGGCCAAAAAGGTCGGACTCGGACTGAAGGACCAAACAACGTTCAGAATGTCTGGAATTGAAGCGCTTGGGGTTCTTGCTTCCATCGCCCAGTAAGAATTTCCAGCTTCATTGAACCTTTCATCCTGCCTCTCAAATCCGACTTAAAGACGAGCATAAGCTCCAGAGACATGTCTATTTGATCCTTTTGACCCCCTTTCTTCCAAAAATAGGCGAATGCTGACTGCCCAAATTTCCAGGCTCCTTGAGTTTAGCTTGAAGCTGGGGTCTTTGATTGACGAAGTATATAACAGGGTCAAGGATGCCCCCGAAAAGGTTATCCTTCACACTGCCAGCATAAAACAACTCGTCGAGACAGCGTGCTTTATTAAAGGCCATTCTGAACTCCAGAATCCTATTGTGCATAATCAAGTGAAAGCCACCCTGAAGGAAGCAGAAAAACTTCAACAAATTCTTGAGCGAATGCTTGTGGACTACACTGAAGGCTCCAGCAAAAAGAGAGTCTGGAAGGCTATAGTAGGACGTGACGAAAGGCGCATGTTAGCAAGCTTAGACAGATTGGAGAAGGAAAAAAGTGCACTCGTTCTTTGTATTACTTTCACTCACACCGAAACTTTGGGTAATATCCGCGACAGTGTTGGCGAATTGATTCCTAGAATCAACTCAATGGATCGAGGATTTACCACACTGAGCAAAAAATTTCCAGGAGGAAAAAATCATCGGGCTCGGGGAGTAAGTTCAGGCCATGAGTATTCTGCTCTCGTGCAGTATTTGACTTGGATAGAAAAATGAATCTCTGGTTCAACAACGACGCCAAATTACCGTTTTCACAGATGCTGCGCAGAGTAATAGAGATCTTGTATTTAGGGATGCTCCACTTGGTACCTATGAATTCCAACTCGCATGAGCATGGCTAACATCCTCCAGAAAATGCAGAAATCTATAACTCAACCAAGAATAAGAAGAGACTGGCAAACGAATCAACGAAAGCCAGGGTCATTATCAACCCAGTGGCGGATGAGGATTCAACAATGGTGTGTGGAGATTTCCGGACAGGTGCCACGAAGAACCTTCTTGTCAAGAATTCAGAGAGCAGGGACGATAGCCTGCTAGTGTGCGGGCATTGGGGTGGTTCTGGCGACCATAAAAGTGTAGCCCCTCGTTCCTCTGGGCGCTCGATCACTATCGTGGGAGATGTTGGATTTTCTTCGACAGCAGAAGAAGTTTACGAAACGACGCAGACAAGCAACAGTCGGGCGTAATTTGTTGAAACAGGTCGGAAGGGTCGGAAGCTACTTCGTAATCAACGAAGGGAAGGGAGTGAGGGACGGAAGTAGGAGGAAAGGACAACTGACTTGTTTCGTAGAATTCCACTGATGCGTTCTTATCCAAGGCCATATATGCCTTAATTCACGATCTTCATTGTCCAAGGCAAATGGTCCAAGTAAAACCATCAGCCACCGAGTCCGATTTTAAACATTTGTAAGATTACTGTCATGATCTGGCACGTCGTAAAGAACTTGAGCAGTGGCCAGTCATGAAGGATAGCTAAAGGCTTGTTCCCTACCTAGGTATGAGCCTGTTTGTAACCCGGCTGTGTTGTAAAACGTGGAGAATTTCGCTGTCTGCAAGTGCAAGTGAGGATGATTTCACAGTGGGAAGTTGCAGCTCGGCCGTCGAGAAACAAAGGGATCGCGCCCAACGCGCTCCAGTGCGAGTCGCGGCGAGTGAGACGCGAAGGATCCAACTCCTCTGATACATAAGAAGCCGGCGCCAGAGGGGGACCTAGGATAAAATACACACAAATAGGGAAAATCGGAATAGATGAAGGAGAAATAGGTACACATGTCAAACAAAAACAGAATATCCTGCTATCCATAGCTCCAAGTCAAGACGACGGCCAAGGCCATGGCAAATAGAGAGGAAAATGAGAAGTGGCAACAGATACACAGATACCTAGGTACCCAGAAGAAGGTGTCTAGTTAGGAAGGAAATACATAGGCTAGGTCATACACACATACTCGTGTGTCAAAGGGATAGGGATACTACCCACAGGCCTTAATAAATGTTAAATGTGAGGTGATTGTGGCCGTGTCTCCAAGGGTCGCCAGACCAATCACCTGTTCGGCTTTCGCGGTATATTGCTATTTGTAGCTAAATACTGGTCAATGCTCATTAAAATTTATTATGGCCTGTACGTAGTATGCATCAATATTGATTTGGATTGTAAATCAACAAGTTGGTTGGCGGGGGAGTTTGTTCAACTGCCAAAATTTAGGCAAGCTTCACAGTAGTGGAGCTTTGGCAGCCGCGCGCCCAGCCTCACCACAGTTCTACGAAGGTATCTTCATCAACCAACATCCAAAGCGCCCTGTGGTACAGCGCAAGCTGACAACTTCATTTGCCAGACCCGCGAGTGTGGCTAGAACATGATTTTCTGTTAAGAGCTCCGTCGCAATCATGGAAGCAGAAGCAGAAGGGGAGCCGGAAAGCTTGGAGCAATCCACCGGCGCATCATCGTGGGAGAAGCCTCCGGAGACGGGCCCATTTGTCTTGCGAAGCTTGCTCGAGGATTTACCATTATCTGCAGATGGAGATAGGGAAGATATCGAAATCAACTGCGTCGAATTCTTAGGTACTTTTTCCTATAACAGAGCTGGGCAATGTGACAGATGCTAATTATCTGCAGAACAAAACCTCTACGTTGGAACATCTGCTTCCGAATTGCTTCATTTCTTCCAAATACCTCCAGATCCTCAAGACGTGTTAGGAAAGCCTTCATACATACTCGCATCAAGATTGCTTCCGGCGTATCATGATCTCCCTACCTCAGCAAGAGCGGGTGTTCAGCAGATCCTGCTACTTCCAACCGTCAGCAAGGCTTGTATCCTCTGCAATTGGACTGTAACGTTCTATTCTCTCCCAGAACTGAGCCCGGTTTTCGGCACAACACAAATATACCCATGTAATTGGATTGGGGGAATAGATTTGAACACGGACCTTTCCGGTCGAGGGCAAGACCAAGGCGGTCCAGTCACAGTACTCGTCTCGTTGAAAAAGCGAATGAGAGTTGTCACGATTGGAAAAGAGGCTCGCGGTGTCAGAGTAGGTCCAAAGGTCCAAAAAAGCAAAACATTCGGTATGTGGGTGCTAATGGCAATAGGCGATTGACTTCGCGGGAAATACTATATCTGTACGCCGAGAGTCCTTTGCTTGCGTTGCAAATTCTCGGTCTTATGCCCTCCTCGATGTGGAACGACAACTCAAAATACCTCTCTTTCCCATTTCCTCATTAGATGATTCTCAATCTAGCACCATAGGAGGCCAAGTCGAAGACATCTCAGGAAGTGGAAGTGGAGGTCTCTCACGAAGCACATCGTCGGCCCAATCCGGGCATGGAAATACAGATGACCGAGGACATGGACGGAGTACGAGTCTTGGGGCATTCATGAGTGGCACTTCTCGTAGACTAAGCCAGCATGGGGCAGCGGGGGAACCTTCCGGGCGAGAAACACCCGAAAGACTCTTCAGGGAGTCTTCGCCAGCGCCAGCTTCAAGTCCATTAAGACAACCTCCTCGCGATCCAAGCCCGAGTTCCAACAAACCCCTTCCACCCCCACCTAATGAGCCACCTCCATCGGTTTCGGGATCATCTGCGCCCCCACCCGTATACCTCAAACCTCATATAGCCTCGCCAACCCCACAGGAGTTCTTATTGGTCACAGGTACCGGACTACAAGACTCGGGTGTTGGCATGTTTGTGAATCTTGAAGGTGATATTACGCGACCGACAATAGAATTCGAAGTCTATCCGGAAGAGATTGTCGTGGACGGTCGCGGCGTGGGCGTTGACCCAACTCCAACTACTATGGAAGACGAAGAGGATGGCTTTGTGCTTGCTTCTATGGCACGAAAATTCTCGGAGACAGGTCTAGTTAGACACGGCATTGAAATTCAACGCTGGGACGTAAACCCTGGAGAGGGTGGGACAGAAAAGTTCTGGCTAGAAGTGCCTCAATCAAAAGGGGGGAACAAAAAAATCGGGCTTCGTTCTACGATTGACATAGGCGATGTCTATTTCGACGAAGTCGTCGAAAAGCTTCGTCTCAAACGCTTTCAACCTTTTGCCCTCAAATCCTCGGACGGTTCTACGCTTTCTCTGCACAGTGTTGATTCCAGGACTGCAACTTCACTAGAACGAGTGTCAGGTGAGAGGGAGCTTTTCGAGAGCGGTGATTCCCTTCCAAGAGATTGGGAGGTACAACGAAATGCAGAAGAGCAACAATTTGCCGAGAGGCTTGGCCACACCCGTACTCGTCTCGTCGCTTGGTCGGGCAAGAGTATCTGGTGGGCGGTCCGGAATCCTCTAGCTCTTCGTCTGGATACTGCTCTCTCGATTTTAACGAGCGAGGAAAGTCGGAGCGAGCCCCTATGGACGTCACTAGATAGGCGGAAGGCTGTCGAGCTTATCAATTCATTACGTGGACGAGAAGCTAAAACCGAGACTGAATTCCTGAGTTTGGGATACCTTCGACAGCGAGCGGGTCTGATCATTTTCATGAGCATCATTAGTCGTTCGGGCGAGCCGCCTTCGGAGAATGAACTCAAGGCATCAGAGGAAGCACTGCTCGAGGGTGGTCTTGATCCACGTGTGATTCTCTCAATCGTTCCCTATCTACGGAATGAGATTGTTGAAGGACGGACAGGTATATGGATCCACGGCGGTGTCAAGAATATCGCAGATGCTTTTGTAGCACATATCTTGTCTGATCTCTCCGATTCCACCAAATATGGCCCTCACGTCGATGTACTTCAGTATTTACGACGGTTTCTTGCAGACTGGCGAAGGAAAAAAGGATTCGGAAGCATTGCCAACGAGAATGAGGTGTTCCGAAGCGTTGACGCGGCGCTCCTAGTCGTTCTTCTTGAACTAGACAAGGCATCTCCTTCAGGACCTGTTCAGGGAAGATCGGTTAGAGCAGACTTATATGATTTAGTGGACAATGGTGTCGACTGCTTTGAACGCGCGATCTCTCTTCTCGAGTCCCATCATCGTCTTTTTGTGTTGAGCCGTCTATATCAAAGTCGCAAAATGGCGGGTGAGGTGCTCGCAACGTGGCGTCGCATCGTGGAAGGAGAAACGGATGATGGAGGAGAATTCCGTGAAGGAGAGCAAAGAGTACGAGAATATCTCGCCAAGATCCGGAATTCAGCACTTGTGCAAGAATATGGCGTCTGGCTCGCGGGACGAAATCCAAAGCTCGGAGTACAAGTCTTTGCCGAGGATCGCAGCCAGGTCAAGTTTGAGCCGACTCAGGTTGTTGAGATCTTGCGAGAGGGTGCTCCCGGGGCAGTGAAAGACTACTTGGAATATTTGGTGTTCAACAAGAATCATGCCGAATACATTAACGAACTCATCGCATACTATCTAGACATCGTTACAAGCAAGTTAGAGGAGTCGAAGGAAGCCCGAGCAATACTAATTGGAACATACGAGTCTTATCGGGCTTTACGTCCTCCAAAACCGACATATCGTCAATTTATCACCGATAACACCCTTGACGAAGAGTGGTGGCACAGCCGCCTCCGTCTACTTCAGCTACTGGGGGGAAGCCAAGGCTCAGCATCTAATTATGATGTTACGGCTATCCTTGAAAGGATAGCGCCCTATACACAGGAACTTGTACCAGAAGTGATTATCCTCGACGGCCGCCAATCTCATCATGAAGATGCTCTCCGGCTCCTAACGCATGGTTTGGGAGACTACGACACGGCAATCAGCTATTGTCTCCTGGGTGGTTCTAGCATTTACCACCCAGTATCTGGTACTGTTGCCCGAGAAAGCCTACCCACTCGGGAGGAGCAAGCCAAATTATTTGGCTTTCTATTATCAGAATTTCTGCGTATTGAAGATATCAGTAACCGGGTTGAGCAGACAAGCAGTCTCTTAGAACGATTTGGTGGATGGCTAGATGTTGGATATGTTCTGAGCCTGATTCCAGATACTTGGTCTGTCGAATTGGTCTCTGGCTTTCTTGTTGGTGCTTTGAGACGAATCGTTAGAGAACGCAGCGAGACTACAGTGGCGAAGGCGCTGAGTACAGCGGAGAATCTGAAGGTTTCGGTGGATCTGATTGGGGAAATCGATAAGGCTGGGCCCTCTATTGAAGCCTAGAATATTTAGTAATATATGAAATGTGAAATTAATCTAGATCAACTTCAGTTTGATTTGAGTCTCATTGCGACACCTTAATTACTTCTTGATTTGTGGTAGCATTAGTGGGCAACTGCCACGAGGCTGAAGTTCTCCAAGGCTGAGCTTGACCCCACTCGGCAAATCCGATCATCAACCCTTCTCGAGCAAAAGACACTTCACAAAGGCAACGGCATCTACGACATCAAAGCATATACTCGCGCGCCATAAAACGATATCCTATCCCTCAGATTGCGAAAGCGAAAGCTTCCCACGAGCTCGAGACTCAACACATCACCGACTGCGCAACAAATCGAAGCTTCACCTCAAAACGCAAACACAATGACACCCCGCAAATCCCGGCCCCGTCATCACCACGCAACCTCGCAATCCCAGTCCCATCCTACGGCCATCGTACCCTCAGACTACGAGTCGGACTTCCTCCCTCCTCCGCACCCCGCGCCACGCACAAACACAGAATTAAACCTCTCCGTCCTGCGGCGTCACCACCCCTCCATCAGCACAATCCTATCCATCGCTCCCTCCGCGCAAATATACACCTATATCCCCTCTTCCAGCACCTGGAACAAGACCGAGCTTGAGGGGACGCTGTTTGTGTGCGCAACACAAGGGGGAGGGTATTGCGTGGTGGTGTTGAATAGGAGGGGCTTGGAGAATTTGGTGGTTGATTTGGGGAGTGTGGAGAATGTGGAGGTTACGGAGGAGTTTTTGATTGTTGGTGTTAGGGGGAATGGGGGGGAGGAGGTGAAGGTGCTGGGGTTTTTTATTCATAAGGATAGGGATGAGACGAGGGAGGTTAATTGTCGGTTGATTAGGGAGAAGTGGGAGG
>Ga0247778_1000831_pt1 | contig 22924 bp, 17 predicted proteins | sample UWRJL049202B5_FD_179939 | JGI IMG/M metagenome (GOLD analysis project Ga0247778, IMG submission 179939) | Plant litter microbial communities from Arlington Agricultural Research Station in Wisconsin, United States - UWRJ-L049-202B-5 | ecosystem: Environmental > Terrestrial > Plant litter >... | reverse complement strand
ATATTTTCCCATTCCTCGTCATATCCACCAATGTCTGCTGTTTTTTCGCTGTAATATTCCCTAACGGTTTGCAAATAGCAAACGGTTTGCGAAGCTTTTGCAAACAGGTCAGTAACCCTGCCTTCTTCGTTATTAGCTATTGTTACGTCAGAATATCCAAATTCCTTCTGTACGGAAATAAAAGGATGGATAAAGAATTTGTTTTCGGAAAGTGCGCTTATTCTATGATCGGCAGCATAAGCCCCTGCCGGATGCTCCGATAGTATATGTTTGAAGAACCGATTGAAAATTATCGTAAATTGGAGCCCGGTGAACCCATCTGTCCAGAATACGGATTTGGCAACAGACAGGGCGCCATGCAACGAGCTGACACCGCCTAATAATATGTCCGCTCTATTGTCCTTGGCTTCTGTAATACAATCTAACAGATGTTCTTTTGAATAGAATACAGTGAATTCGTGGTCGTCTTCACATATGAGGACAAGATCTAAATTCTGCTGTTCGGCTATACTTACTATTTTAACAATTCCTTGCCATAGGCCAGCAGCACCTGCCGGATCTTTGATGGCCTTAAATATTGTCAGTTGAAATTCGGGTCTGTTTGCAAATTGTTGTACGATATGTTTCAACCTGTCAGCGCGTTCTTCGAGATTAATTATAAATGCGGGGATGACCATTCTTTTCTGTCCGGTTCATGTACAAAACTCTTAATATGAGCAAAGATAATTAGTAGTACATCCATGAGCATGAAGACAGTCACATAAGCTATTGTCCTGGCAACAAAAAAACTGGGATCCTCCACCGCAACTGCATTTGCCGATGGGAGCACCGCCACTGCAATAAGGAAAGCTTCCATCACCCCCTGCGATCCTTTTCAAATGTTCCCTTGTTAAAACTTCCGTTGCGCCAAATTCAAGCGCCTTTAATTTTAATCTTTTCATTTTTTAAGATTTAAATGGTTTAAATTTGTTATTCCTGTCAATTATTAGAAAAGTTTACAAAAGCTAGTTTTAAGATACTTCCGAAATTGTCAAGTTTTGTTATCATTTCGGGATTTATAACTTCTTCGCCACTTCGGTCATAAAAGTGCTTGCCGATACGATAATAGGATGTTTTGTCGATGGAAATTTTCAGTATCGAATCTTTCATGCAATAAATGGTGATGATCTCCTTACGAAATGTCGGGTGGATTTTTAGTTTGCTTATTTCATGAAGTTTATTATTGTAATAGACTATTCCCTGGTATGATCCCAGATTGCAAACAGAATCACCCGCTTGACCCGACTGCATGTTGTATACTCTGTATCCCGGATCGTTATCCAATGCTGTCGTTAATGAATCCATCACCGGGATCTGGCCATGCAGGTATTCTACAGTCTGCGATCTGCAATCAATTCTGGTCATGAATAGAAAGACAGAAAAAGAGATTAACCTATACATATTCTTCATTCTTTTTATTAAGTTCATCGATAAAATAATTTACATCACCTATGTTGTACATACCGGGCAATTGATATCCATTGATGAAGAAAGTGGGTGTATGAGTAATGCCGTTCTTGTTACACCAATCATGCATTGCATTTATTTTCTCAGATTGCAATTTCAACTCGCCGTTCAAAGGGTGTTTACGTGCGAATACTTCATAGCTTCTTTCAGGGGAGAGATACCAATCATCCAGCGATTGCTTTAGCAACGTTTGATCATTCTTGTCTGCAATTGCAAGAAAGTGTTTCACTACGGCGGTCTTTACATCCCCATCTTCATTTGAAACGGTGAAGATCAATTGTACTTCTACATCCTTTTCGTCAAGCAATTGATCTACTGGCTTATGGGCCAATGCACATGGACTGCAATATGGGTTGCATACCTTTATTATCTTGTTGGCAGCAGCCGGGTTCCCCAACCTGATACCTAATCCATCAGCAGTTTCGGATACCTTTTTCTGTTTGGATAGAAGTGTTTCAAATATTTCCAAATTACGTTTTATTTTTTGAAGTTCTCTGACCTTTTTTTCTCCTTCCCTTGCCCTTTTTATGTAAGGCACTGAAAAGAAAGCGGCTATAAAAGGTATGGCCATGGCCGCCGCCATTTGTATCAAGGTTATGAATAAAGCGTTGCCAATCGGCAATGATCTGTGCCAGCCGGCAATTGCAGCTACGATACATTGCAGTAGCAGAATTGTCTGGACAGAAAGGCACAAAGGGCACCATTGTTTGACCACTTTCCACTGATAATAGATAGAGTAAAAGATATATCCCGAAGCGGCAAGAGATAGCCAGGCGAGAATGGACAAATGTTGCATATCATTCATCCCATGAACAAGAAGACTGATGAGTATCCCCATAAAATAACCAAAACCGATCATGCTCCAGGGTATGCCCCAAATTTTAGCTGCATCCGATTTAAGTACTGCAGCGCAATTCATATTCTTACCGGCTTTGCATATATGTTGCAAAGCCCGGAGGTATTGATCGATCTCATAGGCAAGCAACAATATGCAAAGAATGCTTCCGGCGAGCGTAAGAAGGGAAAATAGCCAGGAGAATACATTGAATTCGCCGGCTTGGGTCTGGGATATCGTACAGCCGGCCACGAGACAAAAAGGCAGGAACCAAAAGGATACGTATTGAATACTTTTGGCAAGCCTTTCTTCCTTCCTTTTCTTTGGGTAATCTTTTTCTCCGGCAGCGGCGGTAGGCTCTGCGATCAGCACAATTCCGTCTGTGTTCTTTAGAAATGTTTCAGTACGTTCAACCACCCATTTTTCATTACGGGGATCATAAATCGTCAGGTTTTTATGATCCGCCCTTTTAACTACGATAAGCAACCCTGAGGAGTCTTCGTCGCTGTTTATTTTAGTCAGAAAAGGAGGTGGGATATCAATGATCCTTTCCTTATCAACTTTTATCGTGACATTGTCGACCCCGTACCGCGTCAGGATGTCGGAGATACTCAGAAGGCTGGGATATTCAGGGTGGTCATGGAGATCACGGGCTATCGATGTAGAAGTGACTTTAATATTCAAAGAATCTAAAAGCGCCTTAGTTACATACAGCGCATTTTCATTTCCTGAAAATATTCGAAGAATGGATTTCATAGACCTTTTTATGGATAGGTTTAAATTTCTAAGACTGTTTTCACAAAATTAAGCAGGTACGGTCCGATATAATCGGAGCGACAGTGTTGTAAGAGTTTTCATTTAACAGAGGATTCCTGAGGTCAGTTATATTAGAGCGGGGGCTATTTTTGTGACAAAGCAGCGTTATATAAATTATATTTTATGAGTACTAAAATAAAAGCCATAGCGATTCATTTACCTCAATTTCATCCATTTCCCGAAAATGATGAATGGTGGGGTAAAGGCTTTACTGAATGGACAAATGTAACTAAGACCAAGCCGTTGTTTAAGGAGCACTATCAACCACATTTACCGACAGATTTGGGGTTTTATGATTTACGGTTAGAACAAACAAGGATTGACCAGGCGGAACTAGCCAGAGAAAATGGAATTTATGGTTTTTGCTATTATCATTATTGGTTCGATGGAAAACGCCTGATGCACCAGCCACTGGACGATTTACTTAAATCAAAAAGACCGGATTTTCCATTTATGCTTTGTTGGGCCAACGAAAATTGGACGAGGCGATGGGATGGCAGTGAACATTTTGTCTTACTAAGACAAAGCTATTCTAAATTGGACGCCGAAAATCATTGCCGATTTATGATCCCTTTTTTTTCAGATCCAAGATATATTAAGGTTGATAACAAACCTGTTTTCTGTTTTTATAAACCTCAGTTGATCCCCAATATAAAGGAATACATAGAAGCATTTAAAACCGAAGCTCAAAAGCACGCTATTGAATTTTACCTATGCTATATGGAAAATTATGAAAAATTTTATGGAGATTATTTTGATGCAGCTGTAGAATTTCAACCCTTTTCAGAGGATCTAATCTTTTTAATGTATTTGATACAAAAAGAATCATTTTTAGAGAAATTTAATACAAAGTATTTTAAGAAGATCATTGATGTATTGGGAATGAATGAAACTTACAAAGAATTAAGGCATAATGTCAAGCATCGCGTTGACTATGATTTGTATGTTGATTATCTACTCCAGCGGTATAAATATCCGGCAAACTATAAAAGATATCCCTGTGTTACACCGATGTGGGACAATACACCTAGGCGCGGTAAAAATTCATTTTTATTTAAAAATTCCACGCCGGAAAAATATGCTGAATGGTTACAATTTCATAAAGAATATTTTAAACCATATAGTAAAGACGAAAGCTTCATTTTTATAAATGCATGGAATGAATGGGGCGAAGGAAATCATTTGGAACCTTGTATAAAATGGGGAAGATCTTACCTGGATATTACGAAAAGGGTTTTAAAAGATAGCTAACATGAATAGTTCAAATAGACCTTTTAATTTGGGTAAGCTACCGGTCTTTTTAAGTTCTAAAGAACAATTGGCATTAGAAAATATACATTTTCAAATTAGAAACATCGTTTTGGCGATTTGTAAAACTGCCAAAGTGGATACAGAAACGATCTACACTCTTATCGTTTATATGCAGATTGGCATCATAAAAGCCGGATATTCTCATCTTACAATAATACAAGCATACAATTATGCTGTAGAGTTTATTTTTTATACATACAACGAAGAGAATACTCAGCCGACAGGAGTAAAAATTACGACCAATAAAGATGTCCTGGATTCTAAGGAACTATTAGGTCAGAATCAGAATATTTTTATTGAAATTGTAAAAGATATTTGGCAGCCAGATGGTTATAATACTGATTTGATATGGTTGGAGGCATGGGAACAAAGTTGTGCCAATTTAATAAGCCAATTAGATTTCCGGCCGACTTTCGTCTATTTAACTAGGGTTATCTATGAGCAAGTTGGCCTTGCAGCGGAAAGGGAAATACCTCCACTTTCGTTAGAGCTGTTGACGGATTTGTTTCCTGCGAGCACACAAAATATTTCAATAATCTCATTTGACGAAACTGATATACTCAATTTATTAATTGAAAAATTCAACTACACTACTTTTCTGTGGGTAGGCATGAGCCGGCCAGATTTCAACTTCGACTGTATCGACTGTATTCATAAGTCAAGGATAGATCATTTTCCGCCCAGAGAAGATATTGCATCAGAACAATATTTCAGTCAATCTGGCTTCCCCGAAAAAGTAGATTTGATCTTTATTGATGGCATACGCCATCATGAGGACTTAATCAGAGATATTAACAATGCACTTAGGCGCCTAAGCGAAAATGGAACAATAGTATGCCACAATATACTTCCGGAAAATGACCAGATCCAAGCCGACATCTTGAAAAATGAATCCTGGAAAGCCTGGGCATACTTTAGAATGACACGTATAGATCTAAGTATGCATGTAATTAATGATTTGGGATTGGGGATAGTAAAAAGAGGGGAACAACAGATTTTCAGACCCCCAAAACCATTTTTTGAATTAGATTTCTCTTTTTATAGAAATCACAGGAGTGAGTTGATGAATGTGGTAGATATAAGTGAATTTAAAAAAAATCATAAAATGTTCGAAGTTTCAGTTATTATCCCTAATTATAATCATGCACCTTATTTAAAGCAACGGATTGATACCGTATTAAATCAAACCTATCAGCAATTTGAATTGATCATCCTGGATGATTGCTCTGTGGATAACAGCAAAAATATTATCGAATCGTACAAAAATCATCCCAAAGTCACAGCAATTATTTATAATGAAGTTAATAGCGGTAGTACATTTAAACAATGGGAAAAAGGAATATTATTAGCAAAAGGAATGTATGTATGGATAGCAGAGAGCGATGACTGGTGCGAACCTACTTTTTTAGAACATTTAATGGAAGGCTTGAGTTCTAATAATTGTGTTATAAGCTATTGCCAATCATACTGCATTCGAGATAATAATATACTACGGCAATCCATGACCCCATTTTTATCTCAATATAAAAATGGAAGGTCATTTATAAAATCCGATATGTTATATGGGAATTCAATTTTTAATGCAAGTATGGCGCTATGGAAGAGAAGTGTTTTTTTTGATATTTCTAAAGACTTTACCGAGTTAAAATTCTGTGGAGATTGGCTTTTCTGGATAGAGTTATGCTTGAAGGGAGACATTCATATTTCTGGACGGGTATTAAATTATTTTAGAAAACATGACAACGATGTAAGTGGGAAGGCGTATGGGACAGGTTTTAATTTCATTGAAGAAATAAAGGTTTTAAATTCACTGCTTCAAAAAAGAATCGTCACCATGGAGGAGTATGAAAATGCAATAAGTCATAAGCATATTCAATTTAAAACAATTGAACAACACCTTGACCAAGAAACCAGATTCAAAATAGGAGCTTTATTTCAGGATGCTAAAAATATTTCAAATTGACTCTGGTTGCAAAGGAGTTTGTAATTTAGGGATACGAATTAGCTAATGCGATATAAGACTGTTCTGAAAATATTGATTTACTGAATGCTTAATTAAGTTTTATGAGTTTGATCATAGCCCGGGAGGAAGGATAGAAAATTTTTCTCATAGGTGATAGTTGTCCCGTTTAATCTCAAAAGGGTAGAAAGGGGTTATGGCGAATGAAAAGATTGCCCTATATTGATGCGATAAAGCCTGGCATTTCGTATGATATCGTTGAATGCACAGCAATTGCACCGCCTGAAACCCGTCTCTGCTACATTGAAGTCGATTTTGCTCGGTGCGGACTATGCCCTGACGATGGTAATTGGATCACTCCCTGACGTCGAAAGAGAAGGTTATAAAAAGACCGGTATAAAGTGGCATGAATGATATCCAAAATTGAAACTACTAAAGAATAATTGTAAAATACAAAACATATGAATGATCCACAGAATACTGCTGATGTACCCCGATATTTTGTAGTGGGCGATGGAACCGTGCAGTGGATACCCCTTGAAAATGGCGGTTTGAAGGTACTTAAGCTGGACTGGGATACCGGCGGGTTTATGCCGGGACTCGATTTTCTTCCTAAAGTAATGTTTGGTAAGGATGAAGTGGAGGAAGTGTCGGAAGATGAATTTATCCAGCAAACGGAATGGATGCGCCGGAAGCTGTTCAAAGGCGATAATGCCGTATTTGCACTTTACATGTTGTTGGATACAATAGAAGCAACCGCAAAACAGGAAGGGCGGCGTTTGACTGCGGAAGAACAGCAGATGATAGCGGTTATCCAAAGAAAGACCTACGCCCTGTTTGAAAAGGAGTGCTGTTTAAATGAGAACTATTTTAAAAAATGAGCCATTGTGTTAAGACTCCAAGATTAAATTGCACCTACACTAGTTGTCCCGAATCCACTTTTCTCTTATTGAATTTCTTTCTGGCCGAAACTGAACCGTTTCTCCATTTTTTAATTTATCAATACTGCTTCAACTGAGGGATTTTGTTCATTAAGTTTTCGTATAAGTCTATTTGTCCGTCCCCGAATACCCTGAAAAAATGGTAATATATTATAAAAAGTCCCTAAATTCATATTCAGGTCCGCATTAAATATTGCTAACTTTAGATGCTTGTCAGATCATTCTACAAATAGTGTAAAAATTCTGCTCTTACGCGTTGCTAAGGGTGACGAGATCGCCTTTGGACAAATTTTTACGTTGTACCATAACCAGTTAGCCGATTTTATTTTACACATCACGGAATCTGTACCGTTGACGCAGGAGATCGTGCAAGATGTGTTTTTGAAGGTTTGGATGGGCCGCAGTTCCTTGAACGGGATACATTCTTTTAAAGCATACCTCTTTGTAATTGCGCGGAATCATGCGTTTAATTGCCTGAAACAAATCGCAAGGGAAGAAACCCGCAAAAAACGATGGATCAAGACTGTATTGCAGCAAACATCAAATATTGAGGAAGAAGAAGATGCGGTTGATGCGGGTAACCTTGTAGAAGCTGCTGTGGCTTTGCTTCCGTCACAACAAAAAAAAGTATATAACCTCAGCCGTAAACATGGATTGAAACAGGAAGAAATTGCCCTGGAGTTGAATATTTCCATTGAAACAGTAAAGAAGCACATGGTGCTGGCTATACGGGGTTTAAAAAAGTACCTGCGTTCGCATATAGGCCTTTTTTCATTTTTATTGGCCTTTTTAGCAAAATAATCCTCGCTCCATTACCTCTTTTGGGGCTTCCTGTTGTCTTATAAAGATGCACGATAAGTTTTAAGACTTATCTTATTGAATTTACAACACATTTTATGGGCGAATCAAGACTTGGCTATCTGTTCCAGGTTTATTTTAATAAATCAGCCACCCCTGATGAAAGGGAGGAATTGATGGAATTAGTGTCCCGGGCTGAAAATGATGAAGCAACAAGGGCTTTGTTAGACGAAGCCTGGCAGGGGTACCATAGTCGAACCGCAGTATTCAATGAAATGAAGCGGGAGGAAATGGTCGCGTATATTTTAAATAAGGCGGCAAGTACTCAGGTTACGCCTGTCATTGGACAAGACCGTCGTTCCGTAAACTGGTTACGGACTGCCGCCGCGGCAGCCATACTGCTATTTGTTGTTTCGGGGGTGTTTTATTGGTTATATCAAAATAGACCTGCACAACCATTTGAGCAAAGCAGGCATATCGCCGAAAAGGCAGTCCGGAATATTCATCCTGGGACCAATAAAGCAGTGCTGACTTTATCTGATGGTTCGAGTATCGTGCTGGATTCGGCGCATCTCGGTACGGTAGCCAGGCAGGGGAATGCGAATATAACCCAGATAAATACGGCTACCCTGTCCTATCGGGCCAATGGCGGAAAGGGAGAGGGAGAGGGAGCAGTATATAATACCCTTTCCGCGCCCCGTGGAGGACAGTACCGGTTAATATTGCGCGATGGTACCCAGGTATGGCTAAATGCCTCATCTTCCATCCATTTTCCGACCACGTTCAATGATAAGGAACGAAAGGTATCCATTTCGGGCGAGGTCTATTTTGAAGTGGCAAAAAATCCGGACATGCCATTTTTAGTAAGCACTAAGGATGTTGAAGTGCATGTATTGGGCACGCATTTCAATATCAAGGCATATGACGATGAAAAATACATCATTACCACATTGCTGGAAGGATCGGTAAAAATATCGAAGGGATCTTTGAATAAGATGTTGGTTCCTGGTCAGCAATCAAGGATCGGTAATACGGGGGGCATTAGCATTGTAGAAGCGGACAGAGACGAAGTGATGGCCTGGAAAAACGGCTGGTTTCAGTTTAATGCGTGTGGGATAGAAGAAGTGATGCGACAGATTTCAAGATGGTATGATGTCGATGTAGTATATGAAGGAAAAATACCAATGGGGCATTTTTCGGGACTGGTAAGCCGGAAAAATGATATCGCTCAAGTGCTGGAGATTATTCAGACAGGTAATGCCCGCTTTAGAATGGAAGGGAAGAAAGTAGTTGTTTTATCCAACTGATCAACATGAAATTGGATTTTCCAAAAAAACCAGGAACGTTTGCGGCGTCCCTGGCAGGTATTTTGGTTTTTCCATAATTACAAACGGTAATGATTGCTTAATGTTTAAACCAAACCAGACAAAAGTATGAAAAAAACGTATTGTTTGCCATTCTGTGACCAGGTTATGGCAATTACGGCCAAAACATTGCTTATTATGAGATTGACTGTTGTTATTATGATGGCAGCCTGCTTACAGGTAAGCGCTAAAGGAGAAGCGCAAACTATTTCCATTACCTTACGGAATACCTCACTGGAGAAGGTTTTTAAAGAAATACACCGACAGGCCGGGTACCAGTTTTTTTATCAGGATGAGGTCTTGCAACAAGCGAGGAAATTCGATATTGATGTGAAAAATGCATCCATCAAGGTGGTGCTTGAATGGTGTTTTAAAGACCAACCGCTGAATTTCACCATTAAAGGAAAGACAATCAATGTTTTACAGAAAGTGGAGGCGAGTGTTTCCAATGCCCCGCCCGCGCTTGTCCAGATTAATGTTGTCGGAAGAGTAACGGATAACATGGGCGACGCGATGGCTGGTGTGTCGGTATCCATCGCAGGTGAAAAAAAGGGCGTTACCACTGATGAAAAAGGGTACTTTTCAATCTCTGTTCCGGAAAATGCGTCGCTGAGTTTCAGCTACGTGGGTTTCAAAACGATTACAGTATCTGTTAATGGCAAAACCAACCTTCAGATTACCCTGACCCCTGAAAATGCGGCTCTGAATGATGTGGTGGTGGTTGGTTATGGGACCGTAAAGAAAAAGGACCTGACGGGATCGATCTCTTCCGTTAAAGAGGAAGACATCAAATCAACGCCCATTGTAGCATTGGATAGGGCCTTGCAGGGACGTGTCGCAGGTGTTGCAGTGACTACCAATTCAGCCAAACCGGGAGGGGGAACGACCATCCGCATCAGGGGCACCGGATCCGTCAATGCGGGCAATGAACCTTTGTATGTTATTGACGGCTTTCCCACAGGGAACCTGAATTCAATAAACCCAGGCGATATTGTTTCCATGGAAATATTGAAAGATGCATCGGCAACGGCTATATACGGATCGAGGGGCTCTAATGGCGTAGTGCTGGTTACCACGCAAAGGGGTAAAGCGGGACAATCCAATATTAATTTCGACAGCTATTACGGGGAGCAATCCATATTGCACAAAATACCGCTGCTCAACGCCCGGGAGTATGCGGAATTTATAAATGAAGCAAGGTTGAATGGGGGAGGGACGGCCTACTTTGACGGCTCGACCGAAAACCGTCCTCTGCCTTCTTCGTTTGGCAAGGGAACGGATTGGCAGGATGAGGTTTTCCGGAAGGCGCCGATTCAAAATTACCAGCTATCCTTTTCCGGAGGCGAGCAAAAGACAAAATATAGCATATCGGGCGGGTATTACGACCAGAAGGGTATTATTTTGAACTCATATTTCAAAAGATATACCATCCGCGCCAATCTTGACCGGGATGTTTCCTCCAGGTTTAAGGTAGGACTTTCCATGCAGGCGGCCCGTACGAGCTCCAATAGTTCCCGCACCGAAACAGACGGGGGCGCCAACGGCGGCGTTACGAATGCCGCGCTGAATTATGCGCCTACTTTTGGGGTCTATAATAGCGATGGCACTTATTATCGTGATGTGAGCTCCCTCAATGGCAGCCTGGTTGACAATCCGGTGGGTCTGGCTAAGGAGATAACCGATCAATTCCTTACGACCCGTGTGTTAACCAATGTTTATGGAGAGTATACGATCATCAAAGGATTTACCTTCAGGACTTCCTGGGGAGCAGACCAATATAATACAAAGTCCAGTTATTATGCGACCCGGTTGATCGGTTTAGGAGCGAAGGTGGGGGGCACCGCCTCAATAGGCAATGCATCCTATATAAACTGGCTGAATGAAAATACACTCACCTATAACAAGACGTTTTTAAACAAACATACTCTTTCCGCCCTTCTTGGTTATACCACGCAGGCGTATGAAACACAAACGGTAACTGCAAATGCGGCGAATTTCAATGATGATTTTGATTCTTATAATAACCTTGGAGCAGGCGCATCGCTGGTGGCATCGGCCTCCGGGTTCAGCGAATGGTCATTGATCTCTTATCTGGCCCGGATCAATTATGGATATGACAGCCGTTATCTGTTTACGTTTACTGCCAGAACGGACGGGTCATCACGCTTTGGCCCCCGCAATAAGTATGGATTTTTCCCTTCAGGTGCATTTGCCTGGCGTATTTCCAATGAGAAATTCATGAAATCCATCACCTTCTTAAACGATCTTAAACTTCGCACCAGCTATGGCGTCACGGGTAACCAGGAGATTGGCGATTATGGTTATTATTCCACTATTCAAAGCGCTTATTACGCGTTTGGGGGCCTTACCAATTCGGTGGGCTCTGTTCCCGGCGGTATTGGAAATGAAGGTCTGCGTTGGGAGAAAAATGTTCAAATGGATATTGGGCTGGATGCCGGTTTTTTTGACGACCGCATCCAGCTGACGGTTGATTATTATAATAAGAAAACCGAGGACCTGCTCTTTAATGTGAATGTGCCTCAAACCACCGGCTATAGTACCGCATTGCAAAATATCGGGAAAGTTGAAAACAGCGGTATGGAATTTGCCGTTAACGCACAAATTATCCGACAAAAAGACTTTAGCTGGAGCTCTGCTTTTAACATCGCCTTCAATAAGAATAAAGTGCTGACGCTGAATGGCAACCCTTCGATCACTACGGGGGAAGGCAGCGGCCATCTGCAGATTTCCAACACTGTATTGCTGGCTGTTGGACAGCCTTTGGGAAATTTTTATGGCAGGAAAATGGATGGTATTTTTCAGACCCAGGCTGAAATTGACAAATCGGCTCAACCCACCGCCGCGCCAGGAGATATTCGCTACAAGGACGTTATAGCAGACGGTGCGATCAATGACAACGACCGCGTTGTGATCGGCAATGGATCTCCCTCATTCTTTGGAGGATTCAACAATACATTCAACTATAAAGGATGGATGCTGACGGTATTTGTGCAAGGCAGTTATGGCAACGATATTCTTAATTTTGGAAGATTTGGCCTGTACAATCTTAACGGGAGTAATAATCAATCGAAGGACGTATTGAACCGTTGGACGGCTACCAACCCCAGCAAGACGATACCAAGGGCCAATTCCGCCGGAGGGCAGCGGATTTTATCCAGTTTCCATATAGAGGATGGCTCTTACCTGAGGGTAAAGAACATCATGTTTGGTTATAATTTATCCGCCCGGGTATTGAAAGCCATCGGCATTAAAACGGCAAGAGTATACATGGCCGCACAAAATCCATTTACGATCACCCACTATAAGGGGTACGATCCGGAAGTCAGCCGGTTTGGCACTACCAGTATTAGTCAGGGAATGGACTACGGCGGATATCCATCCGCAAAATCATTTCTGCTTGGCCTTAATTTTAATTTTTAATCCTAACGGTTGAAACGATGAAAAAAGTTACTATTATATGCAGTATTTCGCTGGCATTGGCTTTTTTAATTTTCGGTTGCAGAAAAAGCCTGGACCTGGCGTCAAAAAGTTCAGTCACCACAGCGACCTACTATAAAACGGCGGCAGATGCAAACGCTGCTGTGACAGGCGCCTACCGTGTTTTAGAGGTTTTGTACGCAGATGAGATCATTGGCACTATAAATATCGTAGGAGCCGATGATGGAATTCCATTCATAACGGGTAATGCCGAACGGCTTGCCTTATGGCGGTACGGTTTTACCACCACTAATAACTTTACCTCCGTCAATCCATGGAGCTATTCTTATATTGGCATTCAGCGCTGTAATGTAGCCATAGAACGGATCCCTCCAATCGATATGGATACGGCCTTGCGGGCAAGATATGTCGGAGAGGCAAAATTTGTCAGGGCGTTGTACTATTTTAACCTGGTGCGTTTTTATGGTGGTGTTCCCATTGTAAATAAGGTAACGGTTTCATTGGGTGACAATGAGGTACCCCGTAACACCGTAGATGAAGTGTATGCAGCGATTGAAAAAGATCTCATGGATGCCGAATCCGTACTGCCCTTAAGTTATTCTTCCCGTGACGACATCGGCCGCGCGACCGTCGGCGCCGCAAAGGCATTGCTGGCCAAGGTATATCTTACCCGTGCCGGCTCGGACGCATCTTCGACCTTTTGGGCCCTGGCTGCCGCTAAAGCCAAAGAAGTAATGGACCTGGGCGCCGGATATGACCTTTGGGCAGATTATAAAGATGTGTTTGCAAAGGCCAATAAAGGAGGGAAAGAGTCGATATTCGAAGTCGTCTATTCAACCGACCTTGCCAATGGCAACAATTATTCAACAGGATATGCTCCCAGAGGCTCCCCCATCGTTGCTGGAACCGGCAGCGGAATTTGCAGGGTCTCTCAAAGCCTGTTTGATCTTTATGCGCCAACCGATCAGCGTAAAGCAGTGAGCTTTTTAACTTCTTATGTCTCTCCGACTACCGGGGCGACTGTCCAGCTTTCTATCTCGAATCCGGACCCTGCATTAGCGGTATCATTCTGGAAACTCGCTGATTCTACGTCGAAACAGGCTGCGCAGGCTGGTAAAGATTATCCTTACCTGCGTTTCAGCGATGTGTTGCTGATGTATGCGGAAGCTTTGAATGAATCGGAAGGATCGCCTGGCGCCGAAGCTTATGCTGCATTGAACCGGGTTCGTGAAAGGGCGGGTATTGGTGATGTAACGAATCTTACACAGGATCAATTCAGAGATTCTGTTTTGGTGGAAAGGAGGAGAGAGTTCTGCTTTGAAGGGCAAAGGTGGTTCGATCTGGTGCGAAGAGGGAAATTGCTCGATGCGGTCAGGGCGGAGACAAGTTTTGGCCGCCTGCCTACCATACAGGCTTACAATGTACTATTCCCGATCTCACAAAGAGAAATGGATGCGAACCCCGCGCTGGTTCAAAATAGCAATTATTAATTTCATTTATATCAAGTATATCCGGTAATGAGAGCATATAGGTATTTTTTAACTGTTTTTTTTTCGTCCCTGCTGACAATGCCTTTTTATGGTTTTTCGCAAGCTTCCGTTTATGATGTTGTCATATATGGTGGAACTGCAGCAGGCTTTACGGCCGCCATACAAGTGGCTAAACTGGGTAAGAAGGTGGCATTGCTGGAGCCCGGCAATCACATGGGCGGCATAGGCATTGATGGCTTAGGCGGCACGGATATCGATAATCACAAAAATTTCCGGAATAGCCCGGCCGTCGGAGGGTTGGCGTTGGAGTTTTACAAAAGAATTGCAAAAACTTATGGTAGATCGGAAGCCTTTGAAAAAGCCCTTAAAGATCATACCAGGGACCCAAGGCTGTGGAAATTCGAAAGTTCGGTAGCTGAGCGTATCATAAGGAATTGGTTATTGGAATATAAGGTCGATCTGTATTACGGACGCCGGCTGAAAGAAGGAGAGGGAGCCGTACAGAAAAATGGATCACGCATTTTGGCGATCGTTGCGGAGAATGGAGGCGTTTTTAAGGCCAGGGTATTCATTGACGCTACCATGGAGGGGGATTTGCTCGCGGCGGCTGGTGTTACGACTGTTACCGGCCGGGAAGCCAACGCGCAATATAATGAAAGCTTCAATGGCATTCGTGGGGTCACCGATCATGCACAGTTCCAGGTGAAAGTAGATCCCTATATTATTCCCGGAAACCCTGCAAGCGGGTTGTTGCCTACCATGCAGGATGAACCGCTGGGAATACCCGGGTCGGCTGACGATCACCTGCAGGCCTATTGCTTTCGCATGTGCCTGACCAATATTCCTGAAAATAGGATTCCCTTCACAAAACCGGCCAATTACGACCGGAGTCAGTATGAGATCTACCTTCGCTATGAAAAAGCAGGCGGTAAATTGTATACTCCGGCGTATGATCTCCCCAACCATAAAACGGACCTGGGCGCCTGGCATGATCTGTCACATAATCTTTATGGGATGAATGCAGCCTATCCCGGCGGAAATTATGCCACCAGAAAGGCGATATTGGACCAACATCGCTGGTACACCCAGGGACTTTTTTATTTTTTGGCAAATGACCCGGAAGTGAGCGAGCCCATCAGGAACGCCTGGAGCAGAGCAGGATTATGCAAGGACGAATTTGCCGACAATGAAGGGTGGCCCAGGATGTTTTATGTCCGTGATGCGAGAAGGATGGTTTCCGATTATGTCATCACTGAACAAATGGGTAGGCGTCAACATCCAACCCCGGTGGCCGATCCTGTCGCAGTGGCTTATTGGCCAATGGACATCCATTCGGTTAGGCGGATTGTCAGGGATGGGTATGCATACAATGAAGGAGCTGTTTTTCGGGAACAGGACTGGCGGCCCTTTGGCATCTCTTACCGGTCGTTGATCCCTAAAATAAATGAATGTACTAACCTGCTTACTCCCTCCTGTATTTCCTCCAGCCATATCGCTTATGGCGCCATAAGAATTGAATTCACCTACATGTCACTCGGGCAGGCATGCGGTGCGGCGGCATCGATTGCCATTGACGAAAACGTGCCGGTTCAGAAGATAAGGTACGGCAAATTAAAACGTTGCCTGAGTAATGGAAAACAAGTGTTGGATGCGAATAAGCTTGAGATACAGGAATAAAGAAGACAATATGATTAAAAGTAAAACCCATTTTGCGCGGATAAAAAGAAAAAACATTTTATCTGCATCTTGCATCCTTGCGGCACTGCTGTTACAACTATGCGCTTTTGGGCAGCCGCAGGTCAGGCCGATGGTTGCCGATAAATTGTATGATGCGCAATCTGTGCATATGGAAGGATTCCTGGGAGAAAGGCTGGATGCTTCCTATGCAAATCGAATCCTTGCGCAAAGCGTCGATCGACTGGTGGGGCCTTTTAAAAACCGCACAGAAACCAGCTGCTGGCAAAGTGAGTTTTGGGGCAAGTGGTTTACGTCGGCGGTCTTGGCCTATCGTTATCGCCCTGAGCCAAAATTGAAAAAAGTTCTCGACGAAGCCGTTAGTGCTTTAATTGAGACCCAGACGGCGGACGGATACATTGGTAATTATGCCGATGCCAATCATCTGGATCACTGGGATATCTGGGGCAGGAAATATTGTATGCTTGGTTTGCTGGCATATTATGATCTTAGCCATGACGGCAAAAGCCTGCAAGCTGCGCAGAAATTGGCCGATCACCTTATCCGTGAACTTACCGCGAAGAAGGTTAGTATTGTACAGAAAGGAAATCACCGGGGCATGGCCGCCACTTCGGTACTGGAGCCAATATGCCTGCTATATGCGAGAACAGGCGACAAGCATTACCTGGATTTTGCAGAGGAGATCCTGCGTCAATGGGAATCTCCTGACGGCCCGCAATTGATCGCCAAAGCGGGGGTTGACGTGGCCCGGCGTTTCCCCAAACCCAGGAACTGGTTTGGATGGGAACAGGGGCAGAAGGCTTATGAAATGATGTCTTGCTACGAAGGTTTGATTGAGTTATACCGGTTGACAGGTAAGGCCATATACAGGGTTGCTGTTGAAAAAGTATGGGAAAATATAAAAGCAACAGAAATAAATGTTGCGGGATCCGGTTCAGGCGTTGAGTGTTGGTTTGGGGGAAAACACCTGCAAACAATACCGGTGAACCATTACCAGGAGACCTGTGTTACTGTCACCTGGATAAAGCTGAGCCAGCAACTGCTGAGGCTTACCGGGGATGCCAGATATGCCGATGCGATAGAACAATCATATTACAATGCATTATTAGGCGCCATGGAGCCGCATGGTGCAGGCTGGGCCAAATACTCTCCTTTATCCGGCGAGCGGCTGCAAGGTAGTGAACAGTGCGGGATGGGACTCAATTGCTGTGTAGCCAGCGGTCCGAGAGGGCTTTTTACCTTGCCGTTTACGGCGATAATGAAGGCAAAGGAAGGTGTAAGCGTCAATTTCTTTTCGGAAGGCGCCTGGACGCTGCAAACGCCCGGAGGGCAATCTGTAACCCTGACACAGCAAACTGATTATCCGGAATCGGGAAATATCACCTTGAAATTATCCGGCTTCCAATCGGAAGCGTTCGATTTGTTTGTCCGTATCCCTGCCTGGAGTCAAGGATCTGCTTTGAAGGTGAATGGGTTGTCAATGAACAGGCCGCCTCCGGGTCAATATTTTACCATTCGCCGTACATGGAAACCAGGCGATTCTGTTAATCTTGTGTTGGACATGCGTGGGCAGATATTACATTTGGGGGAACTGCCGCGGAATATTGCCATTGTGCGCGGCCCCCTTGTATTGTGCCGGGATGCGAGGTTGGGCGGAGTAAATGTTGACGCAACGATCAGTCCCATAGTGGATAAGGACGGTTATTTCGACCTGGAGCCTTCCGCCTTGCATCAAAATGGGATTTGGACGGCGTTCAGGGGACTCTTTAGGCTTGAATCACATAAGGAGGAGGGCAATCAGCCCGTTCCACTATTGATCTGCGATTATGCTTCGGCAGGCAATACATTCGATGACGGGTCCTGGTTCCGGGTTTGGTTGCCACAACCTTATGATCCACGATAAATCCTTCATTCATTAAGGATTTTTCCCACATTTTTACGAAAGTTGTTTTCCCAGTTCCCCATTTGTTGTTAATGCTCAACACAAATCCTTCTGTATAAGTGGTTAAGATATTGGTTAGGGCTTCGGCGTATTTCTGCCTATTTAATTTACAATTAGCAAAAGGATTTGTATCGGGGATGAGAACATCTTCGTGTTTAATATTCATATGCAAGTTTTAAATTCGCCCAACTAATTCTTTGGCTTTGATTTGTTATTCTCCTGCTTGTTGGAGAATGCTATGCAATAGAGTAGGAGAGAGTCTAAAATTTGTGGCCTGTATTTTATCAAATAATGGCTTAATCTGGGAAATGACACCTTACCTTTTAGCTATTACGATTAAACCTAATGTTCCTGTAATCGTTAGATGGAGCCTTTTTGCCAGTTTCCGCCCTTTTAAATCATCAATAATAAGGAGGGCTGGTTGGTTTTCTGTAGCAAGAGCAATTGCAGTCGCCTCCCCAAGATCTACTTCCAGAAATAAAGCGGTCTGAAAGTTTTTATCGTTTACCGATTTTATGAGTACCCATTCAGGCAATGGTTTCCCGAACTCTTTTGCTATTTCAGGTGATGTAGTGATTGTAGTAAACAACTTTTGCAAAAGGGATAAGCTGTCGATTTTATCCAGAAGAATGAAACAACTTGCATCGGCAATGACGGCGCTATATGTTTGCAGCATCGGAAATTACGTCTTCAAAAGTGTAATTGATAATAGAAACGCCGTAATCAGCCAGAATTTCGGCAAATGTTGGCTTCGACAAATTGGTCAATTCTGCGGCCTGACCAAGAGATAACTTTCCTGATTCGTACAGTTTGGCTGCAAGGAACCTTATTGTATCCTTTGGATTTAATTCGAAAGTGTCCGGAATCTGGAGAGTTATTGTATTCATATTGTAAATATACTAAAATTACTGGTAATTTATCTAACACTTAGGTCAGACGATATACGCATTACCCCTATTCGAATAGCGTGGAGGAATGCCGAGGCTGGGAAGGCGTAATGTTCGCTCGTCGGACGAAAATCAATAATGCATAGCGTAAGATTGAGTAGGCTTTATTTAATAATATACATAATTAGTTGAAGATCATGTATGTAAGGAGTGCAGGCATGTAGAAAATGTCCGTAGGTCTCGGCTATCGTGGTTTCCAGGTTTATAGGAGAGGTTAATACACGATTGTATAAGGGAGGGCCCCGCTTTTCCAGGCCCTACAAGGTTGACGATAACTTCCAGGATCTCCTTGGTCGTCCGGACTGCCCAGCTGGCAAGGCGCCTTTGTCAGGCTCCTTCAGAGCGGCACCAGCGGAAATCATTAGCCTTTAGCTGTTTTCCGACTTCCTCGCCGGGCTTGCCATTAAAAAATAGCTGCACCCGTTTAGCTTCCGCATTTTCAACCAAACCGACCCCATTTATACCCCACCATAAAACACCGTAAATATTTCCGTATGTTTCGTTGCTCCCTTCGAAGATGTTTACGCTTAAATCATCTGGTAAAATAGTGGAATCTAAAACATGAAGCTGCAGTAATAAATATTTTCTACAATAGGAATTCTTTCCGTCAGTAACTTATATTCTCTCTTAATAGACTTTGGCTTTGTTTTGTATATTTTTCTTTGATCAACGAACATCGATTTTACCGCACTGGCTATAGTTGTTTGTCCCATGGAGAATTGATAAAGGAATAATAAAACTATGATTGGGATGTTTCGATAGATTTTCATATTAATTATTTTTTCAATCCAAACACACCCCAACGACAGCAAAGGCACTACCTAATTTATGTATTTTGAAAGAATCTTTTAACAGGTATTTTTTACTGTCGCGCATGCCATACCATGCGTATCTAGTATTTCGTAGAGGGACATTAAAATTTTTAAATCCATTTTTCGAGTTTTCCTCGTACCATTTTCGATATATCGCGTATATTTCTCCCACTTGTTCGGAAAAGTCATTAATCTCCTTGCCTGTCGAAATTTCAACCAAGACAGGGTACGGGCAATAATTAGTGGCATATCCTCCAACAACTAATGTGGTTAACAAATACAAGGCATCTATCTGTATTGTGTAAGATTCAGTTCCGGGCCGTTTGTCATTCGTATACCCGTATCTGCAAACCCTTTTACTACAAATTGATGTATCCCCTTCATACGACAGCAGTTCTGCCAAAATCTCCCTTTTATCCTTATCAGAATATCCTGAAAAAATTTTGTCTTGTTCGTAAGTACATGCGTAAGGCACATATCCCTTTGGCTTTTTGTGTGGCAATAACACTAATTTGCTTCCCGCAATAGTGCAAGTAGAATAAATTTTGGAAACAAACTTAACCTTTGCGATTTTGCCCGTTTGACCATTGCTTTCTTGACTTGATATTATAAAATATAGTAAAGAAATAAAAATAATCTTAAGGTTATCCATAGCAATAATATTATTTTAGAATTTCGCTTATATTGGATTTTGTAACGGTTCGTAACCCTCCTTTTACAGATCCCTTATTGGTATCCTCTCGCCTATCTGGTGCTTGTTTCTTGAAGAAGGAAACAATAAGGTCTGGGTTATTTTTTGCTGACGAGTTGTAATTTCGAACCTGGTCAACAGATTGACCACTTTTTATTTTTCCAATATCATCTTTTTGGGTATAAGTATCATCGCCATTTTTTCTGGCTGAGTGGTAGTTCGACAAATCACCTGGTTTGTCCTCTGATGGATGCACAATTGCAATACTTGCGTTTTTGGCATCATTGACTTGTAAATAGTTATCCCCTTTAATTAGTGCATTTACGGCGTCCGGGCCAACATTTAATAAATTATCGGCAAATGTCAACCCATGGCAATTTGCACAGACGTCTGTTCCCGCCTTACCTTTTGATTTTCCCATAAGGTCAAATGTTACAGCATTTCCATGTTTATCTGTGGTATTTAACACAGCTGAAGTGTATTGTTGAACTTCAATCTCTGTTCCATCATCAGCATATATATTTACATATCGGTAGTTTATAGTCACGCTACTCCCATCAGCACCGCTAATAATTCGAATATTTTTATCGTCATCGATTTTATTGTTATCAGTAATTATTATGTTCCCGTCTTTATCTCGCAAGATATTGCCATCAATATCATAAATTGAAATGGGGTTATTAGCGGCATAATGGTATGGAGTAAGCGATGCATATTTGTCAGCAATTGCATCTTGCACATTCCATCTCCCGATTTGGGGATCATACATCCTTGCCCCATAATCATATTCTTCCAGTCCACTCCCGTCACTGAACTCTTTGCTTTGAAGTTCTTTGCCGGTATAGCGCAATTTATTCTCAGCATATGGTGTCTTCAATGCCTTATCACTGATCCCATTCATGGTCAGTCCAAAGGGATAGTAGTGATTTTCCTCCAGAATCGGCCCACTATACGTCACGACTTTCAAATTATCAAAATACACATTAAAACTCTTGCTTTCATTACTCACCCAAATATAGATATATCCGTTCTTTTTGACCGGTATTTGACCCATCGCCAGCGGGGCCAGCACATCCACAGCCCCAACGGGCAGCGCCCCGCTGTTCACCGGGTCATAGTTGAACTGGTCGTCCAGCACCAGCCAGTTCAGGTAGGCCTTGGGGATGCCGGTCGGAGAGGGATTCTTATCGGTCCGGAATGAATTGACGGCCGGCAGCAAGGGGCTCGTGGTGGAATTGCTAAGCGCTGAGTAGGACCCTTTCGCACCGGCCGTAATGGACACGAGCCCACCCGCCAGGGAATTCAGGATATCCGTCAGGTTTGACGATTCCCCGGTAAAGGTCCCATTCCTGTACAAAGCCTTGACGCTGACATCGAATTTATCTCCTGCCATGACTTTTAAAATGATGGCCGGCCCCTCCTTTGGCGTCGAGCCGCTGATCCTGGATACCGAATCGTTCGGGCTTGTGGCATTGGGATCGCTGGGATAGGTACCTGGCACATAACCCCGCCATATACAGGTAGAAGGTATATTATAAAATAGGGTGTTCTCCGTAGCCCGGTAGAGCGCCTCCATCGTCGCCATATACTGCGCCGTGTCCTTCTGTTGGGTCAATAGCATCCGGGTGTTGCCCAAGTGATCTTTCTCAAAGAAATCATATTCCCACCTGTATTGAACCAGTCCGTTCAGGTATTTATGAAAGGCCCATCGCGCCCTGCCTTCCTCATGAGCCATGAACTGCAACGTATCGATACCCGCATTCGGGGTAGTGATCGTATCGCCCTGCTGATAGACAAAACCGCTGACATATACAGTAGTCGTCGCATGCCGCGAAAGACTGTCCATCGTCACTTTCGACAATTTGTTCCCACCTGCGTCATAGATATAATTGATATTCCCTTTCCCTTTGACATGAATCTGCTGGGGGAGATTCAGATAGTTATAGCTAATGCTGTCGATCGCCTTGTTAAAATCCGTCTTTAGATTCCCATTCCCGTCATAACTATAGTCTACCGCCCCTTTTCCGCTGGGGTTGTAATGAAAATCCCCCAGCACGCTGGCCTGGTTATTGGTTCCGTCGGTTACACCCTGCAGCCGGTTATTGACCCCATTGTACATATAGGTATAGGTGAGGGAATCGATAGTAGCCGAACTATTCACCAGCAGTCCTCGCTGTTTCATCGACAGGATGCCCCCGTTGGCGTCATAGGACAGATTCGATACGCTGAAATCCACCCCGGCGGATTTATTGAAGACGCCGCCGCTGAGCTGATTAAAATCCGCCCCCATCAATCGGTTGACATTGTCATAGGTGAAGTCATACTTCCTATTGAACCCGTCTCCGGCACTTTTCCAG
>Ga0247778_1000829_pt1 | contig 22979 bp, 26 predicted proteins | sample UWRJL049202B5_FD_179939 | JGI IMG/M metagenome (GOLD analysis project Ga0247778, IMG submission 179939) | Plant litter microbial communities from Arlington Agricultural Research Station in Wisconsin, United States - UWRJ-L049-202B-5 | ecosystem: Environmental > Terrestrial > Plant litter >... | reverse complement strand
TGTGGTTTTTGGGAGGGGGTGGGATAAGGAGGGTAGTTTTGTGAGGAGGTATGTGCCGGAGTTGAAGGGGTTGGGGGAGAAGTGGATTTATGAGCCTTGGAAGGCGCCGAAAGCTGAGTTGAAGAAAGCTGGAGTGAGGATAGAGGGGGATGGGATGGGGGAGAGGGAGGAGGGGACGTATCCGGAGCCTATGTTTGATTTTGCGGAGAGGAGGGGGGTTTGTATTGAGGGGATGAAGAAGGCGTATAAAGTTGGTTTGTATGGTGATGATCCGCGGGTGCTTGATGGGAGTTGGAAGGGTCTTTTTGAGGATGGTGAGGCAGAGAAGGTGGATGATAAGAAAGGAAGTGCGGATGGGAAAGGGAAGAGGAAAAGGGGGCAATCAACACTAGATGGCCACGTGAAGAAGACGAAAACATAGGTATAGGAATGAGCAAATGATAAAGAATTCTATTCCAACGCCCATACTACATAATACATCCGTCTCTCTAGCCCCCAAAATGCCGATCATCCAAGTAACGCCCCAAACCCCCGATTTTAAACCTACTTAGTCATCCCACTCCTCATCCAGCTGATCAATCAGTCGGTTCTCATCTTCAGGCCCACGACCATTTGATCGTCCGCGGCTCGGCCCGTTGGCGGAGACGCTGAGGGCGGAGTAGCCGCGTCGATTGGGTAAAAAGCGCGCACAGGATGAGGTGGCGATTATGAAGATATCCTATTCTGATATGTTAGCGGAGTTTTTTTTTAAGGGTTGGTGAGGGAAGTGGATGAGGTGGAATAAAAGCAGATGTTGATTTTGAGCGCCGTAGGTACAGGTACAAGAGCCGTCCTAAAGACCGGCCATGCTATGCTATGCTGCAGGAAAAATACAAAAGGAAATGTGCGTGTTCTGTACAGGATGTATCGGGTATGCACCGATCCATTGGACCGGGTGTTTTTTGGTACATGTATACAAGAGAGATTTGGGATTAGGAGAGGTGGGTAGATTCCCAACTGCCCCTCAAATAACTCTTCGAAGCTCGATGTCTAGGCTTCACCTCCATCGTCGGTAATATTCCATCTCTCACGCCCGTCACCCTCCTCATCCGCAGCCGAAACACGGAATTGATGCCTACCTTTACAAAACTGCCTATGCCCGCCCACATGCTGTAATTCGGCAGCTGTCTCCACCCTCTGGCGTGCGCTACATTTCGCTGGTAGAATACGCCCCCTAGGAAATATACGAGTATTGCGATGACGCCAATGATGGCGAAGACTGCGGCTGGGCCTACACCTTGTTTCGCGGGCTCGGACCCGATGCAGGCGTTTTTGGAGAGGACTTCGAAGTGGTAGGAGCATTCGTCTGGGGAGGCGCCGACAAATGTTAGGGAAGGTTGGGTTGCGAGGGGGTCTTTGTCGCAGTGGAAGGAAATGAGGGTTGATTTTCGGAGGGGTTTCTTATCATCGTCATCGTCGTCGTCGTGCTTTGCTCTCTTCTTGTCTTCGCCGCAGGGTGATCCGTCGGTATATTGGAGGACTAATCTTCGTCCTCGGAGGGTCAGATTTGAGGATTGTTGCCTGTTTTCAAGAATTAGTAGAGCTTGAGGACCTGGATGATGTTACCAACCCTATCGAATAGGTCTTGCTCCCCAATTCGTAGTATGCGCTCACATTCTGCGATAATTTCCTGTCGATTCCAACTGGACGGTCTATTTCGCTCACTACTGGGGCGCAGATGTTGAGAGTGAAGTTCGCTGGGTAGTCGTATCCTTTCGCGTGCCAATCCTCCGCCTTGTCGTTCTTTCCAGGCTTTTTGCCATCTTTCGGTAGGGACGCCGTCAACTTTCTCAAATCATAAAATGATCCAGCTGATGAGGCGATTGTACATGGTTCCACCACTTTCTCGTCGGCCGCGGCACTCACCCCGCTATGTATGGCGAGTGCTAGCAGGAGGGCGCTCGGGAGTGAAGTGAAATGCATGCTGAGGGATGATTCGGAGAGTCGTGATTAAGCGCCTGGAGGCGCTACAGATGGGAAGTCTGTCTATAATGCGGAATGGATAACGGTAGAAGGGATGAGGCGCAATTGTATAAGCATTCACTGTATTCGGCCACCTTTGAGGTTGTCACAGCCGGCGCGGGCCCAGCCAATAACTTTGCCGAAGCCAGATTGCGCCTCAAAGCTGTCAGGTACGATCATGTGATCTAGCAGGCTTCCCGCATTTTGGGGTTGAAGAATGTTTGTCCATCTGTGAGAGATTGGAATGTTTCCTTTCATTTTGAAGCTACTGCAGTTGTAATTCTTTCAGGTGTTTGGTTTGGTTGAAGTTATTTACGGAGTAGAGTGAGACTTTCCTGTCGGCAGCCTCACAAAAGAGTTTCCACGTCAAACCTTCTGCAGTGAGTGAAACGTTCTTCTAACAGCAGTAATGATAAAAGACCTCCTCTAGCTTTTCGCACAACACATTTCCCATCTACTTGTCATCCATCAAATTGATACTTCTCAATACGCCTCAATACGCAAGGCGGGTCATCAACAGCTTCACTCTCTCCAGCATTCACCTCATTGGGTGTTTCCTCGCCTTGGCATCGAACACGGGCCGCCCCTTCTTCCAAGCCACACGACGCTAAAAACTGGAAGCATCATCGAACCCGAAAACGACGACCGGCAACGTAAAATCCGAGTGAGGCCATCGCAACGGCAGCCAAGCCTCGCAATCGGAAAATCTGGGAATAAAACCCCCTGGATGGACGTCCGCCTTCAATAACACCATCAATTATTGTTTCACCGAACAATTCAAGATGCCTTCCAAAGCTTCCAAAACCGTCGCTTTAAAAAAGCCTGAGTTCCACGGCTATGAGTTCTTGGGACCGTAAGTTTAGCTTCGATTTTTCTAGTTGCGCCTTTGCTAACAATGTCCCAGACCAGGTGCAGCATTCATCTCCTTTGGATTGCCCATCGTCTGCTACCTCTCGACTCTCTTCTGCAACGATATTTCTGGCTGCCCCGTCCCGTCAACTCTCTCCCCCTCAACCTTGACCATTGAGACCCTCAAACAAGAAATAGGATGGCCCGCAAGTGGAATTCGGGGTCTGGCAAGCTGGGATGTGTCTGCGAAGGTGTTGGGATACTATCTTCTGTCTGCTGTGCTTCACCGAGTGTTGCCAGGAGAGCAAGTACAAGGAGTTGAGCTTGCATCTGGTGGCAGACTTCCCTACAAATTCAACAGTGAGTTTCTAAGCCCAAAACACGTTGAGGCGACCTTTACTTACTCCAGACAGCCTGGACCTCGACAATGACTACCCTCGCAATTCTCGCCGCCGGAACAGCATACCAAGGAGCAGATTTCCCCGTCTGGACTTTTATCCACGACAACTACCTCCAGATCCTCACTACGAACATCCTCATTGCATATTCTCTTGCAACTTTCGTCTACGTTCGCAGCTTCTCTGTAAAGCCAGGCAACGCTGAGAATAGGGAGTTGGCACCAGGAGGAATATCAGGGAACATGCTCTACGACTGGTTCATCGGCCGCGAATTGAACCCGCGCATCACGCTTCCGCTTCTGGGCGAAATCGACATCAAAGTGTTCTGCGAGTTGCGACCAGGAATGATGGGCTGGATGATCTTAGATTTCGCCTTCATCGCACATCAATACAAGACCTACGGCGTGATAACCGATAGCATCCTGCTCATCACCGCCTTCCAATCGCTCTACGTTCTGGATTCTTTCTATATGGAGTCCGCCATCCTGACGACAATGGATATTACCACCGATGGCTTTGGTTTCATGCTTGCATTCGGTGATTTGGTCTGGGTTCCCTTCATTTACTCAATTCAAGCCCGCTACCTGTCCATCTACCCTCTGCAACTCGGAATCTATGGCACAGCAGGCGTCCTTGGCGTTCTAGCATTAGGCTACTCCATCTTCCGCAGCGCAAACAACGAGAAGAACCGCTTCAGGACCAACCCTGATGACCCTCGCGTCGCGCACCTAAAGTATATCGAGACGAAATCCGGGTCCAGACTCCTGATTTCTGGATGGTGGGGCACTGCGCGCCATATCAACTATTTCGGTGACTGGATTCAATCATGGGCTTACTGCTTACCTACTGGATTTGCTGGATATCTGGTTCAGCATTCGTCCGTCGCTCCAGGTGTGGGACAGAGTGCTGCGGATGGTAGCTTCGTTTACACAGGACCGACGGGTTTCACTGAGATCTTGCAAGGCTCTGCAAAGGGATGGGGAATGATCTTCACGTACTTTTACATTGTGTACTTCGCCGTCTTGCTGGTGCACCGTGAGTTGAGAGATGAGGAGAAGTGCGAGAGGAAGTATGGAGATGATTGGAAGCGATATTGTAAGATTGTCAAGTATCGGATAATTCCTGGTATCTATTAGGTTCTGGAAAGAGGATGGGTTGTGGATAGGGTGTGGGAAGGTTTCATGGATTGCATTTGCATTGGGATGGAAGCATTACGGATAGAGCTCTATTAGGATGGCTCTTGTATGATTGAGCGCTACTGATATCAAATATTAATGTTTTATTGACTTACTTGGACCTCGTCAAACGTTCCTCTGATGTCACTACCTCCCCTGGCCACTTGTAAGCAATATTTTGACATCAAAACTGGAGCTTAGACGACTTGCATGCCCGAAGTTTACACGAAGATGGGATGAGGGGTAAAACGGTTCATGGGGAGCGGAGTCCCCAGTACAAGGAGAGAAAATCGAAATCGGACCGAGAGAAAAACCGGATCTAACAAACCGGCAATTCGGATGAGCTTGGGTTATGGATTATGTACAGGGGGCGTTGGAATCAAGCTTTTGGAGTTGACGTGTGGCGGTAAGATCTCACAATTCCTCCGTGTTGTAAAGATGGGGATATTCTGATGAGCCAAGAGAAAATCAATATAAATTTACCCAGCTACGGAACTCTGGGCTAAATACCATGTGTGTGAAATGCACCTGTTGATCTCGCATCGGTTCCAAGATTTCGTCTTACCAGGAAATAACTAACTACAGTACCCCTCACTGGACGCTGTCAAAACCCAACGCTATCGCCACGCAGATGCAGCTTAACTCGTAAGCTCGTCCTCGTCTCCAGGACCCCAACTTCTTGTTTTCCTCCCCGGGACGGGGCCCGAGGATTACCCTGTGTGAACTATCACCGCAAGTAAAGACTAGATGGGGATTAACGTTACAGCGGTGACAGGTGGGTACGTAAGTGTTTTGTGGCGGGGCGAGGAAGCGGGTGGTGAGATTTTGGAAGGGAATGGGAGGTTGGGGTGCGGGGAGAGTACTGTAAGCTTGTCCGAGAAGTCATAGAGAATACGTAGAGTCTGGAAATAGAGATGACTTGAATTGTGTCACGATATGAAGGTTTTTGAAACAAGAGGTGATGATGAATATGAGAGAGGAAGAAGGGATGAGACAAGCATTTCCAAGAGATATCGATCATCCTGCACGGTGCAGCTGGAGACCCCTGGTACATTTGATCCACTGTACCGTAATATGACGTTGGCACAGAAGAAGCCTTTCAAAGCTCAAATATAATTCAACCTTCGAGAAAAATAATAATCAGTCTAGATCTCTTGCAGAAGCTCGTCTCACTCGTCTATGCAACTCCTCACACTACTCGGATCAATCGTTCCATGAACCTGCCATTTGGAAAAAAGAGTCCACGACAGAAACCCACAAGACAGCTGCAGATCCCCCAGCGCCCGCATACAAACAACTGGAGCCGCCTTTTTAATCCCCGCTCATCTACAGGGGTAGCTCCGCCCTTCTCCTCAGCAGCCATGCGATGACGGTTGATCGGCACAGCTAAACCCTTCCAAAAACCCCTTGAGTGAAAAAATTGATAAATAAAAATGTGCCCCTAGTTTTGCTTTCTCTTTTTTTGTTTGTTGATTGTTAATTTTTATTAAGAGTTGAGTGAGTGAAGGAAGTCGCGATGCATGCACTCCTAGCAACAACCGTTGCCCTCCTGGCGACATCTGCATCGGGAAGTCGCCTCATCAAGAGAAATTCCTCTGTAAGCTCCCTTTCTCATACAAACCAGCAAAAATACCCAAGCACACATATAACTTCTTATTACCATGAGATACCCTTCGCATTCTTTCCTCTCATAACCAAAGGGCCAAAAAACATATTTGGAGGGTCGCAGTAAACAAAAGCACCTGGGCCCCGCAGCCATGCAACTCAGCATCCCCGAAGCCCTCTTCGTTTTCGCAAGCACCATTACAGGCTTCAAACCAAGTATATTAACAGATTCGCAGAACAGTCTCACCAATGCGACCAGCGCGCCCTTCTACCCCAGTCCGTGGATGAGCGGGCAGGGCGAATGGGCTGATGCGTATACGAAGGCCAAGGCGTTTGTTGGACAACTTACGTTGCTTGAGAAGGTGAATTTGACGACTGGAGTGGGATGGGGTAAGCTTTTCTTTTCTTTTCTTTTCTTCTGTTTTCAAGATGAAAAACACTCCTCGCTTCTTTTTTGGAATTTTCAGGGCTGATAAATAGACAGAGGGAGAACAATGCGTGGGCCAAGTCGGTTCCATCCCCCGTCTCGGATTTCGATCATTATGTATGCAAGACTCGCCAGTCGGCGTGAGAGATACTGATTACAACTCTGTATTCTCGTCTGGACAGAGTGTTGCTGCTACTTTTGATCGCGGACTGCTGTATGCGAGGGGTTATGCTATGGGTGCTGAGCACAAGGCGAAGGGTGTTACGGTGCAATTGGGGCCGGTTGCTGGACCGCTTGGTCGTGCGCCCGAAGGAGGAAGGAATTGGGAGGGCTTTTCGCCGGATCCTTATTTGAGTGAGTTGTTCGGATGACGGGAGAGAGGAATGGAGCTAACAAGGAACAGCTGGTATTGGGATTGCGGAGACTGTCAAGGGTATTCAGGATGCGGGTGTTATTGCTTGCGCGAAGCATTTTATTGGCAATGAACAAGAACACTTTCGTCAAGTTCCTGAGGCCATTGGTTATGGTAAGTTATATTCATGACAGCCGTCAAACAGTCGAGGTTTTCAAAGCTCTTGAGGGCTTCATGTCCGACATGCTCTGCGACCGTGGGAAACATAACTGATTTTAAACGTCTAGGCTACAACATCACTGAAGCCCTCTCCTCAAACATCGATGACGTTACTATGCACGAGCTCTACTTATGGCCCTTTGCGGATGCTGTTAGGGCTGGGGTTGGAAGTATCATGTGCTCGTACAACCAAGTCAACAACTCCTACGCTTGCCAGAACTCGAAACTGCTCAATGATCTCTTGAAGAACGAGCTTGGATTCCAAGGTATGTCAAGGAAGAAAAAAACTTATATTTTCCGTCATTCTTTCTTGAATTGAAGCCATCGCTGACTCTGATCTTCCAGGCTTCGTCATGAGCGATTGGCAAGCCCAACACACCGGAGCTGCTTCAGCTGTGGCAGGTCTTGACATGACTATGCCTGGTGACACATCTTTCAACACTGGTGACAGTTTCTGGGGGACCAATATGACACTCGCCGTCATCAACGGGACCGTTCCTGAGTGGAGACTTGACGATATGGCTACACGTATCATGGCTGCTTACTTCAAGGTCGGATTGACTCTCCACGAGCCTCCTATCAACTTCGACTCTTGGACACTGGATACGTATGGACCTCTCCATGCCTCGGTTGGTGAGGACATTCAACAGATAAATTGGCATGTGGATGTTCGTGGCGATCATGGCGAATTGATTCGGAACATTGGTGCTAGAGTACGTCGCACATGGTATCCCTACATCCCCACAAGATACTGACACAACCGACCACAGGCTACTGTTCTCCTCAAGAACTCTAACAACGCACTTCCGCTGAATAAGCCAAAGTTCGTTGGTGTAATTGGAGAAGATGCTGGTCCCAATCTATGGGGTCCAAATAGCTGCCCTGATCGCGGTTGTGATAATGGCACCCTTGCTATGGCTTGGGGATCCGGAAGTGCCAACTTCCCATACTTAGGTAAGTAGTTGTTACTTTGCTTCGAAAGCCCGCGCTAATATCATCAGTTACACCCGACTCTGCTCTCCAATCTCAAGCACTTGCCGACCACACTCGATACGAGAGCATATTGGACAACTACGCCGATTCCCAAATTAAGGCTCTTGCTTCACAAGCTGATCTGACCGCCATTGTTTTCGTCAACGCCGATTCAGGAGAAGGTTACATCAGTGTGGATGGAAACGAGGGTGACAGAAATAACCTCACTCTCTGGCACTCCGGCGACGCCTTGATCAAGAATGTTTCTTCCTTGTGTAACAACACTATTGTTGTCATCCACTCTACTGGTCCAGTTCTCGTTACCGACTGGTACAACAGCACCAATGTCACCGCCATCCTCTGGGCTGGTGTTCCTGGTGAGGAGTCTGGAAACAGTATCACAGATGTCTTGTACGGCAAAGTCAACCCCGCAGCCCGTACTCCTTTCACATGGGGTGCCACCCGAGCAAGCTATGGCACAGACGTCCTCTACGAACCCAACAACGGCATCAATGCTCCACAACAAGATTTCACTGAAGGCGTCTTTATCGACTACCGTTACTTCGACAAGACCAACTCGACGCCCCTCTATGAATTCGGCTATGGGCTCTCATACACCACATTCAATTACTCGAACCTAGTTATCAAGTCTGCTGGTGCAGGAAACTACACCCCTACTACAGGCATGACGGCTCCTGCGCCAGTCTTGGGCAACTATTCTACGAACTTGGCTGATTATTTGTTCCCTAATGCATCTTTCCGGCATGTCTGGCAATACATCTACCCATATCTGAACAGCACCGACGCGAAGACTGCAGCCAACGAGCCCAACTACGGTCAGACAGCAGCTGAATTCCTCCCAGCCCACGCCACAGACGGCTCACCGCAGCCCCTACTCGCTGCAGGTGGAGCATCCGGCGGCAACTCCGAACTCTGGGACGTTCTATACACCGTTACGGCTACAATCACAAACACAGGCAAGTTAGACGGCGAAGAAGTACCTCAGTTGTACCTCAGTCTCGGCGGAACTAATGATCCAAAGGTCATGTTGAGGGGTTTCGACAGACTGAGCATCGATGCCGGTATGAGCGCTACATTCAGCGCGGATATCTTGAGGAGGGATGTCAGTAACTGGGACCCGGTGGCTCAGAACTGGGTCATTAGTCAGTATCCCAAGACCGTTTACGTGGGATCTAGCAGTAGAAAGTTGTTTTTGAGTGGGAAGTTGACGTAAATTTGAGAGAGGAGAGAACCCTCGAAGGCTCGTGAGAATGGGCTGGATTGCACTCGTCAGGAGGATAAACTGTCGCTCATGAAGTTATGACATTCTGAATATGGTGATTGGTGATACGGTAGAGGATTGGCTGCGACTCGCCTTTGGTACATAGAGTCGGTCTTAGACTGCTTATAGAAATTAAAGTAATGATATTCCTAACCTGTGGTGGTGCTTCCTGGGGTATCTTGATGTGAAGACTTCTGAGTGGAAGGGGCGATCTGAAATGGAAAATTTTGCTTTTGGAGGAAGCTTTGGAAAGATAATAAATTGCCAAAGAGCAAAAGAATGAACTAATATTTGTCTTCCAATATTACAATCTAATAAATCTTCCCCTCATCAAGCACAGGGTCTCAGACCCAAATACACTTACTCCATCTTATAACATAGCATTCCCAGAACTTGGCTCTTGCTTCCCTTCCCTTTCCCATGCCAAACATCCCAAACATCTCAAATCATACTCCCATCCTTCGTAACAATAGTCCTCAACTTTAACGGCTCCGTATCATCATCCAGTCTATCATGCGTATTCGCATACGCTTCGAATCCCCTCACATTGTATTTCTGCATCAGGGGACCGAGTTCCATGATCCCGGCCACCATGATGCCGATGCTGACTTCGACTGTTGACCAGGTGAAGACGGGGACTGCGTCGACTAAGGGGTGGTGGTGGTTAGTAAGGTGGGAGGGAAAAGGGGGATGAGGAGGGGGAAGGGGGGACGTACAGAGTTGATCGGATGATGCTTTGAGTTTTACGAGGGCGGCGAGGCGGATGAAGTTTGCTATGCTTGCTCTGAAAGCAATATTCCTTTAGTACCTAGTTTTCAGAAATGGGGAGGAGGGAGGGGTTGTTGAGAGGGGGAGATTGAAAACTCACGCAACGCCCAACCCAAAAATCCCAAAAATAACCCCCTTAATAACCCTATTCACCCCGCGTCCCTTCATCATAAAAAACGGCAAAAACAGAAAAATCATATCAAGTGTAATCGTCACAATACACAACGCATATCCCATATACAGCTGTCCCGCAAACGGCAGGCATTTTCCCTTGGTAGTAGGATCTATGAATGTCCAAGCGTAGGAAATGGGCTTGCATTGAAGTACCAGGTAGAAGACGAAGGCGAGGCAGATACCGGCGTCGATGAAGATTGCGGACCAGAGGATTGTGGTGTGTAGCCGGGAAATGGACCATTGGAGGAGGGTGCTGGCGATGCTGGCTTTCATGATGGAGGTTAGGATTACGTAGATTAGTTCGAGGAACCAGATATACTATATCTAGTATCAGTTTCTTAGATGGGGAAGGGGTCAGTGGGTGGTTAGACGGACTTTGAGGGCTTCGCCGATCTTGGTCAGGCCGACGGTGAAGGTGTGTGAGCCGATTCCGTTTTCGATTCCGAGGATTAGGAGGGCCATTAGGCCGGCGTATGTCAACTGAAATTTATCAATCAGCGAACAATACTTGAAGGGCGTGAAGAAGAGAACACACTACGACCGTAATCATGCCTACATCATTCCAGCCGAACGTCTTTGCGATTCGGGCTTTGGTGTAGACTCTCAGACCGATGAAGATGATGTTGAAGAGCAGAAAGACTGCTGACAGGGCAATGACGCCGGGTCCTTGTCCGTTGATCATATTGACTTTTGAGTGAGTCGCACAAATAATAGAGAAATAAATCAGATCAGAGAAGAAATTACAACAGCAAAAGAAGAAGACAGAAGAGCTACAAACTTTAAAAACATGAAGAAAGAACTGGAATGATGGGTGAATGTGTACTTGGTCTATGCTTCCTTTTTAAATCGCAACACAGCACACTGTAACAAGGTTAGACCTTTGTTTTACGTTGCGAGAATTTGACTTTGAGATAGTGGGGGTTCCTCATGCGATTGGTCGTGTTGCATGTTTCGAGTGCCTGTTTCGAGGTCGTTACACTTGGAGAGTCATGGGCAGGCCGTGCGTCGTGCCACAGAACGCACGAAATTTGCGCCTGACACGCTAAATGTGCAACGAAAATCCGGAGAAGCCTGGATGATCCTGGGTCGGATCTGCGCCGAGGTTGGTAGTGAAAATCATGTTTGGGAATGGTACGATGGGTACGGGGCCTCCCGAAGGGTCTGACAGGGAAGGGATAACCCAGTCTGGAGGCGGGGTTGTGAGTTGAAGGTTTGAATGGGAAAGGAGGCTCCATAGCTAGAAAAGGTAAAAGGTAGTGGAAGGTGCAATGGTCCGTCAAAGGTATCAGCTGAAAATCATCGAAACCGAGGGGAAAGAGCAACCTCCAGGTCGAACAATTTCTTTTCACCCTCGGCCTCGCATCTCATTGAATCAGACTCCAAAATCCAATCAAAGTTCCCTTGCCATATGAGACCTTGGAATGAGTAGCAATGCAAATTTCCAAGAACATGTGAAAGAGTACGTTAAAGTTCAAGAACGAAGGACAACTCCGATTCCGTTGGGAGTGCCCCGAAAAGAAACCACGAACACACTAAACAAACTTCGAGCGGCGTACCTCAAGTGATCATTTTCCAATGTCGAGATATATTCAGCTATTGTTTTTTTCCTGATCTCTGGGTTGAATGAAGTTCTATGCTTCTGGTTTGTTGTTGGTGTAGGTTACCTTGAAATTATTATTGACCGAGGGTCGTTTGATTGGTGAGGTTGAAGTTTTGTCATGTTGGCTTGCTTACGTACAACCAACCCACGACCTCCCGTAAATCAGTTGGTTTTAGGCAAACTCAACTTCAACACTTCAACATTATGGAGCAACATATCTGCAAAGAATTAATCCCCTATATTTCCCTGAACTTTTATTACCCTCGCCTACTTAGCAATGAGCCTCCACTCACATTCTTCTCTTTTCCAAGGGAAATTCGCGATAAAATCTATCATTACGCGCTTGTTTCAACATTAGATATCATCGTCTGGAAGGGCGAGCTGAAGCGCGAACGTATTGCCTTATACGAGGGGTCACAATACATTCCGTGGGGCCAGCCTTCTTCACGTCTAATATGGCGAGCTGTTAGCCACAAGGAGACAGCAGCTAGCCTTTCAACACTCAACATCAACCTTTTATTTTCCAGCAAGGTAGTGAGCCAGGAAGCCGCCATGGTTTTCTACAATAAGAACACCTTCGCTTTTGAGGGGAATCATAATTGGGATCCTGCTGTCAGTTGGCTGAAAACTATCGGTACTAGCAACCGAGATTCCATTGCAAACTTAAAGGTGTGTGCCAAACGACCCGATCAGGTGTGGCAAAATCACCGCGGGGAGCGACTCCGGCATCCTGGCGGATTCACGATGGAAATAATATACCCCAGACATCCCTACCTTAGCACTCCCCCAGCTGGATTCAAATATGGCTGCGTCGATAACATAAATCCGGTCCTGGAGGAGGTGTTTGTACTGCTAGGACAGCGGATATCGGAGAAGAAAATCACCATTACAATGCGGATTGATAACCGTTATCCTGGAGGAGGGGCCAAGCCTAGACTTGATAAGCAAACGCCGGAACATGACTGGTACAGCATGGAGCTGCCGAATTTGTTGGAAATGTTTCTGGAGCTTCATTCCCGCCCCTCTGAGAAGGGTTCATTGGAAGTGGTCTGGAAGGGATTGGCAGAGAAGCGAATCCTCACAGCTGAGCAAGATCTCATAAAGAATCTTGGGTGGAATATGTCTACTTCAACCGCTGAAAAAGCAGAAATACGTTTGTGTTTTGGTTCATGGGCCAATCACGAGGACTTCGTAAGATATACATTGAGGAGAGAGAAGCTCACGGGGTCACTCATCACTCAAGACCCTTCCCCCTATTCGGACTCTTATATATATCCGGGCATGAATAGGGCGCTTTATTTGTAGATGCAAAAACATTCTCGAATTATCAATGCACAATATTTCTTCAACATGCGGATTTTCTGGAGGCTAATTGCACAGAACTGATTGAAATCTATTTATACTTGATTTTGTGTAGTCTTTCCTGTGCGCTGGAATCACAGTATCAAACACGAAATATGTTGTCTCAATCAGAACAAAAATGGTGGTTTAATCTACTCATTTGTCTGGTCACACGTTGAACCACCCGGCGAACACTTCTAATAGTACACCAAACAATAATTCGCGCCCCTAGGGGTTAGAATATGTTGCATCTACCTCTTCGCCCTTACATTTAAGATGTTACAAATGAAACTCCCCAGCAGCCCATTTTACCCCCAAATGCTGCTAGAGATAAATAACCGCCAACCATTTGCCACGGGGGCACACTCCCCTGACCCACATCCCACTACCACAATTTAAACTCAATTGAAGGGAACCGAATTCATGGGGCTCGTATTCCAGTTGATGCCCAATTGCGACAACACCACAGTGCAAGAACTATCGGGCCTGTTATATGCAGTTGAAGCGCATGGTCGCCTTTCTCCCGCTGTAGTTCCATAATTGTCCCTGGGCGGATTTGTGAGCGGAGCTTGGCCGGAGTATAGACCCCAGACAAAGACAAATGCCTGACCACCATTTGTATCATATGGATATCTGGCACCATTAAAACTAGCAGTTGCAATAGCCAAGTCCTCCGCGTGTAGCTGATTCTGTCCGCTTCCATGTGCCTGGAGCCACTTGGGATTGAGGGCCATCTGTCTTTTGACTTCGTCGATTGCATATTGATGTCGATCTGGGATTGAAGCGACATAACATTTATCCTTGGAAATACAAAAGGCGGCAACAACATTGTAAGGATCCCCACCCTCAGCTACCATCGAATCGTAGGCATCTCGTGCACATATCAGCCCCCACGGGGCTACAGAAGATCCGCAGCCTTGAATCCCGACCCAAACTCTGGGGTATTTTTGGGTGAACCAAGGTACTTTTTGCCCAGGCGTTCTTTGAGCAAGTGCAGTTGAACCTGATCTTGATTCTCCATCTAGCAACCGGTCTGCCACTAAAACTCCACACTGGCTTAGTGGACTGAGTAACAAAATCCCGAGGAACAGGTATGAAAGATATCGAATAGTCTTGAAAGGCGATAATGTCGACATTTTCGGCGTCCGGAGAGATGATTGAGTAGTAAAAGAGGCTGGTGGTTCCTTTGAATATACAAAAGAATTGTTAACAAATGTAGCAAGTAGTGATTGATTTTATGAGGAAGTCTTGAGATTGTAGAATGTGTGTTGATGTTAAAAAAGTAATAGAAACTGGAAATGAGTTCTACTTATACAGAACTCCGTACAGATGTGTCCTTCAATTTAATATGTCAACATCTAAGAATAGTTTCCAGTCGGTTTGTAATATTGTCATGAAGGAACATAATATCGGGGCTATGGTGTTGTTGGTATCGATGTTGGTGTTTCCGATTTTTGTCGTCTGATCGGCGCTGATTTTGACGTGAATTAAATGGAAGGATCAATGTATCACCAGACGTTGAGAATTCTGCGTCATTGAAACATGATCAAGGAGCCATTATTCAGGTTCCGGGGGATTGAAAACCGAATTTGTGGTTTTGGTTCGTTTCTTAACCATACAGGTAGATTACTTAGGGTAATCCATTCCAAAGCAAAATATTACATAGGATATCCAGAAGTCTTGTATCGTTTCCGATCCACGGTGTATCTATGAACATATTCTTCCGATTTTTTGTTTATGACAGGAGAAGCATTAACAGATTTGTTACTTCTACATTTATTACAACAAAAGGAGTTGACGGGGTTTGAAGCATCGAATGACTGCCCTCGGCGGACAATGAGTACTGAGAATTGAAGACCATTACGTCTAAACAGCTGCTGCCTATTCCCAAACGAAATTAAAAATATTGATTTAATTCATTCTAGGCGCTAGACCCAATAAAAAAATGAACGGCTGAATCAACTGACTTGTTTGATGACTCTGAAGAGGATGAAAAAGTCGTCACTTTCTGTTGGGCTTATTTGAAGAGGATGAAGGAGGTCGCAGATCTTGTCAAAATTAGCTGAATTTTACGAAAGAGGCGTCATTTTCTGTTGGGCTTATCTAAAGAGGATGAAGCAAGTGGCAGATCTTGTCAGACTTTTCTCGAGATGATGGAGAAGGAGACAGATCATGAAAAGATGAAGAAGTTGACAGACCTCTGTTTATTCCTTCATGAAAAGAATAATTTGGAGTGAAATTTCAGGTATATAAAGGCAGTCTCTCGTCTTCTTCCCTCCATAATCAGCAAGAAAAGAATTCAGTTCAAATCTTTCAGACACTTCTCACTACCATCCCAATCTTCATTCCCCCACGATTTCAATCTCTATCTCTCCGATCTCTCTAGTCGCAAGCCCCGTCTTCGTAGGAAAAGAAAACTATTGCACAATGCAATGTATAAACTTTTCAGAACTTTCAAAGCAGCCAATGCTAACAGTTACTCAGCTTACTTTACGTTTGGGGTTTTGCTCAGTGGAACAGCCCTTGCGCTTCCATCAAACCCCAACGGTCCCACCTCGAATGCCCCTTTCCATGATTGTCTTGAGTCCGGTAAGGACTGGGCGACATGTCGTCAGATATTCAGCGCTTCCTCTCAAGAGCTGAAGCGGGACACTGCATCAACGAGTCCATTCCATGACTGCCTCGATTCCGGAAAAGGTTGGGAACAGTGCCACACTGCTTTACAAACTCGAACTATCAGCCCCGAGACCAATGATCTTGTTGTAGTTGAGAGAGGTATCAACTTTGAAGGGGTGATCTCATCTCTAGGCATCAACGACATTGGTGGCACCGAGCAGTGTTACTCCGTCAACAACCTGGGCGGTACTGGATGGCTTACAAACACCGCGGTTGGAAGTCTCAAAGCCGAGGCTTGCAAATTCGCCGTTGATCAAGCATTGAGTGCTGGTGGATTGGGCAAATTTTCGAAGAGTAGCCAACAAGGATATTACCAGGGGAATGCTGGACCGATCATTTCCAACAGCGTGAAGTTCTATCTGAGCACAATATTTCAAGGAGACACGGGAACTCTCCCTGTGAACCTCCGCCAACTGGGTCAAGATCTCTGTGTGAAAGGTGTCGACCACTTGATTAGTGACCCTGGATGTACCGCGGCCAGAAAATCCGGGAAGAAAACCGAACACACGTCAGTTAACGGCGGCGCATTCAATTGGGCACTCAATGGTGCCACGGCTGCGTTTGACAACTCGGGGCTCTGCACAAACTGTATTTTTAGCATGGTTATGGAGGCTGCCAATATGGTTGATAAAGATGGTACCACTACTACTCCCATTGATAGCTAGGCACCCGAAGATGGAGACTGCCAGACCAGTGGCTGAGTTGAGCTATTTCGCCCTGTTTTCGGGCTGTGTTATCTACATTACAGGGGCTGTTTTTGATTTTTGATATATGTTTATGTCGAGTCTACTGTTTTCACTTTCGTTTAGAAATCAAGTTTGGGAGAGAAGGGTAGTGGGAGGACAAGAGCTCAAGTCTTTGCTACATGGACTCGTTACTGTATCAATTTATTTTCTGTACTCGCACAACTAAGGAAATGCTGTTTTTCATGTTCCTTTATCCGGTGACAAGACCTCAAATCTTTTCTCCAAATAAGTGAGTGATTACCTTGAAGTTAATAAGTATAGGTCGAACTCCTTTCCCCTGAATATAAGCGAAATAAGATTCAATTACCAGCAATTCTGTCAAGGACGCAGAAGACGCAACTGCGCCGAGGTCGAAGTCTTTGGCGAAGTGGAGCACCAAAAATGAATTATGATAGCAATTTTACAGAAGCCATTCCGACCATACCGAAAAACAGACTAGCCTTTTTCCTGCCGTCATCTAACATGGCCCAGTTCTGGCCCTATGACTGCGGCTAATGATGGCGAATGTCTTCCCAAAACTAACCATACTAAATTAATCAGAAAAATAACCCTAAAAAATACTTACTGGTATCTTCTCGTATCCAGATATCTTCCCTCCCCCCCTCCCCCCAAAAACTTCTCCTTCGCGGTCCGAGGTTTTGACATTCCAAGAAACAAACATGGCATGGTCGTTGATGGGCGGTTTTTACTTAATCGCTCTTATATGCGGCTTCATATATCTTCTGAAGGCACTCAAAGATCTTTACGACGCTATTCTGGACGTTTACGAGATTGTGCAGGGATATTTCGAAGATTAAACATCCTGCCTTCAAATGGGAACATTTTGCGCCACCAAGCCAAGTCGAAGAAATTCCCCAGGACGAAAATGGATCAAGTTAGAGAGTAGTCCGAAACTAAGATTCATTAATCCAGTTCGTTATCAATAGGTGAGTTGCCCTCTTCTCAACGTTTGAATTTTGAAATCTAGCTCGGGGGTGGCGGCAGGAGCTAGTCGATATTAAAATCTGGGTCCTAAACCATGCCCTACCACTCCATTGAGGCGAAAGCCTGCTAAACTATCTTCAGGGCACATAGAATATAGAAATTCTTACCCTCTTATTCCTCAATTCTTTTTTTGACTACCACATCGCCTCCGAATTCAGCCATCATTCACCCCTCTCGCGATTATCCATTCAGCAAAAAGATTACAACAACAAAATGTTGGGGGTCATAATATTAATTTCCCTCGAGCTTATCCTCACGCCATTCCTCATTCGAGAGATGTTTCGGAAATTTCGCGATATCGTCCAGGAATTGTTCGACTAAGCACACTCCCAAACTCACCATCTGACGTACGCCCCTTTTCTACTACCTAGACATTTACACGCAAAAGGGGAAAAGAATGGGGCTCAAAAATGTCGCATTTTTTGTCTTGTTCCTTTTTGAATACGGTTGCTGCCATTTTGGTAGCGAGGAGAGCTATCTTGGAGCTCATCAAGGAATTCAAGCACTTGGACTAGCCAACACCAAAAAGCCACGCTCATCCATGGCTCAGACGAAATTTCTGGGTCTAAAACCCCGGCTCCCCGGATGTTGTTATAGTTACTTTTGTTCTCTTATATCGAACGGTCATAGAGAGCCGCAATCAAATGTCATGACTTGGGAGTTCTTAAAGGGTACTGCCCATTTCATTCGACAACAACTCAAGTCGACAAATCTTGCCACCACAACGGCCAGAAAACATTCCAAATCCGTGAATAGAAACTATCCGGAAATGGTACAGGCTGGGATGGCACCAGTGTACTTCAACAGGGCCAGGCTGGTGGATAGTCTGTGAGAAGGAATGGAGCTCGAAGCTTCACGCAACACTTCGAGAATACCACCAAAGTGGAGAAAATGAAGACATTTCAAGAACCAAAAACAAAAGATTCGATGACTCTTTAATCTTGGTCTATGTCGTCTCAAACTTGTCAAACGATTTGTGGCTGCCAAAAATGAGCACACTGTGACCAAGAAAACAACCCCAGCAAGCCCCTGACACCAATAATCCAAGCCCAATGAATCCATTTCCAATCAAAATTATTCAGCAATAATCTGCTCCATCACTCCCTCAGTGAAAGCCCACAACAAACTCGAATTATCCTGCGCCCAAGCAGCGCCCGTCCAAAACGTGCCAAGGCATCCCTGCAGCGAATACAAGTCCTTATAAAAGCCGCTTCTAATCGAATCAGGAGTCACACGCATAGCAATGGGACTATGATTACTCAAAATCTCTACCGTGGCAGCACCACTCGCAAACGTGCCTCGCTCATTCATCAGGGCGATTGGACTCGTCACCATATTGCGGACGTCTTCTGGAGATTGAGAGGACAGGGAGATAGTTTGGAAAGTATGGAGCCCGGAGACGCCGCTGAAGTCGAAGTTACGGACGTATGGTGGAAGGGGGACGTTGTATGTTGTGCTGTTGGCGAAGTTGATGAGACTTACTCCGTCTGGGATGCCGCCGCGCACAATTCCTGCGTAATAGGTTGTCCATTGCCATTGCTTGAAGAGGAGTGACTCTTCTTCTGTCATGTCAAGGGGAGCGAGGTTTTCGAGTGCTGGTGGGATGGTGATGAGTAAGTGTTTCGCCAGGATGGTTCTGTTTCCGGTTGGAGTCTGGACAATAATGCGATGCGGAGATTTTTTGTCGGCGGATCGCTCAATGCTGATTGCGGTGCTTGAGTAAAGGACGTTGGATCCCAGGAGCTTAGATGCCGCGAGATAGAGATCACTATTTGAATGATGGGCGGTCGTCATGTACTGGATGATCACAAAGTCAGTGTTTCTTATCAGATATGATTCTCGAAAGATATGGAAATTCTGGATTAAATCTACAAAATATGTTAAAATATCGATTTGATGAATCTTACGTACCCCACCCTTTGCACCGTTGCGTAGCATAGTCAATTGAGGGAGACCAAAGTTCTGAAAGACGTAAAGCGAGGGAGATTTTAGTAGGTCACCGACACCATGGGCGAAAATATGTGCATATGGAACAGCAGCTTGGATGTTGTACTTTTCCACAAATTCGCCGAAAGGCAATAAAAGCTCCTCTTCGATAGGCACAGTTAGATTATAGCCAGTTGTGAGGTAAGAATACTTTTGTAATTGCTGAGCGAGAATGCCTAGAGCTTGAGTGGGATCTGAGGAGCTAGGATTTTGGAGAATGCCAGTGTTGAAGTCAATATATTTGCTGGTGAATGGACTTTGATCGAATGGGGTCAAAGAGACATTGAAGCGGCTGAAATGGTTCCGAACGTGAGGAAGATCCATAAAAACTTGAGCTCCGTAGTCCACAGGAGATTGAGTGATGGGATCAGTGTAAGTTTCTGGAAGATATTATCAGTAACCTCAATGTCTTAGAGTTTCCTAGGCATTAAAAATATTGATGGAAAGTCGAAATAAAATTATATGATTTTGGGAGTGCAATGAATGTTTTCAGAAATTGAAACAAATAATTGAATCCTTGAGATAGCGGGTTGGAAATGTAGAACGCTCACCAGTATGTCCACCTAACCGTCCTGCCTTCTCAATTACAACAACGCTCTTTCCCAAATCTTGACTTAGTCGAATAGCGGCGTATGTGCCTGACGAACCACCACCGAGAATGCATACGTCTCGATGGATAGTCTCTTCGACAGGCGGTGGAATAGCAAGACAGACCCGAGGCAGGGCCGAAAGCGCAAGAACCAATGGAGTTGAAGTCCACATGATGAACAACAGAGCAGAAATTGTGGAGCAGGTGGACGAAGAAGACGTGTGAAGGCGAGGGAATGCAGCGCTGTTGCGGGAAGTTGGAGACTTATATAGCGGCTACAATTACCCTGTTGGTCTGACACCATTGTGCCGGAGAGCCAATCACCTATAAGTTATCTGGGGGAGAGTTGTTGATTATTCACTTGGCTTCATTAAATCAATATTCACCAAAATACCATGGATGGAACACGGAGCGGGAGGTGTGCCTTGAGATATTCTTACCTCAGAATCTAACCTCCCTCCCCATATTCCAAATAAATTGACAATAAACCAGCAAATATATCCAATATTATTGAAAACGGACTAGGCCTGTGACAAATTGAAGGACATATTTATAATAGAAATAATTTTGGGACAACTTTGGAATGGGGAGGGACCCCGCATGGAGCTAAGCACTTGCAAGTATGAAAGAAGTCATATAACATCATTATTTGAACTTTTATCATTAATTTTTAGGAAATGAAGGATAGAAGATGAGAATCTGCTTCTAGTACTTACTAGTAATCATCTTTCTCATCCCTTCCACGTCCACCATGCCTGTATTCCGCTTCTCACGCTCCCTCCCCGGATGCCATCCATTCGCACACACATCAAGCACCCTCGAAACATACACATTAGTGTAGCACCTATCCAACCCAATTTGCAGCCTTCCAATGCCTCCGCGCAGGAACCGCAGCCTATCATTCTGCTTTAACCTATCTAGCATATCCTGTGTCCTCTGCACCGTATCTGCGAGACTGGGACCGCCTACAGTTCTCCATACCGATACTACCAATGACCCAACGACGAAAATTGATCCCGCGACAAGGATCAAGAGTATCAACACGTTGCCGATCGCCCCAAAGACAAGTCCAATCCCGGCCTCGAGATGATCATTGACAAATATAGCAATGGGCGCAACAACCAGTATACACGCAAGCCGGACCGGGTACGTATAAGAAGGCGATGAGGATTTCGGAATCTCGGGCACAGAGGCTGTCAAAGTTCTGGTATCGTTGAGGTTGACCGAAAGGGACAGTAGAGGATCGCAAGTTCGACCAGCAACGTCAACATCCATCTTGTAAACCACGGCATTTTGTCCCTTCTCTTCGAACCAACTGATTTGGAGCGGCAGATCCATGTAATAATCATTATCCTGCCTCGACGTCCACCAGCCGAACAGCACATCGTCTGCGAAATCGAACCAAGGCATGCTGACGCCTGTTCCATCTCCAACCCTTGCATGAACATCAATGAAGAGCTCAGTGGAGTTTGTGTTTGAATCCAGGTTGACGATTGGAATTGGGATCGAGGAATTTTCGACGAAGAGTAGGCCCGTGTTCATGTCAATCGTATAGTCGAGCGCGAAGCCGTCGCGCTCGCCATCACGCCAGTTGTATGGGATGCGACAATATTCATTACTAAGAAGTTAGCCTTCGCTGAGGGAAGGAAGTATTGGCTTGAAAAGTACCTGTGATATACTCTGGTCAGAGTCTTGCCCGCCCGCAATACAGAAGTCGAGTAGCCGGTTCCATCGTCGCTGCTACTTTCAGGATTGGGAGAGGGAAGGACAACCCAGAGCAGAAACAGCGCTAGATATGCGAGCAAAGCTCGCAGAAAAACGCGTATTATTATCCAAGGTCGGAACATCGCACGGCGGGTATTTTTGAATCCATGTTGGGAAGTGAGGGAACTTTAAATCGGGTCGTGTGAGGTTGAAAAGGGGAACAAGCTAGTGGCGGGGCTGTGCATGCGGCGAAAGTACGTCAATGGTAGGCGACCGATTCGGCATTACATATTTCAATTTTCTCTTCTAGAAGAAAATAGGACTATGTAAAAAGATGGAACTCCCAATAGAGCTCTCCGCCTTGAATCCTAATCATATGGTTTCTGCATCTTTGCGTTGCAAAACCCAGCTCAGGGGTCGTCGCTTAACATAACCCGACACCCCTGAATCTGGGGAAATTTCCAGTTCATGTTGGGGTGTTGGGGAGAATATAGTATGGCCCGGTAAGTTACGAAGGTCGGACTAGTATTATTAATTGAGATATCATTAGGGTTTCCACAGGAGAGGAAATCGCATGCTTAGCCGGCCAAGGATTTTCGTGTTCATCTGGTTTCCGCCTTCGATCGACGAGTGAAAGATGCTTCATCCAGATAATACGCTTTTACAACACATCTTATTACACCCCGCGTTTACTATGAAATTGAGGAGCTCCTGACTGATTGGCAAAACTTTCAACTCGCACAAATACTGGTACAAAATCCTTTGACATAAGGCAGGTACTTCAGCAACGACGTCTCGCGCTGGGAGGCTACTAAGTCACTCTTCTTAATTTCTGATAATAAGAGGTGAAACGGGTTATCTTGATAATCGTTGCAGCCTTAAAATGAACATCAAATGTAGTAGAGGAGAGGAACATGAATGCATACCTACCACACCAAATATACAAACGTGGTCGAACCAAACGGTTTAGAAAACAACCGACCAAAAAGAACTCACATCATATCGACAACACAAATCTCAAACCAGCGCATCATCAAGACACCCCCTCTTTCCTAAAACAAACACTACTAATAGTCTGCCCCTTCGCGCCCCCAAACACGAAACTCCTATACCCCACCTCTCCCACAACAC
>Ga0247778_1000828_pt1 | contig 23205 bp, 30 predicted proteins | sample UWRJL049202B5_FD_179939 | JGI IMG/M metagenome (GOLD analysis project Ga0247778, IMG submission 179939) | Plant litter microbial communities from Arlington Agricultural Research Station in Wisconsin, United States - UWRJ-L049-202B-5 | ecosystem: Environmental > Terrestrial > Plant litter >... | reverse complement strand
ATTTTTATATATTAAATAATATTATTGTAATTAATTTTTAAATATTTTTATTATTATTATTATATTATTATTAATTTAATTTATATTAAAAAAATTTATAAATTTATTCCGAATAAAATATAAAATTTTATTTTATATAGATAAATAATTTTTATATATATAAATTATTTTAAATTTATTTTATATGTATTTTAAATATTATTAATTTTATTATAAAAAATAAAATTTGAAAATATAATTTAATTAAAAATTTATAATTTATTTTATATATATTAATATATTTTAATATTTTTAAATAATAATCGACTTTTATATATAATAGGATTTTTTTATTCTAGAATATGGTGCGTACGTTCGCGTGTAAGGGACCTCTATATACACCAAAAGTTGTCCGGAATAAAGGGTAGGGCGGTGATTGTTAGTGAGTCATTAGGCAGCGAATGTTGTCGAATGTTCACTTGGGGAGCTTTTGTGAAGGGGATTTTTGTTGCACATCGCAAACACCTTCTCTAACTCACCGATACTCTGCTCTTCCACATCTTTCACGAATATATTACAAGTTTTGTTGCATATCGCAATAGCATGACCGTGCGTAGCACGGTCCTAGCCATTAATACGGAGTAGGTTCTGCTTCTATAGGCGCGCGCTCGTCGCGGCATTTGGCTAGTACTGGTGCGTGTGTAGGTGGCAAGTGGGAATAGCTTCAAATTGGTCCGGGTGGCCTACAATCCAATCAGAATGCGAGGATTAAAGTACTTACGCCAAGAGGTGAGCCAAGATTTTAGCGTTTTTAGCGTCTTAATCCCTGCTCCAGGTGGTTCACCTCTTCTGGTTATCCTCTCAAAAAGACCATTATCCAACAAGTTGTATTAATGGCAGAGGGCAATCTGCGTGGGAAAAGTATATCCTATTAAAAGATGCTTGAAAAATACTACGCTGCCAAAGAAGCAACAAGCATGATAAGCCCGCCAAACCCGTCCATTCCTGAGCACCACTCTTCCCAATATGTAGTGTTCCTTGACGGAGTTCTGGCATCCAAGGGCTTATAGAGTAGCACCGCGCCACTACAGTGTAGTTTGCCTTCGTTTAGCTTGACCAGCTCACCGGTTGCAGCTAATGCAAAGGCAGTCTGAGCACCAGGTTCCCTCTCGCTTTCCGCCTTCCACACAAACTCATCACCTGCTTCCCATAACTGTTTTTTCGCTGGCAGTGGTGCTAAAATAAGGTCCTTCTGTAGATCGCACATCGTCGCTGGCTCGAAATAGAATAGCATATTCATAACTCGATAGACTACAGCTAGTCTTTGATTCAATTAGTATCTTTACATTCATTCCATGACAGCATAGCGGGTAAAAGTCTAACCTTCGTCTTGATTCCTCGTAAATCCAGTTTTTCCAGCTTGTTTCGAGACCATAGTTACATGTGATGTCGCTGTGGGTGAGTTGCTTAGCTATTACCTACATCATGTCATTAGAGCTAAGGCAAAGGAAAATAAGCGGGAGCTAGACCTACTGTCACGGTTACGACTAATAGGAAGTCAAAGTTGTTATGGTCCGTCTCGCCTTCATTCAACCTTATAAGAATATATATGGAGAGGGCTTGCATAGCAGCAAGCAGTTCCCATTTATTCAACTTCGGATGCTAAAAGCGCTCCCATCAGCTCTTTGTGAGTCTCCTAGAGCCACCGAAACTCAACGTACCTCTTCACACAAACGTTCACATTCCAGCCGCACATTTTTCCAGAACAACTTTCGATTCCCTTGGACCCCGCTGCTAATCATTTGCACCAAGCCGATACAGTTTGTTAGTGGCTCCATGTAGTTATTCTCAATATTAGAAGATATCAAACACGGATGGATAAAAGGTGGAAGGGTGTTATAGCGTAGCATCATTAGGGGATAAGACCTCTGTGGAAGAATGGGGAATTAGTTTTACCTCTTTTGGACGATTTTAGGAGTATGGATATTGATTTAGAAGCTGTGAAATATTCTTGAAATGAAGTTCTCAGAACTCCTGAAACGTGCCTGAATGGGAAATAAAAGGTTCTGCGACTATCTTACCAGGGTTTGGAGTGTGAGACTGGCGATTCCTTGTGCCCCGGTCTTCATCTTTGGTCGGTGGATAAATGACCGGATAGTGTTAGTTGGTACTCCCGGAATCGATACATTGGGAGAAGAGACGGTTTGTTGGACTGTGTAATGGGTCGGAGGTGTCGAATGACGAATCAAAGATGACGGCCCAGATGAAGGGTATAGAACTGTCTTGTCGTTTATCTGCGGATTCAAAAAGTCGGCGAAATCGACATCTAGGTCATCCCAGTCAAGATGTTCCCCTCCAATATTTGCGAACTCTGTGTCTGATATGACAAGCGCACTCTCAAGAATCATATCGCCATCGCTGCTTGCTTCTTGACGATTTTCGACACCGGGAGAATTTGGTGCCAATGAAGGCACCGTATTCCGCCGTTCGGTCAGCACATCGTTACTGTGCTGAACCCTTGGCTCTGTACTTTTGGGCGTGTTCGCTGGATAACGACATTCAACGGCCTTGGTTATGCACCTCGAGCATTCGGGGTGCCTGTTATCGCAACGGGCCTTCCTTTTCGCACAAGAAATACAAGATCGAGACCGAGTCGTACCACCAGCTCTTCGAGACCGACAGTAGTATCCATGTCTTTTCAGCGTGGACTCTGAAATACCATAATGTTAGTACAGGCTCAGCGTCACGATATGATATCTGGTGGAAGTACAACTCACGCTTATCGAACGGTTTGTTGCACTGCCCGCATCGCAGAATGGATACCATCTCTCCTTCATACATTTCAAATTAGGCCGCAGCAATCATGGGAATTGTGAAGTGAAATGCCTCTATAAAATTTCGTCAGATTTTTCAGCATTTGTCAGCGCAAATGTCTCCGATCCGACTGGTCCGCCGGGCGGAACAATTTGTAAATGTGCAGCCGCATTCCAGAAGACTCTTTGTCTAATTTTTCAGAATATTCTGTTGGGCGGAACATTTTGCAATGCCAGGCATGATTTGATTCCATGAATCCGGAACCCTTTTGCGTTCGGTACCTCATTGCAGAATCCGCACAGCTTTTCGTAAATGTGATGATCACACTTGGCCTCACAAGCTGCACAACTCCGACAGAATCAGAGCTGTACACTCGCCCATACATAAAGATGGGAATTGTTCGCTCAAAAACGTGTTTCTCATCGAACGATCGACCCATCCTTCCTAATCATCCATACCTCTCACGACCACCATGGCGGCTCCTTTGCCATCCCCCACCTTAACGTGGCACACTAAAACACACCAAGCCATATCTCCCACCCGCCACGAGGTTTCTGCCAAAGGCAAGACCGTGATAGTAACAGGAGGCGGTACGGGCATCGGTGCAGAGACCGCTCGCTACTTCGCCGAAGCAGGCGCGTCTCGAATCGCTCTTTTTGGCCGTAGGGAACAGCCTCTTCTCGAAACCAAAGCGTCCATCGAGCACAAGTTCGCTGATGTCGAGGTATTCGTGGCCTCCATTGATGTTACGAAGAAGAGCGAAGTGGACGCGGCTTTCGCGAAGTTTGTAGGCCACGGGAAAATCCACGTTTTGGTGAGCAACGCGGCGATGATTGGGCCCCAAGACCCTGTGGGGGATGCGGACCCTGACAAGTTTCTCGAAGCCATTCAGCAAAACCTCAAAGGATCGTTGTTCATTGCGCAGGCTTTCCTTCACTACGCATCGACGGACGCGGTCGTTATCGAAGTTAGTTCGTCCGCTGCGCATGTGAATTTTACTCCTGGGCTTGCTTCTTATAGCATCGCCAAGCTGGCGGTATTTCGGCTTTGGGATTCTCTGGCCTTTGCGAATCCGGAAATGAGCGTTTTCCATGTCCATCCTGGCGTAGTGGACACTGCGATGAACAAGGAAGCGGGCGTTGTCGCTGCTATCGGCTTCGAAGATGACGGTACGTGGAATGATAGTTTGCTGAATGGAATATCATGAAGCTAATTTTGGCTTAGTTTCTCTGCCGGCGAGCTTTAATGTCTGGCTTGCAAGCCCTGAAGCGCGTTTCTTGAAAGGTAAATTTCTCTGGGCAAACTGGGATGTAAATGAACTCAAAGCCCAAGCCAAAGAGATTGAAGCGGGCACGCAATTTAGTATTGGACTTGTTGGATGGCCGTTTCAGTCTGGCAGTTGGAAAGCCACTTGGAAGTCTCAGACAACTAGTAGTACTTAGCTAGTGTTTAATAGAGTTAGGAGGAAAGCGAAGAGAAGTATATTATAATACAAATATATTTCCTGGCAGTTTTGTGGATGCAGCATGCGCTCCATTCCGTAGCTGGTATTATTTGATCAGAATCATTAGTATGATTGTTGGATTAATAATTACGATCAATAAGGTTCACAAAAGTTTAAATCGAGTAAATACTAGTTCATACTAGCGTCCTCCGGAAGATTCCGATTTTTGCGACGAGGGATGGAAAGGGCGGCAGCGGCACGATTGATGCGAAAGACGGATCGCACCAGCATCGTCCGGGGATGTCTTCCGAACAGACCATTAGTTATTCTGCCTCCACTTGGAATCATGCATTGTATTCTGCAAGTGACAGAAGAGCAAAAACTGAATTGAGGAGTCAAAGCAGATCAGAATAGGCAATCGGGAGAAGAGATCTATGAGAATTGACGCCAGGAACGAGAAATAGAAATTCGAGAATGACCCTTGGAAAAGATTTGACTATAGTCGTAGTATTGGGAGAAGTTTAGCCCGTATCAAAACGAGGAAAGTAGAACAATAGCCGTCACATCAAGCCCGCAATAGTGTTGGAAGGTAAAATCATCATATTGGATTGGAACAGGATTACTTGCCAGCAATCAATGGAAAGAGAAATGGACTCAAGATGCTTCCCGTGAGAGTTGTCCAGTGTGATACTGGATCAGGGATGATATTTGTCTTTGTCTTGTTCTTAAATGGGTATAAATCATGAGGAAGCAGGCATAGTAGAATTTGTGAATTCAAGTTCTTGGAACCCTTTGGTCGTACCCAGACTTCGTGCAATACTTGAGCATGAGCTCGTGGCTTGGCGCTGACAACTGAGACATCACTATCCCGTCTGCTTTCACTTTTCCATCGTACAATAGTCTCAGCATCGCGTCCGTCGAACCGTTTTGATGGGATTAATCTTCACGGCTCGCGGCTTCCTCTTTTCTTCCTCGTCCTGGAAAAATTCCGGCCTGGACCTTTTTTTTCTTTTCCCTTTTAGTCACTTCAGCAATTATTCTAGATGCTCTCCCTTGGAAAAATCTTCAATACCCTCTCTCACACCGTAGTCATTTATGAATCCAATTTGATTGAGGTCTTGTCCTCGCCGTGGTGCTTCACATTACCTACGGCCCCTTTTTTCCACCCTTGCTGTACCCCTTGTTGGTCCAAGATAATTGCAGAACACACTGGGACGAAAACAAGCAGATAATGTATTCCAGCTCTTATCCGTGGAACCGCTTCCAGGCAAACCAGACGCCTATTACACCCGCCAATGAACCCACAGCAGAAACGATGATGCCCCAGAACTCGCCCTTTGATAGTCCGCCAATTGTGTTATTGCTAGAGCTGCTGGAGCTGCTAGGGCTGCCAGTATTACTGATGCCGCTGCTCGTTTTAGTACTCGACCCGATCCCAGTAATCTACGTATTCGTAAGAAGATGTGACAGCTGGCATTGAGGAAGAAGGGCTATATATACCAGGGATGTCGTCAGTGTGCTTTGAGTGCCTGTGGTTGCCGCCACTACCACATGCCCCGCACTCGTACAGTACGCGTCGTAAATTGATGCCCCGCTATTTGCATCGAGTGTATTCGAGCAAACCCTATTTATACACGAGCTTAGGTAACTGTCGGCCTTCTGCTGCAGATCAGAACGACAGAAACAGGAATTGTCGTAAGGCGATGGGCAGGAGAGTTCGGAGGCTAGAAAAAGCGGTCCAGATTGTGTTGAGCCGATACAACTTCGAGCACAGCTCCGCAGCGACGAAAATGCGGATCCATCAGTAATGGAAACCGATTGCGAGGAGACAATCTCGAAGAAGGCGAAGAGAAGGCATACTAAGAGAAAGCCAAGCATCATGCGTAGAAAATCCGTAACTTTGAAGCGGAGAGCAGGAGAGGACGAGTGATAAAGGATCGACGCGAAACTTCGCGCTCGGTACCTCGTACGATCCCTTTTCATGTACGGGTCCCTGAATTTCATACTCCGGAGGCGGGTATGTATTGGGCAACAAAAAGCGATTGTGGCGCACCCTTCAGACAAGATAAGGGAGTGGATGTAACATTTGGCGGCTCGCTCGTCAAATAAGAATGAACTGTGGCTTGACAAATCGCGGGCTGAAGTAGGATTGTCAGAGCTCCCCCTTCCGCTTTACTAAATCGAGGCCGGGAAGCGGCACCTCGGGACAGAAAAAGCTTGAAAGAGGTGCCATGGCAGGGATGAGTGCGGGAAAGGGGCTCGTGATAGTTGAATTGATTAGATGATAAATTCGACGACCTCGAAACACTGCTTACTGTTGCATCTAGTAAGTAGGTGAGTTTTCGACGACGAGATGACCATTATACTTGGCATCCACTCGAGCAGAAATTGGGCGGCCAATCATTTTCGTGTTCTTGAATCATACCTGGTTACACCACCATGTGAAACAAGAGGTTGTATAATCAAAGCATAACCACAATAGCCAAGTTCATTGTTAACAATATTTTCAAAATCCATCTGCCACCTTTCCCCCTCATGTACAACACAGAGACTTGCCCTCAGTATTTTCCATCACACATCCTAACTGTTACCCATGACTCGGGAACGCATTTCCCCAAAAAGAAGTAGACCGGATCGGTCTGCAGAAAGATAGAGCGCTGTCCCAATGCTTTCTTTCAAGATGAAAGGAGCAGCTTGTCGGCTTTCGAGGACATGTGTGCTCGAGCTCTAGGCCAGCGATGGTAATCCGCGTCTAAAAGCGCGGAGTCTTTTCAGTTCGCATCTTGACAGCCCGCTGACATACAGTTTGCTGTCGACGAGACACTTGGTCACATCCTTTTGTGCTGGAATGGCTTGGGCCGCCTATTTCATGGCAATTCAGTCGAATTCCTGGACGCAAGAACGGATGGTTCAGGAGAGGTTTCGAAGGCGGAATGGGGGTATTGTGTATTGTATATCATATGTGGTGTGGATTATGATTGCCATTGCGTTGAGAAATGGAATACAGAGCTTGAGAAGGGAATGGGAGAGGAAGGGAGGCATTCCTTATCGAATCATTACTACACTTGAGAAATCTTCAGGTGAAGAGATGTCATTGACGGTGGCAATGAGACTGAAGATGCAAATGGAAATGACAATGAATTAGATAAAAGAAGTAATAACTGAGCTTCAATATCCTCGTCTCATCCCCTTTCCATTCCTTTTCACGGCCAAGAACTGTTGATTTCTCATTTTCAGCATCACTATGGCATCTCCCCATCGGGAGACGCTCTCGGCATATATCCACTGATATTGCACGCGAAGATCGCCCACAGAGGGAGGAAACACAATGATCATGGCGGCATACATATTCCAAACAATTGCGAGTATTCATTTATTATCTGCGGTTGAAAAATGGAAGTTGGAAGTAAACGGTGTCGTGGACATGAAGTTACGCTGTGTTGCCGCGCCAACTATCAGCCAAAATGAAAACATCCAACCAACTTTTGCGAACCTACAATGCAATCCTGCAAAGAAAACGACAGTAATGACAGCAATGGCCACAAATGCTCAACTCCCTACTATTCCTTCCGACATCGAAAGCCTCGTCACGTCCTGGCTGGCAAATACTGAACCCCCGTCGCCATCGGCAGAGAAAACCAACGCGCCACAACCGCGAACCCCACCACGCTCAACTTCACGCTCGCAGGCATCAGCATCGACACGACAAGGCAGGACAGGAGAACGCGGACGACCGCGGAAAAGACGACGAATGATGGAACGGAACGTGGATGGAGAAGCAGATGTTGATGTCGAAACGACATCGAGCAGTTCTCGCGGCACCAGAACAACAATCAGCACAAGTACACTCAGTGTCAACGCGCACCGTCCAATTCTCCGGCCCACGCCTCCCTCAACTCGCCATCGTTCTGCGAGCCCAACACGTAAAGCATTGCATCAGCTACGGCTCGCGACGCCGGGCGTGAAGGTCTTGCAACCGGACAAGCGATGCGACGACGAGCCGGCCAAAGTGCGGGCGTTGAAAGAGACTCTGGTACGGAGTATGAAGCGGGGAGTCATTCCAAGAGGTTTGAAGGTATTTCCGTCTCTATTTCCTGTCAGCTTTCACGTTGAAATCTGCCGTTAATTCTTCTTCAGTCCCGGCTCGAGACCGAAGATCCTCTATCATGCGACGATCCGACCCTCCTCTTCGAGCCGGAAGGCGAAGGCATTGAAAGAACGATGGAGCAGCTGGATGCACTGTGGACGAAAGTAGACCGCATCTACCTCTCCGCACGCGACTGTGCGGACGACCACCGCGACGAGAGTGCTTGGGTACGAGTTGTCGACGATGTCTTACGCGTAGCCATGGACGACGAGGACTCGAATCCGTTGCTGCGAGTCCACAGTATCCAAACACAAGCCATCGACCCGGTTTTCGTGCCAAAACATCCATCGCAGTCATTTGCAAAGAAGGCGGATTTCGCGCTGACTCTAGGAAAGCAGCAGGACGCTGTGAAACGGGCGTTGAGAGCAGATCCGGATCGACCGCTCAGCCAGATGACAGACGCAGCGACGAGCACCGTCCCTCTGGTCTGCGGAGTAGAAGTCAAGGAACAAGGCGGAGGGTACAACGAGGCGATTATGCAGCTTGCTGTTTGGAGCGCTGCTGGTCTGGCGCGGCTTGAGGGCTTGTGGAAGGATGCTGGCGTGGGAACAGTGGAGGAGGGAATGATGCCATTCGTGGGATTGACGGTCGTTGGACATGAGTGGAGATTGAGGATCGCTTGGAAGGAAAGAGCTGAGGACGGGGACGGAGATGTAGTAAGTCTTGCCCTTTGACCAGGAGCAAGGGAATGAATTCTAATACGGAGCGAGCAGATCTTAATGGGACCCTGGCGGTTCTTGAACGCGGGAACGGGCAGCCATGTGGAGATCTTGATGTTGCTGGGCTTGATAAGGAGTGTAAAAGGATGGCTGGAAACGGAGTATTGGCCCTGGTTTCGGCAGAATATCTTGGATGGCCTACAATGAAGCTATTATTATCCATCTCTGACTGCTTTCCAGCTCAGCATCGTATCTGTAATCTTCAACTCCACTTGTACCCCTCCTTCTCCATCTACTTCCCCCCCGTTTCGCTGTTCGCAGACAACGGTGTTCCAACTCGCCCTTCTCACTCTCTTCGGCAGCCGGCTTGGAGGATCCAGCAACGCCATTGCTCTCCACAGATGTAAAGTCCCGTCCGAGTCCGTTGCCTTCCTCAGCCTCTGAGAGTGGAATATCTTCACCATTGGAGCTCTCGGCTTTGGGAGCATCAGCTGCCCAAGCCCGTCACAGATCACAACGTCTCGCTGCCAATTCAGTGTATCTTTTTTCCCTTACAGTATTCGATAATATCCCGAATCCATTCTTCCAGTCTCCATGAAAACATCAGTATTATCTCCCACGATTCGTCTGGTTCATTGGATGTCCTGGCAAGCCTGCCGCACCTTCCCGCAGATAAAGCTTTGCCCAGACACCGGAGTTGCGATGTAACGGGCGGCTGTATATCGGTCTGTGCGTTCATTGTGTTCGTAGGACGTGGAGAAATGGTACGAGCGAAGGAGGAGGGGTTTAGATGTGTTACTTGCGACGCAGGCTGCTGGAGTAACTGTGTGGAATCTGCGGATGTCTGCCGAGTTCTCGGTGGAGGGTACGGAAGTGAAGAAGGGAATGATTCGATGGAAGGACGAGAAGCTCGGAGAAAGGGTTCTACTGAGGGACCAAGGATTCATATGTGGTCTTTGCGAGGGTAGTTGCTCGAATGCCTGTGCTGGAGCGGTAAACTGCTGTTCTCAGTCAATCCTTCACCAAGTGGTCCAATCGTCGTTGTTTCAAGCTCCTCGGAATACCAGAAATTGACTTATAAATCCTCCGCATCGGAATCTCTCCTCCGAAAATTGACTTGTGTATCGATTGAGCTTCGGGACCGCAGCTGGGCGAGAAATGGTGGGCATCGTCGATGTTGTTCGAGGGTTTCGGCGGAGTCGCCGTCGTGGACGGTGTCGGTGGGTTTGATTGCGCAGATCGAGGTAATCTTGCGACAAAAAAAAGCTTGGTAGAATTATCTAGCTCATTATCTGACAACAATGTTGCTATGTTGCTATGGAGAAGAGAGGCTGTCGAAGTCAAGGCGCGAGGCTGCAGGTGAGGCTGGAGGCGAGGCTGAAAGGCTGCCCCTCGCCAAACCCTGTCAGCGCAAGGATCAGCACTTTCAACCTCACCTTCACCTCCAGAAATCAATATTTCCAATACCACAATAAAATATCCACAAATTCACATATCTATCTATCCTAACCCATCTATCAAGTTCAAGATCAGTCTTCAATGTCACTTCAACCTCTCAGCTGGTGCTGATACCGGTTCCATCTTCTCCGCCCAAGTTCGCCGACCACAATTCCGGCAGATCCATCCCAGGCAAAACATACAAAACTCGAGGATATACCTGTGGCCAGAGACTCGAAACTATCTGCGGAGCAAAGCGGAGGGTCAAACGAGTCACGGAAACGAGAGACGGCGACTGAAGACACCACGCCCTCGAAAAGGTCTCGACAAAGCGAGAAGGAGATGCAAACAACATGGACGCCTACGCCACGATGAAGCCCGCCCAGTCGAAGCGGACGAGAGTAGCGGGGCGCACTCCAGTTCCAAGTTGAATGACCAAGAAGAAAAGAGAGAGAGCAGGGACGTTTGTTGGTAATGACTGGGAAGGCGTCTCGAGTCGGCGAGAGGAAAGACTAGCATCTAGGAAACGCCCTTCACTGTAGAACTCCAGCCCATGCCTTGTTCTGCTTTCTCCCTTGCTGACTTGGAGCATGCAGAGTCGGATCCGAATACCTCTCTTCAAGGCGCCGCACAACCTGGCTTCAACTACCACCGGTGCCAGTCTTTGGATCGCAAGGTATAGGAAGTCCACTCTGCTCAACCACCTCGGCGCAGAGGTCGGAAAGCGAGCGGCGGTAGACTACAAAGGGAATATGGATGTCAAAGAACACGAGAGGGAGAAGAAGAGGAGGAAGAGAGGGGTTGATGGGGACCTCATGCCACACTAAGCTGGATGGACCGGTCGCCGGTCCACCAGGTCCAGCAACGCCTTGCGATGGCAGACACAGCTCCACCACGACGGAGACAGCGCTTTGCAAGAACTGAAGGGAACTTACATTGTAGAGGATGTACGAATGCCCAAGAATATGTGGGAGAATGGAGGAGGTGGAAGCGCATCTGTGTTCTTCCTACAGATGCATCCCGCCGCAGTTTGAATTGGACTCATTCCTCCCACAAGCTGCACATGTATCATAATGCGACACAATTGTTTTTCGCTATCTACATCGCAATACAGCCCTTTCTTTTCTACTCCTCTCCCGCCTACGTCTCTTCCATTTTCTCTCGTCCGTGTAATGCTGATCTTCTCGCTCGCGCGTGTCGCGATCTGTGCTCCTTCCTTTGCAAGTTCAAAGTGGCCGGGTCTTGAGAACCCGGATTCGAGAAGATTCTGTCGCTGTAGTGGTTCTTGCAGTTTTTCTCTTCGCGGAGATTCCTGCACATCGAGTGTTGCAAATGCGGACTCGATGGCAGGGCTCCTGCCTTCTTCTACGCTGCGTGCAATTGTGCCACGCTGCGTCCGTGTTAATGGGAGCAATTGGGGCTGGTACTGGGTCTGATGTAAGAGAATGTTAGCTGGAGGGTTCCACCATCATGTTAACCTCGAAAATTGACGGCACAGAGATGACGGACGAGCGTTAGGTCGAGGTTGTGATGCGAGTGCAGCAGAACCGCGAAGCATGGCCCTCGTGTTCTTCATTCAACTGCGCCTTGAGGTGAACGCGAACTGCTTGCCTTGCTGCTACAATCCAATCCAATGCACGATATCCTGTGAAGCAGTAGATGGAGATTCAATTCTATGAGTTCTATCAAACCTCCCTCGGTCGCATCGCATGTTGAGCGTGAGGTCGAGGGTAAAATGGCCGTGCAGCAGAATCGCGAAACATCACTCACACTTTCCCGCTCTGGATTCACCTGCACTATGGAGTTGAACGCACTGCTACCTCGCTGCAATTCAGATGCATTGTACAAGAAGTCGTCGGACAACAGATGGAGATTCAATTACATCGGTTCTATCAATCCTCATCAATCGCATCGCATGATCTATTCTCTTCATGACGTGACGCTGCGCAATACATCCTAATACCTTGCACCACTTCCTTCGGTCGCATCGCCTTGCTTTCTTGCTATTGCACCGCTCACCACGAATGCATCTGTGAACAGCATTTCCATTGCCATTGCCATTCTGCTCTCGGACTGTGGTCTTCCCGATGCTTCGCGCGCGATCATTCTGTTGAGCGGCGCCGTCTCGTCCGGGTCGCACGCATTCCGAAAGTCAAGAAACGTTGGGACCGCAGTTTTGCTAGATTCGTGGTATTGTCGCTGCTGTTTTTGGTTTTGGTGTCTCGCGTTGAGGTTGAGGTGCACGTGGGTGCGCGTGGTGCGGTGTGAATAGCTTCGCGATTGCTATTTTGGTCGTCGGGTGTTGCGTTTCCCGCATGCACCACCCACAGCACTGCAAGAGTGCCTTCCTCAATTCACACGGTGGAAGATTCTCGACGCGCATCCCGGTCCCGATTCCAACGATGAGGGCAGGTGCACTACGACCTCTCCCCGGGTACATAAGGAGGCCTTCGCCCACTTTTTGCAGATTTCTTTTCTTTCTCCTTCACATCAAAACATCACCACCAAAACACCACTTCACCACTTCACCACTTCGACACAACTCCTCCACCTCACCTCCACACCTCCACTGGACTTCTTCTTCTTCCTCCTTCGCCATCGACCACGCTGGGCACCGTCTCTGCCTCTACAACTCGTTTCGACATCGCCATCGCTCTCATCAACACAAATCCTGCATTAGAACTCGTTCCTAAAAGATAAGTACCCCCATTTCTTCTTCTTCCTCCTTCCAAATCCCTTCCATCCTCATCTCATCGGCTGGCACCCGCTCTGCCATCGGCATCGCATCGGCTCACCCTCCTTCAACACCCGGAAACGGTCGGCATCACAGTTGATGTATGTAAACCTTCAACACTTATGTCACTAGGCTTCGTCTACACCTTTTGTTGTTAACCTGCTGTCTTCTGTGGTGTCGGCCAAGGGACTCCTGGATTTCGACTTCGACTTCGACCTCCATGAAGAACTGGCACCTGACTGCCGTCGACACTCACTCGCTCACTCACTTCGACTTCGATATTGCGCTGCACTGCATTCTTTCTCACTTTTCATTCCTCTTCATTGATCTTCATTCATTGACATGGCCTGCTAACAACCTTCTTCGCAGACTCCCATCACTTTACCTCGTCGTCGCTCGTCCACAGACCTCCCTCCTCATACTTCGAATCCCTCACAACGACTTCGACACACGTACCTCCTTCCTTCCTCGTACCTCGACACTCACATACCTCCTTCACTCCTCATACTTCGACATCCTCTTCGACACATACATACAACAACGTCGGCACTTCTCACATACCTCCTCCACATACATCCATCGACAACTGCGACGTGCAAGTACTCTCACATACCTCTTTCCCATCCACCTGCCTTGACTTCAACATTGCTCACATGCTCGCAGGAATCTCAGCACTCACATACCTCCTTCCCATCTTCCAACGTCCACACTTCTCACACACCTTCTTACCTTCCTCCCTTCTTCGAACTTCGACCCTCACATACCTCCTACCCTTCCACGAATCTCGACACTCATATACCTCCTCCCCGTCCTTGACCTATCTCCGACTCCGACCTTGCTGCCATACCCCCAACAACGTCGACACTCTTCACACACTTCGAACATCTTCGACAACTTCAACAACCACATAGCTCCTTCACATACCTCTAACACTCTAGCAGCTTCTACATTCACACACCTCCTTCCTTTCTCTCGACTACTTTGGTACTCGCATGTCTCCTTCCTTCCCATCCATCCTCACTGACTTGAACATTGCTGACCTACTTCCAGAGATCTTGAACCTCTCCACATACCTCCTTCCAGTGCTCGGTCATACATCGCTGTCGTACACCTGTTCGTATACCTCCTTCCTGTTCTTCAACACTGCTAATATGTTTCCAGGTTCGACAGTCCTCATGCACCTCTTTCTTCCATCGTCCTCCATCAACCTCCTCGACGCTCGCATACCTCCTTCCTGTCTTCGAATGTCCTCTCAAGCCTCCAACAATTTCGACGTCCATTGCATACCTCGTTTCTGTCTTCGAATCTCCTCAAACAACTTTGACACTACTTCATGCCTTCATCAAGGTCAACGTTGCTCACATACCTCCTTCATCTCCTTCAACATTGCTGACATCCTTCCAGACACTCCTCGCATACGTCACTCCCCTCCTTCGGCATCCTGCCGTACCTCCAACTTCGACACTCCTCACACACCTCCTTCCCACGCTTTGCAAGTTGCAATACCTTCCACCACTTGTCATGTACCTTTTGTACATCTCTCTTTCCCCCATATTTCATATGCTGCTTTACATCTGTCTCGTCGTTGCAAGTTGCAATGACTTCCCTTACTTGTCATGTACCTGTGGTACATTCTCTCGTTGCTTTTTGTTGCTTTTGAAGTACCCTCTAGTACTTCCGTCTCGTTCTTGCAAGTTGCAACACCTCTCAATGCTTGTGATGTACTGTACCAGTACATGACTCATTCCTTCTCTCCTTCCTTCACTTGTACCTGTGGTACCTCTGTCTCGTTCTTGCAATGCATCCCCATACTTCTCATCAACTTCGGACATCTTCTTGTGATATCTTCGCCACTTCTCGTTTACTTTTGTTCCATCCACTCACATAGTTCCTGCCATCTACCCCTGTTGCGTTGTGCTTTTCATGTACATGCCATATATCCAAGTGCTCCACCACCATCATTCCTTGGTTCTATTCATGCAAGTGCTCCTCACGCCCCTTGACTATCTTCTTCTACCCTAGTCTTGTCTTGTTCTTGTATTTAACTCTTCATACTTCTCATATACTTCTGTCACATCCTTGCAACAGCTCTCGTCAGTTCTCATTTACTTCTGCTCCATCGATGCAAATAGCTACTGACATCAACTTCTGCCGTATCTATCTTTCCATCTACCTGCCATATATCCAAGCTCTTGACCACTATCCATCATGCAAGTGCTTTCCATGTTTCTTGACCGTTTTCTAGTACCTCTGTCAACCTCTTTCCTTTCCATCGAATCGTGCAAGTGCTCCTTGACCCGTTCTTGCAGTGATTTTCATCACATTTACCTTCGTCACATTCATGCAAACACCTCCACCGTTCTGATTTATCTCAGTCCCAGCTATCGTCCATGTTCAAGCAATCTTTGCACTTCCATGACCGCCGTCGCTTCCATTTATCTCATCCACCTATCTCACTTCTCTCCCGTCAATCTAACCATGTCAGTGCTCCTTGACCGTTCACAGCTGCATGACCTTCCGTTCTCATCTAACACTCAGCCATCCTCGCAATGCTTATCGACATTGCTCCTGGTGTATGATCTCCTCTCACCACTGATATGACTTACACTGACACGCTTGCAGGCTTTCACCTCCGAATACCTCACAACTCCCGACGCCCTTGTCAAACTTCACCACACCTTCCCCTCCAACGTTGCTCCACGATTCAATACTCGTTTCGCCCACTCACCTTTCTTTTGACTTGTTCTACAACCACGGCTCCCCAACTGTCATCTCCTCACCAACTCGAACTGTGTTTCACTGCTGAGTCTCACCATCCTCTCTGCTTACCCACCACTGACTCTTTCCCATCTTCAACTACCCGTCGTCGACCTCAATTCTCGCTGCACCCACTTACCACTGTCTCATCGTGACCAACTCGAACCTCGATCTACCGCTAAGTCTCTCGCTCCCCCCTGGCTACCAATTACTGACCTACTTCCCATGATAGACTACCTCACTCCGAGTCTCCTTCCGCCTCAGTATACCTCGATTACCCGCCACACCAAATCACCTAACGTTCAGTTATTCAATCTCGGTGCTCGGCGGCTCTCGTTGTTTTCGCTTCAATATTTCGAACATTGATCCACTGCTGAGTCTCCCGCTCCCATCTATTAACCAATCGTTGACTCTCCTTCCAAGTCTAAATGCCTCACGCTGAGCTTCCTTCCTCCCTATCTCACATCCCTCGGTCTTGCTACACCCACCCACGTACCTCTTTCCATCTTGGTACCTGTAGCACTCTTCGCCGGCCCCGACTGCCCTCTTTTCATCGTACTGCTGAGTCTCCTACTCCCAATTTTGCTGCCAACTACTGACGTTCTTTCTAAGTCGAAATGTCTAACATTAAGCCTCCTTCCACCCCCGCATGCCTTGATGTCCCCTACACCCGCTCACTTCTCATTGACTCTTTCGATCTTGGTGCTCCATGTCCCCCGGTTGTTTTCGTCTCAGCACTTCAAACTTTCCTTGACAGTTGAGTCTCCCACTTTTACCTTTTTACCAATCGCTGACCCTTTCCCCAGGTTGAACCAGATCGTGTTGAGACTCTTTCCTCAGCCTTATATGTTTCCGTCTCGTTACACCTACTCGTACCTCTTTCCATCTTGGAACATGCGATACTCTTCGCCAACCTCGAATGCCGTCCTTTCACCACCCCTAGCTTCGTTCCACTGCCGGTCTACCCGAAGGTGAGTTTCCATCCATCTCTGTTCATTAATCACTGACCCTGCCTTCCACGTTGGATTGCTTCACGCTGAGAATCCCTCCTCTCCATCTCATCCGATACTCGTTGCAATTGCTCACCCGTCACACACTTCTTCCCACCTCCGCGCACACCTCGACAAGCACGATTACTTTCACCTCGCCGCCTCGAGCTTTGCTCCACTGCTGCTTCATTCAAAGGGATGTCTGCATTCTTTTCTTTTCATCGATCACTGACGGTTTTTTCTAGATCCAATTCCCTCACGTCAAGCCTCCTTCCGCTCGACCTCACCCACTTCGATACTCATTCTACGATCTCAAGCGTTGCATCACTGCTATTCGGCTCAAGGTAGAGTCCCCAATCTTGTCTGTTTTTCAGTTACTGACCTCTCTTTCAGATGTGACTTCTTCACGCCAACACCGATTTCCACGTCCAACCAGCTTTGACCACCACACCGATGAGTACGAAGGCACCGCTGCACCCCCGACTGTCATCCTTTTGGCCACTCGGGCCTTGTCTCACTTCACCACCATCAAAGGGGAGTCTCAGTCCCATCGTGCTTGCCAATCATTGACTCCTTTTCTAGATCCAATCGTCAAGACTGCTTCTCACACTTATCCAGCCTTGACAGCGACCACACTTATGACTCACGCTCCAAGGACAAGTCGCTGACTCGGCCACCGTCAAGCAACTTGTCTATCGTCACACCAAGTGGTTTTGCAAGCGAGGATGCCGTTTGAAACCCGCCTCAGGACGTTGACATATCTTGCCAACACATACTCACTATGATTGACAAGCGTTTAGACTTTCACCGATGCTCAGCGTAACTCCTCGCGGCACCACACCACTCCAGTTGTCAATATTTCCCGTATGGCTAGAGAGCTCAACAGCTACAAGAGTAAGTAGCCCGAGCACATCTTTGGATTTACAGCTAACTCCTCCGAGGACACGAAGCAACTCGTCAGCTATTACAGTGAACGTCCAGCTGGCAAGCTCCCATCTTCTCAGAACCGGCCAAAATCACTACAGCGATTACCGGCGCCAGAGGTTTGAGTCTTCGATAGACTTTTGTAACAGAAGCTGACGATGGCTGACTAGCGTCTAGACTTTTCCCCGTGCTCAGCATGGCTGACTGCACCACACTGCTTCAGTCGCAAGCTTCACTCGCAATAGAAGGAAGGTTTATCACTCCTAATACTCACACTCCTCTGGGGACTTGTGATCTAGCTTACAGACTCATACACCTCAGTAACTTTCCCACGCCAGCTCTGAGGCTCGAGATCAGCATGATTGAGTTCCTCAGTCCGTCATGCTTCTTGTGTCGGACCCCCGGTGAGTATAACTGACTCATGAAGACTTGACAAACTACTGACGAGGAAATAGCAGCGACATCGGTTCGATACGCAGTTCACCGCGGACAGAGTGGCACCTACGACGAAATCATCGTCCGCAGGGTGGAGGGAGAGACCTGGCACCCTCTGGTTAGATCTCTTCCAGTTTGTCGCCGACATGTACTGCTATGAACAGGGCCTGTACATGTCTCTTCAACCTCACATGGCCCCCGCCCTTGCCAATTGTAACACCACGCTGACAGCACGTGTAAATCTGATCCCTGTTCAGTGGAGCTGATCCACGATGACTTGAATAACGACTGACCAGAAAGTAGTATCGATTTGGTCGCGAACATCATCTCGGTCAAGACCGTGTCCTCGGCCACATGATCGTTCAGAATGATGAGCGAGGGCGATCAACCACGTGCAAGGCCTCATCCGTTTCATGTCAGGCATGCGCTGATACCGATATATGGTGTCCATCGCCACTGCCGTGATCTCTTTCATGTCGTAGCCCCATAATTCTCTCATCCGCCTGAGCTGGCAACATCCCGACCCTGTCCTGTCTCCCGGTCTTTCTCTTCATCATTTGCCTCTCTTCTGCTACGTTACTGACATCGGACAAGTTCGCATCCACGGCAACATTCTCCCTCTTGGAGTTGAGAAGGAGAACAGCCAACCTCCAGAAAGAGCTCACCAAGTTCGGCGCCGGCATGCTCATCATTCTCTCTCGCTCATGGATTAGCCCTATGAGAAAGGATCCTTGCCCTCTAGAGGGGGCAACAAGTTGACCTTGACGTGCTTCTGTATCCTTGTAAGCCTCTCCATCATTTGCCTGTCCCCACCATCAACCAGGCCGGTAATCTTGCTTGGCTGACTCGTTCCACAGCAGCAGAAGAGTCGAAGGCTATCGCCATGACTGCCGCATTTCCGATCTCTTGTCGACGTTGTTGCTAATTCTTTCGGCATTCTTTTTCTTTGTCAGCAACCTCTGGAGAGAGCTGACCTAGTGCTGTACTGACACGCTCTTCGCCCTGTCTTGGCCGCCAGGTGGAGATCTTCGGCCCCCTAAATCGGCTAACAAGTTGACATTGACTCTGTTATATCTGCTGGTATACTTCATCGTCCTCTCTCCCTCCCTGTCATTAAGCATACTGGTCATCTTGGTCGGCTGACTGATTGTACGCGGAGCAGAATCTGTCGAAGTCTTTCGCCGCTTTGCCGATCTCTCGTCAACGTCGTTGTCCCTCTACCTCTTTCGTCGGTCTTCCTTGTTGGCAACATCCTGTCGCTCGATCTCTTGCTTCATTTCTCGTTTCCGCTGAGCTGAAAGTTTCATCCTGAATGTGTTAGCTCTGAGCACCCTTTTCAACTGCCACGTTCCCGCCGCCAGCGCCCAGAATATTCTTCCTAAGTGTGCGGGTCTAGATGCTGATACGGTGGGAACCCCAATTGCCCTCAGAATCTCTCGTCTGATTGACTGACTCACAAGTTCCCATGACTCGCCAAACTGACTTTGTGGCACCCTTCGTTAAGCAGCGACATCGCCATGAAGCTATCGGCTCCCCAATGTTCGCTCTAACTGTGATATCACCACTGCCAACGCCAAGACCACCCTTCTCAGCTGTGACAGGGTCAGTCTCATTCTTCTCGGAGTGCTTGTCAACAACGAGGACAAGAAGGTGATGGGGAGACATACCGGGAGAGTTCCCACAGTCGGCAAGATCATCGAGAACGCTGGCGGCGGCGGTGCTGCGGCTGACTAGCATGGTTATCTTGTAGTCGGTTGATTTCTCGTCCCCATAGCAAGACTCATCGGAAACCATCTGCTTAATCGTCACTGCACGATCCCTTGTCCGTGTCATTACTCATCGCGGCGTTTCTCCCCGTTGGCAGCGCACTGTCACTCGACCTCTTGCCGCGTCTCTCGTCTCCCCCCTCGAACTTAGGCCATTCACAAGCTGTTGACTCTTGAAATTCTTGCGACATCGCCACCGCCATCGCAAGCTCAGAGACTATGTTGAGAACCTCCAGTCCTCCTTAAACTCCCGATTTAACTGACTGACTCGCAGGTTTCCGGGACTCACCAACGTGCCCCTTTCGCTTTGTGCCACCCTTAGTACGTATAGTAACGTTTCCTAACTTCTTGCTGCTACTCTTGCTGTGCTGATCCGTGTCAGCCCCACCGCCTCTCTCATACTTTGGTGTCGCCAACCCTTCATGTTTTCCCAAACACCATCGCTGCTGCCCCTTTGCAACTCTGTACCCCTCAAATTCCACGTCTGGACTGCCCTTGAGATATTGACTTCGGTGATGGCTATCAACTATTGTACCTATCAATTCCTTTACTGGTGGCTTCGCAAAACCCTCTACGTTGCCGGCGGAGGGTTCTTGTGGCCCTCTTGGTCACTGACTAACCTTGGCTGATCTCAATCTTGATCCCTTGCCTACAATCCTTAGATTATAAGTTGCTTTGAAAGAAATGTAAGTGGGCATTTCTCTGCGGCTCTAAATTGCTTTGTCTCGCCAATCCCCCGTGTTTCCCCGTAGAAAGTGCTGCCACCTCTGGAAACCTCGAACCCTGAGATTCCCACATCTGAGCTACCCCTGATGTCCTGGCTTGAGTGACGGCCTTCAATCATCGTGGGTACTAGCACTTTTGCTGATGGTATCGCTAACCCTTGTAAATCACCGGTGGAGACCTCTTGTTGCCCTCTCAACCGCGAACTAACCTTGGATGATCCGAATTTTAATACCTAGCGTGGAATCCTCAGATTGCAGGTCGTGTTGGTGGTTACCGTCGCATATTAGCTATTCAACTGGGCAAATCTCTGAATGTATTCACATGAGTTCCCGACGACTTGATTTCAGATAACCATCGCCCATAGCATCCATCAATACACTCACAGATCCATATCTCTCTCTCCTCTAACGGAGAGCTTCTGCAACTACCTCACCCCCCAACTGACACTAGTTAACCATGATGCTAACCCCGCCCAGAATCCTCGACCTACAAAATTGAGTTGATGGATGACGCCCCGGATCAGCTGTTGACAGAACCCCAAGTGGTGATCTGACCGGATTGACACACGTTTGCTTACAGCTCTCCCGAGTTGACAGATTATAGTATTAAACCACGTGAGCTGACAACCAGGGATCTTGCTTCGAACTCGTCGCTCGTAGTGTAATGGATGTCCCTCGAGCCCGGCCGAGAACGATTGTTTCCATAAAAGACCTTCAGTCGCTCTCTCGGCTGTACACTAGCCCTGGCTAAGCTACATCTAGACCCTCAACCCAAGAGCTTCGGGTTGCAAAGTTGTTGATGCATACCGCTGCGTATCAGCCATTAGCAGAAGTGCCAGTCTCGCTTAGACTCTGAAAGGTAGGTAGTGGAAGACTGCGAATCGCTGAAGCCCTATCAACTCCATTCTCGTGGTGTAACCAAAAGCTCATGAACCCGGCCGAGAACCATAATTGATGGTTGCTATTAGATAGGTTCGATCTTGACGGTAAGCGGTTTATAACGCCTAGCTCGATTCTTGACGCCAGATCGTTTTGATTTCGAACCTGTGTAATTAGGATGTCTGACTCCCTCCTTCTTAATCATCCATTCGGTCAGCGTGTTCCCTCGTTCTTCTGCGTTTCTTGTTTGAATCTCCGGATCCTTACAAAATACAAGGGTCCACTAGATGGCTGTCGAGGAGAAACCTTCGTAACTCGTCCGACTCTTGCTGTAGTGATACTGGCGATTGTAGCCGTGGGTTGTGACGTGATTGTTCCGCTCGGCGATTGACAACAGATCACATTGACTTCAATCTGCATATTTCACACTGGGTTTTGAGGGCTGCGGGGTCAGTTTAATCTAATTGAGTTACATCTATCTAACTAGATCTCAATTTCTGCATCGCGTTGCACGTCGTGACCTAGATGCATAGGCAGATACGTAGGTGTAGATGCAGCCAAATTAAGGTTTGGTGGGGTGCGGCTTTGTAGCCCGACTAACGATGGTTCGCATCGGATGAAAAAAACAACTACGCCGGACCACCCAGAGGGCATTTTAATGCCCTCACCCCAGATTGAATTATATATATATATATTATTTTTTGATTAATTTTTAACATTTTATGTATTAAATTTATTAATAAATTTTTATTTTTGATTTTTTTGATTTATAAAAATTATATTAATATTTTTATATATTATAAAGATACTTTTTTTTATATATAAACTTTTTTTTAATAATCAATTTTTTTTTTTAAAATGTATAATATAAAATTTTTTTTATTTCAATAAATCGATTATTAATAATTTAAAATTGTAAAATTTTATTAATTTAAATTTAGAAAATAATATTAAATTAAAATATATTAATTCTTTTTTTATTTATTATATTTAATTTTTAATATATAATAAACTTATATATTTTAATTTTAATTTTATTTAAATTTTTTTTGATTTAAATTATTAATAAATGTGAGCGTGGTAGATCGTGAAGCTAGAATACTCGATATTCCTTAGAATCTAAAAGTGAAGAACTAAGAAAGAGAGAAGAAGTGAAGCTAATATACCGGTGACGGTCGGGCGTCACATGACTTATCATGTGACCATGAAGCTCCCAGAACCGAACCGTCACAATAAAAATATTAAATCTTCGATTTTATATTATATTATTTTATATATTTTTAATTTGGTTTTATTTATTTTGGATTTTTTATTAAAAATCCAATTATCGAAATTTATTATTTTAATAATTATTAATATTTATATTTAAAAATTATAAAATTTTGATTTTTAATATTTGATTTTTTTATTATTTTATTTATAAATTTTATATATTAAGTATTATTTTGATTTTTAATTTATAATCTATTTTAAATAATAAATTAGATTTTAGTTTTAATTTTTTTTTTTAAAAATA
>Ga0247778_1000827_pt1 | contig 23236 bp, 17 predicted proteins | sample UWRJL049202B5_FD_179939 | JGI IMG/M metagenome (GOLD analysis project Ga0247778, IMG submission 179939) | Plant litter microbial communities from Arlington Agricultural Research Station in Wisconsin, United States - UWRJ-L049-202B-5 | ecosystem: Environmental > Terrestrial > Plant litter >... | reverse complement strand
TTCATATCACCCGGCCGCAAAGTACCCGAGAGCGCCGTATAGTTCAGGCTCCTGGAGTCGATCTCTTTCTGATCCTTGAATACGCCGTCGTATTCATAAGCCAGCCAGTTCGCCCCGTTAGAACCGTATGAATGGCCGGTAGCCAGTTGGTATTTCGGCGCTCCGGAGGCTTCATCCCAATAAAGGATCTTGTTCTTGGCCCATCCTCCATTCACGCTGACGCTGTATCGCAATGCCCCGGACTGGCCATTGTAACCGATCCTGAACTCAAAGCCCTTGTTCTGCAGCTTGCCTTTGTTGACAGGAGGTAAGAGGCCGCTGATCCCGGAACTGCCGGGTACCGACCCGGGATGGATCAGCATATTATTGCGCCTGTTATAAAAGTAGTCCAGTTCGAAGAAAATTTTAGAATTCAACATGCTGCCTTCCAGACCGACATCTGAGTTTCTTGCAACTTCCCAGGTGAACTGGTTATTGGGGACCACCGTCTCTGATAAAGTCTTCAGGACCTGGTTATTGATGACCTGTGTTCCGGTGGCATTGTAAAGAGCCGCGAAAGCATATTCCTGTAAGGCTCCATTATAATATACCTGGTCATTCCCCAACTGTCCGTATGAAGCGCGCAGCTTCAGATAATTGACAAAGGAGACATTCTTGTTGAACCAATCCTCGTTGGAGATATTCCAACCTGCCAGCACACCGGGGAAGAAACCGAAACGTTTTGCCTTCGGGAAAATATACGACCCGTCACTGCGCCAGAGAAATTCCAGCAGATACTTTTCCTTGAAATTGTATCCAACCCGGCCGAAATAGCTCATCCTGGAACGTTCATAACCCACACTGCCGGTATTTTGCTGGTCGGATCCCCCAAAGAACAACTGGTCCACGGCCGAAGAAATAAAGAATCTTCTGAAGGCGCTGAAACCATCATCCTTGACGGTCTCTTTGGAAATGCCGCCAAGGATATTGATCGTATGAGGTCCAAATGTATGGTCATAGGACAGCAGTCCCGTCAGGTTGACGTTTAGCTGGTTCTCATCCGCCTGGGTCAGGCGGGGGTCTGTAAAGGTAGAACGCACAGATTTTGTTAACAGGGGTGTTTTCCCATCTGCCTCATATGTAGCATGATCCCAGAAATACAGGTACCAGGGGGTCTCCCATTTCTTGCCGCGGGTGATCAGCTTATCGAGCGCGCCGCTGAGTGTCAGCTTCAGCCCTTCCACCCAGGGATTGGTGATCTCCACCCGACCATTGGTCTGGAAATAATCCTTCCACTGCTTGTCATAACCTGTTTGATTGGTGGTAATGACGACGGGGTTCTGACCGTTCTCGATATCCGGGCCGGGCAGGCCATTGGGCCAGATCTCCGGCTCGGTGGGTTTGCCACGCATCAGCATCCGGAAAATGGATCCGGCGCTCTGGGTGGGATAGAACCGGGATTCTTCCCGCGCCGTAAGCCCGATGCTGGTGTAGATATACTTATTCACCCTTGCATCCATGTTTAGCCGCAGATCATATTGCTTGTACCCCGTGGCGGAATTCTTATAATAACCGTCCTGGTCCAGGTAACCCAGGGAAGCCAGGTATCGAACCGCGTCCGACCCGCCGTTGATCTGCAGATTGTGGCGGACCTGGGGCGACCAGGTCTTCAGCGCTCCCTTGAACCAATCGGTATTGGGATGCCCCCAGGGATCCGAACCATCCGCCGTTTTTTTGATATAATCCGGTGAATAAGGAGCATTGACGACTACCCCGTTATCGCTGCGGGTATAGCTACCCGTTGATTTAAAGGCTGCCCATCCGTCCGTCCATTGGTCGGCGGGCAGGTTATTAAAGAGAGAAAGTTCATTATTGACCTCCGCGTATTCAGGACCATTCATGAGTTTAGGGATCCTCGTCGGCTGCGCCCAGCCGTGGTTATAGTCATAGCTCAGCTGCGGTTTGCCCGATTTGCCTCTCTTGGTCGTGATCAGGATAACCCCGTTGGCGCCTCTTACCCCGTAAATGGCGGCCGAGGCGTCCTTCAGCACCGAAACAGTCTCGATATCTGCTGAATTGATGCGATCCAGGCCGCCTGCGCGGTCCGGAATGCCGTCGATCACCACCATGGCGCCGCTGTTTCCGATGGTATTGGTTCCTCTGACCTGGATGGTGGATCCATCATAGCCGGGTTCGCCGCTGGCCTGGATGGCTATGATCCCGGGAAGCCGTCCTGCCAGGGAATTGGATAGGTTGACTGTGGGGGATTTTTGCAGTTCCGCCCCTTTTACCGTGGCGACCGCGCCGGTCACTGTCACTTTCTTTTGTGTGGCATAGCCTACCACAACGATATCCTTCAGGGAGTTCTCCATGGTCAGCAGCAGGACATCGACCGAGGTCTTGCCCTTTATGGAGACTTCCTGGTTGCCAAACCCGATATAGCTGAAGACCAGGGTGGCATTGGGGCTGGTCACCTGCAGGGTATAGGACCCGTCTTCGCCGGTTACGGTACCGTTATTGGTTCCCTTTTCCACGACGGAGACCCCCTTCAGGGGCTCTCCTTTATCATTGGTCACCTTCCCACCGATCTTCACCGCCAGAAAGGTCCTGGCAGGTTCCAGGGGAGATTCCTTGGTGATAACGATCAGGTTATCACTTAGTTTATGGTAACTCAGTCCCGTTTTTTCGAGGACTTTTTCCAGGACCTCTTCCACCTGGGCGTCTTTCACCCGGATACTGATGAGCTGGTCTTTGGGCAGGATGGCGTCCTTGTAGACAAATCGGAAGTATCCTTCCGCTTCGATGGCCTTGAAAACTTTCTTCAATTGCGAATTTTCGAGCCTCAGGCTAATGTTGCCCTGCCCATATCCATTCGCAAAGGACTGCATCGACAGGATAAAAATGAATAAAATGGCAAGTTTGGTCATCAGCAGGCATTTGATGATTAGACGGACGGTATCGTGAGATACGCCGCATCCGGATTTTTTCATAACTTAGTTTTGTTATAATGAGAATGATCTGCTCAGTTCTGAGCAGTAATTGTCTTTACACCGGCGGAGGATGCTGCAATCATTCTCCGCTTTTTTATGTATGACAGGTACTAGGTTACTTTCTTCATATTCAGGCAATTTTGGTTAAATAATCAGCAGCCTCTTGCAGGCTGCCGGCAAACTATCAGAAAATTTTGCGCACCATGGATCCGGCGATCCGATGGATATCAGGGTGTTATTGTGATCTCTCTTTTGTTGATCGTATACCGGAAATTCCCCGTCAGCCGTAAGGCCTCCATGACCTGCCGGAGGCTCTCATCCTCGAATACACCGCTGTAGGCGGTGTTCTTCAGGCTTTCTTCGGTAATGGTCATTTTTACGTTGTACCATCTTTCGATCTTCAGGGCTACATCCTCCAGGCTTTCCTGATCGAATGCCAACTTATTCTTTACCCACAGCACTTCTGTGGCCGTGCTGTCCTTTTCCCGGAAATGCGCCTTCTTCAAGGTGATCACCGGCCTGTCATCGTCGTCACCTTCACTGTGCGGTTGTCCCTTGAGGATTGTGGCGTTACCATTCAGCACCACCAGCTTCTCATTGGGTTTCAGGATGATCCTGTCCGTGCTGTTGCGCAGTGTGACCTCGATACTGCCGCGGATGAGTACGGTCTCCGTATGCTTTTCATTGGTATAGGACCGGATATTCAGGGTGGTGCCCAGCACCCGTACATCTATAGAATTAGTATGGATGATAAAGGGATGATCCTTATCGCGGGCAACGTCGAAATAGGCCTCTCCCGTCAGCTGGACTTCCCGGGAGGGCCCCCGGAAGGTCTCATCATAGGTGATCCGGCTGTCAGCATTCAGCCATACCTGGGAGCCATCCGGCAACTGGATCTTGGACTTGGATCCGGGCTTGGTGCTGATGGTGTTCTGCGCGACCTGCGCAGCCTTCTTTTTGGGCGTCCAGGGATTCAGCAGGATAAAGGCGGCGGCCAGCGAGGCCGCAACACCGGTAAGGGGCCAGAACGCTGGAACCATGCGATTCCTGCCCAGTTTTTCGGGTTCCGATACCTCGTACGGCTCTTCCTCAGCCAGTGCCGTTTCATATTGCAGTACGGGTTCGGATAAATGATTGCTGAGTCTTTGCAAATGCCGGTTGAGGGCATCTGTCCGGCGGGCCTGCGGAGTCTCGGGCGCCTCTTTCCAGAGAGTATGCAGGATCTCCAGCCGCAAACCCAGCTCAGGATTTTCCTGTAAAAGGATCTCCAGCGCCGTCAGTTCTTCCTGCGTTGCCTCTCCCGAAAGTTTCAAGCTTACTAATTGCCAAAATTGATCGTCATGCATAATGATGTGCTGTATATTAAAGACACGGATACAGAACCCGATGTACCAAAAGGGAAGAAAAAAAAATGAGATTAACTTATGAGTGGCTGAACCTGCTCAGCAGGGGAATATTTGACTGGAGATATACCGGGAGGGTCTCTCCTATCTTACGGATACCGATGGCCAGCTGGTTACGGACCGTCAGCGGGGAAATATCGAGGATGGACGCCACCTCTTTATATTGCAGACCTTCCTCCTTTACAAGTTGAACGATCAACCGGCATTGAGGAGGTAATTGCCGGATGACCCGGCGGATCTGGTTAACCAGGTCGGCGGAAATACACATCTCGGCAGGTCCGTTGAAATCGATGACAGCCTCCACATCCAGGGTTTCCAGGCTGACGACCGTATTCTTATAATTGCGGGTGATATAATTTAGAGAGAAGTTCTTAGCGATGGTATAGCAATAGACCTTCAGGTTATCGATCTCCATCAGCTTGCTCCGGATTTGCCAGACCTTTATAAAAACATCGGAGACGATCTCCTCGGCCACCTCGCTGGACCGCACCAGCGAATAGGCAAAACGCTGAAGCCCATCGGTCAACAGTTCATAAAGCTGGCCATAGGCCTTCATATCTTCATAGATGGCGATCCTTTCCTGTAGGTTCCGTATGGCAGCAGTTTGATCCAAGGTCGTAATGTGTAGTAGCGTGAATATTTAGTGGTCCATGGTTTTGCGTTCCTTCGAACTAAACCAGGAACTTTTTTCTCATCGATGAATCCCGGTACACCGGCACTGGTTCCAGCACAATTGTATGATTGCCATGCCCCGGACCCGACTCTCCTTCTTTTTCCGGGGCCGCCGCCAGGGTCTCCCGCCCGCTGCTCTTCTTTTGTTCCGGGGCCTTGGTACTCCTTTCAACGGCCTTTTTTGCGATCATTTCCAGCAACAGACGGAACGACTCTTTGCCCATCAGCACCGTTTGCTGATCGATGGTTGAAAGTCCGGGGCTGATATGCTCCCCGAAGAGTTCATTGGCAAACCCGATGACGCCGAACTGTTCGGGAATGGCAATGCCCTGTTCTTTCAGCTCCTTAATGGCCCCCAGGGCCGTAAAATCTTCTACCGCAAAGACGGCATCCGGCGGTTCAGCCAGGTGCAGGAATTGGCGGATGGCGGCCCTGCCCGACCCGATCGATACATCTCCCGCATAGATCAACTGCGGCCGCAGCGGCAGACCATACGCAGCCAGGGCGTCGCTGTAACCTTTCAGCCGGTCTGCGAAAATGGCCAGGTGCTGTTGGCCGGCAATATGAGCGATACGGCGGTATCCCTGGGTAATTAAATGTTCGGTCGCAAGATAGGCCCCCTTATGGTCGTCGATCACCACGCTGGGGATCCCCGATGCCGAAGAGGCCCTGTCAAAGAATACCAGGGGTATGCCTCTTCTCGGGATCTCCAGGAAATGCGAATGGTCGGTTGTATCCTTGGCAACGGAGACCAGTATCCCATCCACCCTCGCCCCCAAAAACGTCTCGATCCCCTTCACCTCATATTCACGGGCTTCGTTGGATTGATAAATAAGGACAGTATAGTCATTCAGGTTAGCCATGCTCTCGATCCCATGGACAACACTTCCGAAAAAATTGATCTCTGCACTGGGAATGATAACGCCGATAACATGTGTTTTGCCGGAACGGAGCGAAGATGCGACCCGGTTCCTTTTATAATTCAACCTTTTTGCAACCTGGTGGACAGACAGCCTGGTTTTCTCACTGATGCCGGGATGACCGCTGAGCGCCCTCGAGACCGTTGCAGGCGTAGTGTTCAGTTCCCTGGCAATATCTGCTATGGTGACTTTGTAATTCAAGCAATGCAATCGTTTACGTACCGTTAAAGGGAAGTTAAAGCCATTCCTCGAAATGGCAATGATTTTTTACAACTAAATTTATGCACCGATGGGGAAAGTCATCCTTTCATCTTTGCACTTGTCCGGCCGACATTTATTCTTTGGAGAACAATCCTGTAAATTCAACGCCCAGCCCCGGCCCCTTCGGCAGGCCCACTTTGCCTGCCTGGAATTCCAGGCCTGTTCCCAGATCCTCCCGCAGCAGCAGCGGGCCGTCCATATCCACATAGTCCAGTTCCGGCAGAAGTTGCGCAATGGCCGCAGTCCCGATCGTACTCTCGTTCATGCTGCCTACCATCACCTTCATCCCGGCCTCGCGGCCGGCAAGGATCATCCGCCGTGCAGGCGTGATGCCGCTGCACTTGGTCAGCTTGATATTGATCCCATGAAAATGGCCGCGGCAGTTCTCCACATCTTTTTCCGCCACACAGGACTCATCGGCGATCAGCGGCAGGGGAGATTCCCGGTAAAGGACCTTCATTCCATCCCAGTCGTCCTTTGCCAGCGGCTGTTCGACGAATTCAACCCCCAATTCCTGTAGCTGCGGGATCTTCACCTGAGCCTCCTCAAGGGTCCAGGCGGCATTGGCGTCCACCCGGAAGACCGCATCGGTATGTTCCCGCAGCGCCCGTATGATGGCGATATCGTCCGGTACCCCCAATTTTATCTTATAGATCGGCCAGGGTGTTTCCTTCATCTTGGCCACCATTTTTTCAATCGTATCGATCCCGATCGTATAATCTGTCATTGGTCCTTTCGCCGGGTCCGTCTTCCATAGCTCATACAGCGGCTTGCCCCGGATCTTACCCATCAGGTCCCAGGCGGCAATATCCAGGGCACAGACTAAAAAGGAGTTAGATGGATATAAATGATGCAGATAGTGCCAGTAGCGCTCAGGATCTGTAAAGGCAAATCCCTCCACCATCCGCCGCCTGGCCTCCAGGTCGGCGATCATCTTCTCAACCGGTATATTATAATAACTAATGGCGGGGGCCTCCCCATAGCCTGTAAAGCCCCTGTGCTCCAATTCCACCACCAGGGTGGGCTGATGGGTTTTGGTGCCCTTTGAGATCGTGAATGGATGCCTGAAGGCCAGCTCGTAAGAATGATATTTGAGTTGCATACGCCATAAAAATAGGGAATACCTCCTTAACACTCCAAAACCGTCGGGATAAGGGCCGGAATTGCAGAAATTACTATTCCGGCGGGTAGATCTACTCATCATTTTGCAGAAATGAGAAGGTTTTTCCCGCTGCGGGAACGACTGGACTGTGCCAATTCTCGCAACAATTTCATAATCAGTGACTTGATTTTTGGTACGGGATTTAAAGTAGTATGCCGAACACGCAAACGCACCTTTATGAAACTTTTGTACCCTACGCAGTCTAACAACAACCTTCTCACGGCCTTTTTAACGGCCGCCCTGCTGATCGCCGGTCTGGTGCCTGCATCTGCCCAGAGCGATCTGAACAGGACCAACACCACCAATAACTTACCCGCGCTGATCATGTCCTTTTCTGCTGAGATGCAGTCTGAGGCCGTTGTCCTGAATTGGGTGATGGAAAATCAGACCAGCTGTAAATGGTTCGTCATCGAAAGATCTAATAATGGCAGCAGCTATGATTCTATCGCCATCGTACTGGGCACGAACAATACTCATCATACTGATTATGCCTATACGGACGCCCGCCTGATGACGGGTAACAACTACTACCGTCTTCGTCAGGTCGACATGGATGGGTCGATGAAATTTTCCAAGGTTGTCTGTCTGAATAATAATCCCACGGTCACAAAGATCCGGGTATACCCCAACCCCGCTGTTGCCGTAGTGAACTACGCCCTGGATATTCCTGCCACGCAGCAGGTCACCGTACAGGTCTACAATCTGGCAGGCGCCGTTGTTCTGACCCAGCAGCAGACCTTGACTACCGGCGTCAACCAACAGTCACTGGCGATCGGCGGTCTGAAGAATGGTAACTATTTCCTGCGGATCAGCAGCGGCAACGGTACTCAATATGCACAGCCTTTTGTAAAGATGTTATAAACAACCTAGTCGATCCCTAAACCACGGACAGGCGGCCTTTATGGCCGCTTTTTTTTATATTTGTGTATGGATAAGTCTGATATACCGCGCCTGGAGCTGGGAGTATTTGGCAGGGTCAACTACAAAGTTCCCTTGCTGGAGGTACAGCATCACCCGCCCGACGCCCCTCTCTTCAGTATCGAGAACAGGGAAAATTATCCGGTGATCGATTACATCTCGCCAAACCGCAGAAAATTTTACAAGATCTTCCATATGACGGCTGGTACCGGCATCCTCACCATTGGATTGCATCAATATGTGATGGGCCCAAATGAAATTGCCTTTTTGCATCCGGATGAGATCATGTCCTGGCAAACCACTTCTTCAGCAACCGGCGGCCACTTTTGCCTGATCCATCCGAATTATTTTGAACCGGATGCCGATCATCTGCTGCAACTGTTCAGACAGTATCCATACTTTATTCCTTCCAGGGCCGTCATCCAGCTGACCGATGGCCAGTCGGAGAACATTCAGGGGCATTTCGTCTCGATGCTGAAGGAGGAACGGGGAGATCAGGATGATAAGCGGCAGGCCATCCTGCTGCATCTGCAGATGCTGATGCTGGAAGCCCGGAGAGCCGGAAAAAATCGTGTGGATGTTGCCGTTCCCGAAAGCTATGGCTATGTTCACGGATTCTTGTCCCTGCTGGAATCCGTCTTCCAGGTCAGGGGACCGGAAACGGCGATAAAAATAAAGACCGCGGCCGAATTTGCCGAACAACTCCATGTTCACCCCAATTATCTGAATTCATTGGTCAAGAACCAGACCGGGAAAACTGTCAGGGAGCACATTCAGGAGCGTTTGCTGTATGAGGCGAAAATTTTGCTGAGACAGACGGACTGGGATATCAATACCATCAGTTACGTACTGGGATTCTCCGAGCATGCTGCCTTTACCACCTTCTTTCACAAAAAAGAAAAGAACACACCCTCCGTTTTCCGCGAGCGCGTCGCTGCACTGACCAATCTTTGAAACTCGCAAGCATCCCTATGATTGGATTAAGGCCTCCACCGGAGATCCACCGTTACTTTGTACCATCATTTTAAATATAAAATATTATGGGAACAAAAAAAGTATGGTTGGTTACCGGTGCCTCTAAAGGATTGGGGCTAGCCCTTGTAAAAAGATTAGTGACCGAAGGCTATCCTGTGGCCGCAACCTCGCGGGATGTAAAGACGCTGCGTGATGAAGTGGGTCATGAGAAATCAAACTTTATGCCGCTGGAGATCGATCTGGTAAACGATCAGCAGGTTTCCGGCGCCATTGCAGCGATCATCCAACAATTCGGGACGCTCGATGTCGTGGTTAACAATGCCGGTTATGGACAACTGGGTACCCTTGAGGAGCTTAGCGACGCGGAAGCCCGGCAGAATTTTGATGTCAATATATTTGGCACGCTGAATGTCATTCGTCATGCGATGCCGTATTTCCGTGCGCAACGATCCGGGGCTTTTTTCAATATTTCATCCATTGCGGGATTTTTGGGGACATTTCCCGGCTGGGGCATCTATAATGCCACCAAGTTTGCCGTGGCCGGTCTCACCGAAGCGCTGTCAGCAGAGGTCAGATCGCTGGGTGTTACGGCAACCATTGTTTATCCGGGCTATTTCAAGACGAATTTCCTGTTGAAAGGCTCCATGCGGCTCGCGGCGCATCCGATCGCCGAATATAAGGAGGCCAGGGAACTGGAAGTGATACACGACACACAGATCATCGGCAACCAACCCGGCGATCCTGAAAAGGCGGCGGGAGTATTTATTCAAATGGCAGAGAGCGATACCCGTCCGCTGCACTTATTCCTGGGATCGGATGCATATGGCATGGCGGGCGCCAAAATGGAGACCGTCCAAAAAGACTTGAAGGCTTATGAAGCCGTTACAAAGTCAACAGACTATAATCGCTAGACTATGGTCGATAGAGGGGCCGGGGTGGATGATTCAACCATTCTGCACACGCTCTTTTTCTTCAATGGCGCCATCGGTATGCTTGTTGGTTTTGTATGATTTACCGAACCGGAATGTAAATGACAAGGATAGGACCCGGCTGTCTCTTTTGATCTTAAAATATTCTGTTGCATCGGGGAAGGAGGTGAAGCCTTCCATCGCCGAGGTATATAAGATATCGCGCAAGCTCAGTTTCAGACTGCCCTTCTTATTCATAACGGCCTTGCTGATGCCGCATGAGATCTGACCCGCCGGGTACAGGAGTTCTTGTACGTCCTGGCGTGACCGGGTCGTATAATAGCCCGACAGCTCACCTGAATAACCATTTCCAAAACTGAACTGGTTATTCAGGTTTATATTCAGCTGGCTGATCGTGGATGTATAGGTATTTCCGTTGAAACCGCGCAGCTGTTTGTGATTGAAGACGGCAGTCAACGTAAAGGACCACCAATTTAGCGGCGAGAGATTGATTGTTGCGCTGAGTCCAAGATTGTATACATGGCCGACATTTCCCTGTGTATAATAGAGGATGGTCTTTGAAGTATCCGAGAGGAAGATCTGCGAAAAATAGTCGATGATATAATTATAGGAGAGCGTGGAGGTAAGGAGATCATTATACTGGTGGCTGAGCTCAAGATTCCAGGTGTATTGCGGAAGAAGATATGCGTTACCGGTTTGATAGGTATACTTATTGATAATGTATAAGAACGGGTTGAGGCTTTGAAATACGGGCCGGTCCGTCCGGCGTCCGGCTGTCAGTGTAAAGGTGTTGGCTGTATCGGCCTTGTAGGTGAGGTAGCCGCTGGGAAAAAGACTGCCGTACCGACGGGACAAAGACGAATCTGTTTGCTGGTCATTGCCGAACTGGCGGGCCGTGTAGGATGTATATTCATATCGCAGGCCTGCCTGGAAGCTCAGCTGTCGGTATTTTCCTTCAAATGAACCATAGATCGCCTGGATCTTCTCCCGATAGACGAAATGACTGTTCTTGCTGTCATCACGGGTCCATTGCTGGTTGACCAGGTCCTGGTAGGTGGCGGCGTTATCCGTATGACTGGACGAAGATTTGACCCCGGCCTGAAAGACGCCGTCCCGGGCGGTTCGCAGGGTGTAGTCTGCCTTGCCGGAGAGGATGCGTATGGTGGTGGGAATATAACTTCTGTATACTTCATGATAGCCTCCGGGCGTCAGCAGGAGGTTGTCGAAATCCTGCCGGCCCTCCATATGATAATGCAGGTAGTCGAGATCTGCAGTCAGTTCCTCTTTCTTTGATAAGGTTTGGCGGGCGTTCAGGTTGAGGTCTCCATTCCTGAATTTATTTTCCGGTACGCTCCTGGTAAGAATGGATGAGTCGACATGTCCGTCGGGCTGCAGCCAGTCGGCTGTTGCCATGTTATTACCTTTCCGTTGAATGGAAGTTCCCGTCAAACTCAGCCCCAGGGTCGTTGAGGATGTCAGGAAATAATCCAGGCCCGTCCTGGCGGTATTGTTCAGCACATTACCCGTAAAATAGGATGGTTGTCGAAGGATGCCCGTGAGATTTTGGTTAGGGTCATAATATTTTCTGTAGGCATAAAGATCCAGGAGGTTTTTGGAGGCGTTGACACTGTAGTTAAGAAAGGTACTGATCTTGCCTACGCGGTAGTTCAGGACGAGGCTGTTGTTATTTTTAGGATAGACGCCCTGGCCGTAGGAAGTGGTGAGGACACCATTGAATCCTTTGTTGTGATTCTTTTTGGTTTTTATGTTGATGACGCCCGCATTGCCGGCAGCATCATATCGGGCTGTAGGGTTGCTGATCAGTTCTATCTGGGCGACCTGGGCCGAGTTCATGCTGCTCAGTAGATTGTTGAGGTCTTCGCCGGAGAGATAGGTGGGTTTATCATCGATCATGACCAGGACGCCGGTACGTCCGTTCAAGGTGATGCCCCCGTTGCGATCTACGGTGACGCCCGGCGATTTTTCCAGGAGTTCCAATAGGGTCGTGCCGGTATTGGTGAGGGAGGCGTCGACGTTGATGATCGTCTTGCCATCTTTTCTTTGAACGGGGAGGGTACGGCCTTTTACGGTTATTTCTTTCAATGTAGTATGGTAGGGTTGCAATGGCAGGGTGTCCTTTTTGTTCTCCGGCACGCGGCTTTGACCCAACATAGTGTTCGAAAAAAAACTGATCGCGATTAAAAAAAGGTAGAATTTTCCCATTAGCAATCACAAAGATCGATCAGATAGCCCAGAGTTCTTTCCCGTTAAACCCTTCACTTCGCCGCCGGTCAACTGGACGGAACCGGATGGTGAATTGGGCAGGACGGAACCGGGTGCATATGCGTCTGCACCGGCCTAAGGAGACCTGGTTAATTGCATAGGGGTCCGTGGCACATGCGCTTACCGCCCGCTGGCGGTCACATAGCCCTTCAGTTCCTCATTAAAATCCTTCTCTTTCATCAGTTCTTCCAGGCTCAGGTGCATCCGGTAGCGCCAATAATGATGCGGATCGGCCGGGATATTGATCCGTTCGTCATGGGGGTTCTCCCGGCGGAAGATCTCACTCATTCCCATGATATCCTGTAATTGAAAAATACTCCACATGGCAGGGGAATGCAGGTGCTGTAGTACGATGGCCCGGTTGATCCAGGGTTCGCAGAACAGGGGCGCCTCGCCCCATTGTCCCAATTCCTGGTTAAAGAACCGTTGGGTCGCCGCCCGGTTCTCCTCCCACCATCCGCGGATAGTGCTCATATCGTGCGTAGAGGGTGTGACCACCGACAGATATGGACCATCGGCAGGATGAAAGAATTCACGGGCCGGGTTCTTGGGCATACGCTGGATTTCCAGGCTGAGAATACCCAGTTGCCGCATCACTTCCGGCACACAGCGGGGCACCATGCCCAGGTCCTCGCCAAAGACCAGCATGTTCGTTGCCTGCTTCAGCGCCGGTAATTTATGCATGGCTTCCTTGCGCCAGAATTCGTCCTGTCTGTTGAAGAAATAATTGATATAAAGGTCTTTAAGTTGTTGTTGTGTATTGTATTCAAGATAGCGGAAGGAGGAGGTTTGGTCCATGGCGATCCGAAAATGAAATTGCCCTTCACCTGTCCCGGCTATATCGAGCAGGATCACATTTGCGATCAGGTCATAAAGGCCATCGCGGATCCGGTCGCTGGAAGGCGAGGACTCAAGGGCGGCAAAATGAGCCTCGACCTTTCGCTGGGTTCGGAAGTCTTCTTTCAGGGTATAGAAGGCGTCGCCCCTGGCGTCGAGGTATTGTGCCTTGACCTGCTCAGATTCGGGGCCGAAGACCTCCCAGAGGACGGCGTCGTTGATAAAGGGTTGTGTATAGCGGTAATGGTCGAACCAGATATTCCTTTCATTGAACTCCTGCCGGTAGACGGGGATCGCCGGGGAAAAATGGCCCAGGATACCCTGTACGGCGTCCATGGGAATGCTCCAGATCCGGAAAAATCCCAGGATATGGTCGATGCGGAACCCATCAAAATAGTTGCGCATCTGGCCAAATCGCTGCCGCCACCAGGAGAATCCATCCTTCTCCATTTCATCCCAATTATAAGTGGGGAAGCCCCAGTTCTGTCCGCTGACGGCGAAATTGTCCGGGGGTGCTCCCGCCTGCTGGTCCATATGATACAGCCGCGGCTCCATCCAGGCATCGCAACTGTACCGGTAGATCCCGATGGGTATATCCCCTTTCACGATGATGCCTTTCTCATGGGCATAGTCGGCCGCCTCCCGTAACTGCAGATGGAGATGATATTGAATAAAGTATTGCAGGGCGATCAGCCGGTAATGACGGGTACCGGGCGCAACAAAGCGATCGATGGCCTCCCTGTCATAGGTGGTATGGCTTTTCCAGCGGGTAAAATCGGGGGTGCCGTTCTTGTCCCGCAGGTAGCAAAATGCGGCATAGGGCGCCAGCCAGTGTTTGTTCTCCGCAAAGAAATTGCGGTAGTCCGGGTTCTTCTCAAATTCATCTTTCTGTAGATCGTATAATTCTTTAACTGCCAGCAACTTGATCTTTAATACTTCATCGTAATTCACCTCCGGCAATTCATTAAGTTCTTTTTGTTTCCTGCGCAAAGGTTTTACCAGGCTTGCATGTTTGCGGCCGGCGCATTTTTCGAGGTTGAGGTATAGTGGATGCAGGGCAAAGGCGGAAATGGCCGCATAGGGATAAGAGTCCCACCAGGTATGTGTGGCGATGGTATCGTTGACGGGCAGGATCTGTACGAGGCGCAGCCCGCATTTGGCGGCCCAGTCGATCAGCAGCGGCAGATCGGTGAACTCACCCACGCCAAACGAGTTGCGGCTCCGCAGGCTAAAAACAGGGATTGCCACTCCTGCGGCCCGCCAGGTATTATTGGGCATCCAGACAAATCCGTCATGGAGGATATTGATCTTATGATGGTGGGCATCCCCATGCAGCAATCGATTCTCCCCCGATTCATAGCGCAGGAATTTTTTATCCTTCTGATGATAGACTCCGTATTTATAGACGATTGGCGTACTTTCCTTGGGAATATCCAGGCGGCAGGTCCACCAGTTCCCTTCGCGTGCCATTAGTACCGGCGACTCCTCGTTCCATTCCCGGAGGGCCGGGCCGTTGCCCAGCACACAGAGGACTTCACCTTTGGCCAGGAGGGGCGCCTTGACCCTGAAGATATGCGTCACGGGAGCCTTCGACTTTGTCTTTTTTCCCGTTGCCGTGTGGTGCAGCAGCACTTCCATAAAGGGCGCCGTAAAAAAGACATTCTCATATTGACCGGCGTGATTCCAGCTATCGACGAATTGCAATTCTTCCGCACCAGCCGTGGAAAAATCCCAGGACCGGTCATCCCCCCATTCCTGGGTGATGGCTCCGTCTTCCCCGCGGAAGATATAATGATATTTCAGCGGATGTGACAAGGGAGCCTCCAGGCTGATACTTCCGTGCCAGAATTCCCGATCCATGTATTGCATGGCCAGGGCCTTCTCCGGGTCACCGTTACCCAATGCGGCGGTATTCCCCGATATGTACAAAGACTGCCCCGGATGGGTATAGAACCTTAAATAGAAGTCGATAGTCACATTCATCTGATAAAGGCTGTTTTATTGGGTCGCTTATCGCGGCTCCATAATGTGTATTTTTTACATTATGCAGCTAATTTATAATAAATTTGTCATATGTATTCTCATGTTCTATCTTTTATCTGTCAGATTTTTTGAATGGTAGAAGGCGTGAACGAGGTCCAAAGGTAATTCTCCTGTCCCAGATGCCCCAGGCATTTTCCTGTTGGTGCATTACAAGTTTTGCCTTATTTTCGCACAAATTTTAAACGCATGGAACAGCAAAAGAAAAATACCGGGCTTTATTGGGTACTATTTTTGATCTCCACCGCTGCCTTTATCTTCGCCATCACTGTGAAGTTTGAATACCTGACCCTGATCTTACCCTTTGTCTGCACCTTTTTTGTGAAGGCCCTGGACATCATGTAAATAGTATAAAAATCATTCAATATATTAAACTGCCACTTTGCACAAGTGGCAGTTTGCATTTAACGGATAACCGATGACACCTGCCCACTCATTCTATGATGAAAAGATCAAATATTATGCCTCCACCATCAGCCTCCTGCAAAAGAGGCTGGCCGGGATCGCTACCCTTCGGTTTGCCGCCTTCAGCGGCCTGGCCATCAGCACCTGGTTCCTTATCAAGGGCTTCTCCTACCCCACCCTCGTTCTCCTGCTGATATTTCTGCTGGCCTTTATCCTGCTGATCCGGTTGAACTTCCGTTTAAAGGACCGCCGGGCGCTCCTGCAACAACTCCTCTTCGTGAACACTAATGAACGGCATGTCCTGGACCATCGGCCCAATGATTTCCCGGATGGAAAAGAATGGCTAAGCGCCGTTCCTTACGGGGACGATCTGGATATCTTCGGCCCCCGGTCCCTATTCCACCTGTTGAACCGTACCACCACCAGCCACGGGAAGGAACAATTGGCCGGTCTGCTGACCCATCCATTGTCCGATACCGCCGTTATCAGTAAATACCAGGCAGCCATCCGGATCCTCACGCAGCAACCCGATGGCCGGCAGCTGCTGACGGCCCGGGGACTGCTGGCCAGTGAGAAGGAGGGCAATCTTCATTCCCTGGGCAGCTGGCTATCGATGCCCACCGTGATATCCCACAATAAGATCCTGCGGTTCTTCATTTGGGTGATCATCGCCTATAACCTGGGCAGCATTTTTTTCTACCTCTACAGCGACAACTATTTACCGCTGCTGCTGGGGATCATCGTGTCCTGGGTCATTACGGGTTCTTTTTCCGGCAGGATCTCTCAGCAACATCTGATGATCAGCAAACGACAGGCCATCCTGGATCAATACGCAGCGATCCTTGCGGGGTTCAATGTCATGGATACCGGCGACGCGACGTTGCTCCGTGACCTGCAGGGCCGGACAAAGGAGGCGCATACAGCCATCGGCCGCCTCTCGCAACTGGCATCCTTCTTCGATCAGCGGATGAATGTACTCGTGAATATCTTCCTCAACAGTTTTATATTCTATGACCTGCAGTGCATGATCGCGCTGGAAAAATGGAGAGAAACCAATGCCGCATTATTCCCGGAATGGATCCGGGCCGTTGGAAGCATCGAATGTCTCAACTCCATTTCTTCCTTTGCATTTAATAACCCGGACGCCACCTATCCATCGCCGGTAGCCGGGGCCGATCTCTTTATCGATGCAAGGGCCCTGGCGCATCCGCTGATCCCTGCCACCGAACGGGTGCCCAACGACTGCCATATCGGCCGGGCCGAACGGTTGGTCCTGGTGACTGGGTCGAATATGAGCGGAAAAACGACCTTCTTAAGGACCATCGGCGTCAACCTCCTGCTGGCCCAGTGCGGGGCCCCGGTCTGCGCCCGGTCTTTTTCCTTTAGCCCTATGCATCTGTTGACTTCCCTGCGGGTCAGCGATTCTCTGCAGGAGCATACCTCCTATTTTATGGCCGAACTAAAAAAGCTGCAGCAGATCGTCCACCAGCTGCAGACAGGCGCACCCGCCCTGGTTCTGATCGATGAGATCCTGCGGGGCACCAATTCCGAAGACAAGACCTATGGGTCCGAACAATTCATTCGCAAACTCCTGCATTATCATTGTCTCTCCCTCTTCGCCTCACACGATCTTTCGCTGGGCAGCCTGGAAAAAGAATTGCCGGGACAGATCAGCAACTATTGCTTTGAAAGTGTGATCGATGGAGACGAGCTGCATTTCAATTACCTGTTGCAGAAAGGGATCGCGCGTAACCGCAATGCCTCTTTTTTGATGAAGAAGATGGAGATCATTTAAGTTTTGATCGTGGTAAACACCTATTTGTCAGCGTGATATCAATCCGTTAACAAATCTGTAACGTATACCCCTTGCTTATTCGGAAAAAAGGCGTAATTTTGCACTCGAAAGTGAGCAATATGAGACTACAGCATGCTAATCAAAGTAGATCTACAAGGTAACAAATCAGACACTTTCTTAGGACGACGATTCTTCAGTGTTATTATCTTCTCCCTCTATTGCTCAGATTAACAATTAGTATTTAAACAAAAACAGATACGTTATGAAAAGTGATGTCATGCACAGTCGTGTGCAAGATGGACCAACGGGCCAGCGTCCGAAGGGCCATCAAGAAATGAGTGGCGCTGAAGGGTTAGATTTCGATGGAACCCGTAAGCGCACTCTACTGAAACCTGCTATCCTGGAACAACTGGTAACTGAAGTAAAAGAAACAGTAGCGACGGAAGTCGAATTGACGAAAGAACCAAAGAGTTTTGGTATCGTGAACCTGTGGAATATCCGCAGAACGCGCAACTACGCCGGCAAGCCCCGTCAGAAGGCTACGATCAAGACAGGAATCAGCTATTAATAGAGTTCCGGTTCTGGTTTTCCAGAGCAGATGTATTCGAGATCTCCGCACATGCGGGGATCTTTTTTTTGTGGGGTATCCTGATGACGGTCCCGACCTCAGATTTTTTTTGTGGGTACCCTGCTGACAATCCCGGTCGGGGATCTTTTCGCGGGTCCTCTCGTTTTTCCAGGCCTCCTGTTCTTGCAGGCACACTCATGGCAACTTCAGTTTGTCTTTTACTTTTTCCCGGTAGGTATCTCCGATGGGAAGATATTCTTTATTGATGACGATCCTGCCTTTCTCCAGGTAGTCAATCTTGTTGCAGTTGATGATATAGGACTTGTGGATACGGATAAAAGAGTCGGTCGGCAAATACTCCTCCATATTCTTCATACTATCCAGGGAAAGAATTTTTCCTGTGGTTGTATGGATGGCGACATAATCCCGCAAGGCCTCGATATAATAAATGCCGGCAAATTCCACCCGCTGGATCCGGTATTCCGTCTTGATAAAAAAATGGTCGGGGGTGTCCTGCGGCTTTGTCGCCGGGCTGGGCGCGGTAGGTTCGGTCATAGAAGGACTGGCCGCGGGGCCGCCGATCCTGTCCTTTGCCTTCTGCACCGCGATGAGGAACCGGTCCAGGGTGATCGGCTTCAGCAGGTAGTCCACAACGTCATGCTCGTAGCCGGCCAGTGCGTATTGCGAATAGGCGGTCGTCAAAATAACCTTACAGGCATTGCGAATAATGGTCATGAACTGGATACCCGTCAGTTCCGGCATCTGGATATCCAGGAAAAGAAGATCGGCCCGGCCTTCCTGCACTGTCTGCAGGGCTTCCAGCACATGCGTGGTCTTGAGTACGATGACCAGTCCAGGTGTCTTGGCCACATAGTCTGCCAGCAAGGTGACTGCCAGGGGTTCGTCGTCCACGATAATGCATCGTATGGGAGAAGGGTTACTCATGGTTCAATGGATGCTGTTGGGAAGTATGTTCATGGTTCAATATCACGTTGTAGTGATCAGTCATGTGTCAATTCCAGGTTGATGGAAAAATTAATGGGTCCGTCGTCGATCGTAAGGACATGCCGGTCCGGGTATAGCAGGGACAATCTTCTCTTCACATTCCCCAGCCCGATCCCGCCGCCGGGATCTTTTTGATGATGGCCCTTGCGGTTGGTGCAGTGGAATAAGATCTTGTTCTTTTGCCTGTCCAGGAGGATGGCCAGTCCGCCCCCCGCTGCGCTGAGATCCCCGTGTTTGAATGCGTTCTCTACAAAAGGGATCAGCAGCAATGGGGCGATCTCCACGCCCTGCAGGTCGCCCTTTATCTGCACTGTGGCCTGGATGGGATGTTCAAATCGCAGCCGCTGCAGTCCGATATATTTTTGGATATAGTCCATTTCTTTTTCCAGGGGCACCTTCTCCGTAGCATCATATAACATATAGCGCAGGAGGTCGGAAAGACCCGCGATAGCCGTTAGCGCCTGGCCGGACCCCTGGTAGACCAGCGAATAAATATTGTTCAGGCTGTTAAAAAGAAAATGTGGGTTGATTTGTGAGCGGAGAAAAGACAATTCGGATTGCCGGCTCTGGATCTCCTGTTCCTTTTGTTGTAACTCCCGGTAGTAAGAATAGCGGATGAAATAAAAGACGGTCCCAAATACAAGAGAAATAAGGGAATAGAAGATATTGTTCTGGAAGAACGATCGCAGCCGTATCCCCCGGGGTATTGCCGACACGCCCCGTTCCGTCCAATAACGGAACAAAAAGACAAGCGGTAATGAAACGATGATCAGCAGGAGGGTCTGCAGAATCTTCTTCTGCGGATACCAGCGGCACAAGGCCAGGTATGGGGCGAGGGCAAAGAGAAAATAAAAGCCCAAATCTCCCAGGCGCGCCGCCCATCCCGCCAGGCTGTCCGGCAGCCATTCGAATTGGGCCCTCCCATGCACAAGATTGGGCATATCATATACCAGATGAAGCAGGTAATAAAAGGCCAGATAAGAACCCAGCAAAAGATACAGCCTTTTTGCCATGGTTCAAATTTATGATTTGTAGCCTGATTGCCGTCACCTTCCTCCCTTAATTCCCCCATTTCCCGACCAACCGGCATATTCCCTCTGCAAACAGCCAGGTCCTTATTTTCATGGGTTGGCAGAGACTACGATCCTGTTGGCAGATCGCCTTTCATGGGGTGTAAGGGCGGCTGTACTTTGCCAGCAAACGAAAAAACCATGAACCGCAAATTTCGCCGTGGCCTGATTGTTCTCCTGATCGCGGGTGCTGGCCTCCTCATCTACAAATGGCCCCGCTACGGGAATACCTATTTCCAGCCTCCGCTGGACCAGGAACTGCACCTGGCCGCCAATTTCGGGGAGTTAAGGGAAAATCACTTTCATATGGGGCTGGATATCCGCACGTTGGGCAGGGAAGGTCTCCCGGTATACGCCGCGGCCGGCGGATATATCAGTCGCATCGAAATTCAGTCCGACGGCCTGGGCTATGCCCTCTACCTCGCACATCCCAACGGCCTCACGACCGTCTATGGCCATCTCAGCCGGTTTGCCGATCCTCTGCAGCATTATACCCACCAGCGGCAATATGAGACAAGCAGCTGGGAGCAGGCGGTGGATCTTTCCCCGGACCGGTTCCCGGTGAAGAAAGGTGATCTGATAGCGCTCAGCGGCAATACCGGCGCATCCCGGGCCCCGCATCTCCACTTCGAAGTACGTGATACAAAGACCGGCAGGAACCTCAATCCTTTGCTGGCGGGTTTCACTGTGGAAGACAACCTGCCGCCCGTTATCAATGGACTCTACTGGTATGACCGCCGCTACAGTACGTATTCGACCCGGGCCCGGAAAATAGCCATTGCCGGCAAGGGGGGCCGGTACCATACGACCGAACCCGTCATCCGGTTCAATAGCCCCCTGGTCAGCCTGGGCATCAATGCCACTGACAAGAACTCCGGCTCGCCTCATATTTCGGGCATCTTTGCGGCGCAGCTCTGGATGGACGATAGCCTGGTACTGTCCTTCCGGCTGCATGATCTGCTGCCTTCGGATACGCGGTATATCAATGCCTGTATCGACTACACCAAGTGGATCCGGTCGGGGATCTATGTTCAGCATCTGTCGATCCTGCCGGGTAACCATGCGCCTCTTTTCTCCACGACCTCCAGGGGTAGGGATAAGGACGGGTGCATCCACCTGACGGACACGCTGGTGCATCGCATACGGGTCCAGGTTAGCGATGCCAGCGACAACAGCGCCGAACTGAGTCTGCAGGTCCAATATGCCGGGCCCGCTCTTGGGATGGAAAAGGGGGGCCTGGCGATAGCTGCGAGGGAAGAGGGTGCATCGGGGGTGAAGGCAAGTACGACGCAATATCATCCGCCGGCCCGTTCAGGCACTCATGCTGCATCCGCCGTCTTTATACAGACCAATACCTATGATATGCCCAAACCTTCGGCTGATCTTCCTTTTGGCACTAGCCTGCTGGTTCCCGGTCATGCGGCTACGGTCAACGGCAGGTCCTGCCGTATCCACTTCAGCGCTGCCGCATTTTACGATGGGTTAGCCTTCCAACTGCACGAAGACCCGTCCTCGGGCGTTTCCGGCAATGGCATTATAAAGGCTTCTGCCCTGATCCATGTCCATGATCCATCAGTCCCGGTCCATGACCGGTTCACCATCGCGATCAGGACCATCCTGCAAAAGGACAATCTCCTGCGAAACAGAACGGTCATGCAACTGATCAGCGGCGACAGCCAGTCCATTGTAAAGGGCAGCTGGGACGGGGAATGGATGTCTGGCTCCTTCAGCCGGCTGGGCACCGTGCAACTCCTTGTCGACCAGGTTCCGCCTGCTATATCAACCATCGGCTGGACCGATGGCCAGACCTTCCCGCATGATGCCACGGGTCTCAGCATTGCGGCCCGCGACAACCTGGGCGCCATCGCCGCCTTCCGCGGTGAGCTGGACGGTCATTGGATCCCTTTTTCTTTAAAGGCGAATAACTTCACGTATGCATTCGATACTACCTGCGCCCCCGGTAAACATAGGTTATCCATAACCGTTACCGATGTCGCTGGCAATGCGACGAATCAGGTGTTTAGTTTTATAAAGGAATAAGTATTTACCCTGTGTTGAAAAGTCTTTTGATTTTGCCTTAAATTGGTTTTAAACTTTGTGTGAAACTTTATTTTATGAGTACAAGGATTAAGGAAGACCTTCATCTGATGATCGATCTCTGCAACAACAGATCACTACTTGAAGAGGCAAAATCATTATTACAGGACCTGGAACCGCAGAAAGACTGGTGGGATGATCTTACCGAAGAAGACCAGACGCTTGTCAGGGAGTCCGAGGCTGAGTATAAAAGGGGTAACTTTATTACCTTCAGCGAGCTGATGCAGCAAATAGATCCAAAAAAAAAGAAATAGTCTGGACCACCATTGCACAGCATGACTATTGGAATATTGTCATCTATCTGCAGGACAACTGGTCAATGGATAGTCTGGACCGGTTCCGTAATAATCTCATTTTGAAGATGCGGCTGCTGCAGGACCAGCCATTTATTGGCTTCAAAACAAAGAAATATAGCAGGTTCAGAAAAGTATTAATCGCCCGCCATCACATGCTGATCTATTCAGTGAGCCCGCAGCATATTGTCGTCCATCACCTCAAGCATGTCAGGCTACAATAAAAAGGCCGTCCCAGTTATCCGGGACGGCCTTTTTATATTTACAGTATCTCTTATTTCACTTCTTCAAACTCCGCGTCCGTGACGTTTTCTCCGCCGCCTGCGCTGGCACCCTGGTGGCCGTTGCCAGCACCGGGCCCTTCTGCGCCGGGTTGGGCGCCGCCAGCCTGCTGCGTAGCCTTGTACATCTCTTCCGAAGCTGCCGTCCAGGCATTGTTCATTTCTGCAACTGCTGCATCGATCGCAGCGACATCCTGGGATTTGTGTGCCTCTTTCAGCTTATTGAGTGCGGTTTCGATAGGAGCCTTCTTTTCGGCAGGGATCTTATCACCGTATTCTTTCAATTGTTTTTCCGTCTGGAAAACAAGGCTATCGGCCTGGTTGATCTTCTCCACCTTCTCACGGGCCTCCTT
>Ga0247778_1000826_pt1 | contig 23282 bp, 18 predicted proteins | sample UWRJL049202B5_FD_179939 | JGI IMG/M metagenome (GOLD analysis project Ga0247778, IMG submission 179939) | Plant litter microbial communities from Arlington Agricultural Research Station in Wisconsin, United States - UWRJ-L049-202B-5 | ecosystem: Environmental > Terrestrial > Plant litter >... | reverse complement strand
GTCCATGGCCAGATCTCCCCGTAGAATTTGGACCATGGAAGACGGTGTTCAACCGGTTTGATCGAGGGTCAAAGAAGCGCACTTGGACCCGGCTGTTTGCGGGATTGCAAACAGACCGCGACGACGAGTGGCACAGCATCGACAGCACGATCAATCGAGCGCACCAGCACGCCGCCGGCGGAAAAGGGGGGCAGCCGAGCACGGCATCGGTCGTTCACGTGGCGGCCTTTCAACCATGACTCACCAGGTTGTAGACGCTCTGGGTCTGCCGCTTGTGTTTGAGGTCAGCGAGGGGCAGAGGCACGACAGTCGACCCGCGAGCGCGTTGATCCAGCGAGCGATGTCACGTCGACTTTTGGCGGACAGTCCTGTGTCCGCTTTCTTCGAGCAACTTGAGCCGACAGCAAACGTCCAGCAGAGCGGCTGACTCCGTCGCCGAGCCGCGCGCCGTCAGATAGTACCGTCGCTTGTTTGGCTTCGAGTGCTTGCCCGCTCCCTCGGCGAGGTTCAGCACGATCGATAGCGACGCCCTGGATAACTGATCCGAGAGGTGGCTTCGGCCGCGAGGCAACCCTTCGATGAGCTCACTGGCGAGAACCAGAAAATCTAACGCGAGGTGGTAAGCATCCAAACGCTCGTGATCCAGATTCCATCCCACCCGATCGGCCATCCGCCGCGCCCGTTGCCTCTTTCGGGCACGGGCACGGGCACGGGCACGGGCACGTTTACGGGTGCCTGAGCAATCAGGGACAGACCCTAGCGGTGAGTGGGGGAGGGGGCGCTCGCGCTCCAGCAGCGCACCTCACGGCCAGTACGATTTCCCGACCCTCGACGCCGAAGGCTTTGCCGACGCTCGACGTGGCTCGTGACCATCAAAAGCCCCTGTCTGACTGAGGCGAAACTGTCGTCTGAATTCGAGCACTGAATTTGGCCGGAAGCCCAATGGTCGCGCATTCGTGCCAATCAGGCGGATCGAATAGCAAAGCGATATCGCGTAGTTAGATTCGAGGGCGCGCCAGAACCTGCGCGCACTGTGTGTCACGTTGTGCCAGCGAACAGGAGCCTGCGCTTGATGGGCGCCCAGATCAGTGAGAGCGACCAGGGATGGATCCCACTCAAGTACAGCGAATCCTCGAAGGCGTTGTCGCCACGCTCACCAACGTTGGGCTGAAGGTGATCGGCGCGCTCATCCTGCTGTTGATCGGCCGTTGGCTGATCAACTGGGTGATCGCGATGGTCCAACGCGCGTTGGAGCGGCAAAAGGTCGATCCCACCCTTTTGCGTTACGTCGGCACGGTGATCAACGTGCTGGCGAACATCGCGCTGGTGATCGCCATCCTCGGCTACTTTGGAGTGGAAACCACTTCGTTCGCGGCATTGCTCGCTGGTGCGGGCTTGGCCATCGGCACCGCCTGGGGTGGCCTACTCTCGAATTTTGCGGCCGGAGCGTTCCTCGTCATTTTGCGACCCTACAAGGTCGGCGATTTCGTGAGTGCCGGCGAGGTGGTCGGCACCGTGACCGCGATCGGCCTCTTCGTCACCACGTTGGACACGCCCGACGGCGTGCAAACGCACGTCGGCAACAACAAGATTTTGAGCGGTACGATTCAGAACTTCTCGAGCAACCGGCTGCGACGCGTCGATCTCACGGCCCAACTCCACTACTCGGTCAACGTCAGCGACGCGATCGCTCGCTTGGCGGCCAAGGTCAGCGCCATCCCGAACGTGTCCAGCGACACTCCGCCCGTGATCGAGATCCTCAACTTCACCGAGTTCGGCCCGGTGCTGGTCGTGCGTCCGTTCACGCATACCGATCACTACTGGCAAGTGTATTTCGACACCAATAAAGCGATCGTGGCCGTTGCGGGAGAAGCCGGCTATCCGCCCGTCGAGCGGAAGCTCAAGTTGCAGAACGTGCCGCTGGGATGAGCACGCAGCGCTCCGCGCGCGCCATTTCACCAGAGTGAGGCGGATTCGTCACTCGACGGTACACCGCGCTGCGGTTGAGTGCGCGTTCGCACTCATATCACCCCGCGGAGTTACATTTGCGGGCAAGGGCTCGCGGGTGATTCTGCTGCGCAACCGTGTGGGCGAAGCGCGGGTGGCCTAGCACCACGGCGCGCCGCTAGGCCAAAATCCCAACAGCCGATCCCGGGCGGAACGCCCTGTGTTCTACCCAAGCCGTTCGCGCTCGTGCCTACCGGTTAGATCTATCACGGGTCCGACGGGCACGATGCGGGTCGGGTTCACGTTCGGGTGACTGGTGAAGTAGTGCTGCTTGATGTGCTCGAGGTTGCACGTCTCGGCCACGCCCGGCGTTTGATACAAATCGCGCAGGTAACCGAACAGCGCTGGGTAGTCGCTGAGGCGCCGCAGATTGCACTTGAAGTGATAGTGATACACCGGGTCGAAGCGCAGCAGCGTGGTGAAGAAGCAGATGTCGGCTTCGGAGAGCTCGGCCCCGAGCAAGAATCGCTGTTTCTCGAGCCGGGCCTCGTAGCCATCGAGCGCCGTGAATAGCTCCCGCACCGCGGTTTCGTACGCGCCCTGTTTGACGGCGAAGCCAGCGCGGTACACGCCGTTATTCACTGGCCCGTACAGCGCGTCGATCTCGGCGTCGATGGCCGCTTGCTGCTCGATCGGGCAAAGCTCGCGCTCGGCGCCGGCGAAGGCATCGAACTGTCGCGACAGCATACGCAAGATCAAGCGCGACTCGTTGCAGACGATGGTCTCGGTTCGTTTGTCCCAGAGGACGGGGACGGTGACGCGCCCGCTGTAGTCGGCTTTGGCTCTCGTGTAGACTTGATACAGGTACTGGGCGCCGTGCAGTTCGTCCGGGATTGCACCGGGGAACGCGCCGAACTCCCAGCCGTTGTCGCCCATGTGTGGATGCACCACGCTGATGCTGATCGCGCTCTCTAGCCGCTTCAACGCGCGGGCAACCAAGGTCCGATGCGCCCAGGGGCAAGCCAAGCTGACGTACAGGTGGTAGCGCCCGGCCTCAGCGCGAAAGCCGCTCGAGCCGTCAGCGGTCACCGTCCCGCGAAACTTGGTCTCTTCGCGCACGAAGTGACCCTTTTCGTCTGCCTTGTACCAGTCGTTGCTCCACTGTCCGTCGATCAACTTGCCCATCGGCCAATCATGCCCTTTTCACGTGCGCGGCGCACACCTGCGCACTCGCAGATTGCCGCAGATTGTCGCGGCTCTGGCCCAAATGTCTGCCGTTCTCGAGCTCGATCCGTATAATGAAAGGCTGCCTGAGCGCTGACCCGACGGCGCACTCGGCAGCTTCGAAGGCGAAATGACAAATCATCGAGTCCTGGGGACGGTTACGCGGCGGGCGTTGCGTGTGGGCATTGCGATTTCGTGCAGCGCGTTCTCGCTGGCTTGTTCATCGAATTCACCCTCGTCGTCTGTTCCTTCCTCCGCCGGCGCAGGTTCGGAGACGAGTGAAGGCGTGGCTGGCAGCGCGGGCGTTGGGCTGGGCGGCGGCGTCGCTGGGACAGCTGCGAGCGGGAGCGCCGGCAGCGCGTCGCGCACTGGGGTGACCTTTCACAAAGACGTGGAGCCGATTTTACAGCGCAGTTGCCAGAGCTGTCACGTGGCGGGCGGCATCGCCCCCTTCCCGCTGCTCACCTATGCACAAGCGCGTCCCTTCGGTGCGTCGATTGTGCAACAAACGAAGAGCCGCGCAATGCCGCCGTGGCACGCGCAGAACACCGACGAGTGTAGCGTTCCCCTCGGCTGGAAGAACGACACGCGCTTGAGCGACGCCGAGATTGCCACGATCGAAGCCTGGAACGCAGCCGGTTTGCCCGAGGGTGATGCGAAGGATGCGCCAGCGCCGCGCGCGCCGTCGCCCGGTCTGCCTGGCGTTCAGCTCGAGCTGAAACCAGCGACGCCTTTCGCGCTCCAGCCGGGCGGCGACCAGTTTCGTTGCTTCGTGCTCGATCCGAAGCTGGTCAAGGATACGTTCGTGAATGGCGTGTTCGTGGTACCGGGCAATGCCGCCGTGGTGCACCACGTGCTCGTGTTCACCGATCCGAAAGCCAAGAGCCTGTCCAACGCCGATGCCTCGCTGAGCTACGATTGCTTTGGCGGCGCGCGGGTGGACGACTCACAGCTGCTGACCGCTTGGACGCCCGGCGGCATCCCGATGGAATATCCAGCGAACGTGGCCACGACACTGACCGCTGGCACGCTGCTGGTGATGCAAGTGCACTATCACCCGCACAGCGCGACCGATGTCGACTCGGATGCTACGCGCGTGCAACTGCGCTTCAACGACACTCCGCCCGAGTACAACGCCGTCAACGTATTGATCGGCAATTTCAATGGGATGTCCGCAGATGGCGACGGACTCCTGCCCGGCCCCGACGATCCGGCATCGGGGCCCAAATTCCTGATCCCGGCCAACGCCCCCGCGCACACCGAGACCATGCAATTCACGCTCAAAGACGACGCCTTCCCGGCCGCGTATGCGCCGCGCTTGTACGGTGTGGGCGGCCACATGCACTATGTCGGCGTCGACGAGAAAGTCACGCTGGTCCGCAGCGATGGCTCGAGCGCGTGTCTGATGCAGATCCCGCACTGGGATTTCGATTGGCAACGCCGCTACGACTACGACGCGCCGATCGAGCAATTGCTCCAGATCAAGGTGGGCGACAAGTTCGACATTCGTTGCACCTACGACAACACGATGGCCAATCAGAAGGTCGCCTCGTCACTACTCGAACAAGGCATCGCCGCACCGCGGCCGGTGACGCTCGGCGAGAGCACGTTGGACGAGATGTGCCTGGCCAGCATCACCGCGCTTTTCCCCGCGCGATAGCGGATGTCGTCGCAGCCTTCGCTTCGGGCTCGGGAAGGCGTCGAGCCTTGCTGCGCTGGGATAGCGGCGATAACCTCTCGTGGTGGCTGAGCGGTGGTAAAGCTTCTCGATGACGACGCGGTGTTGCTGCGTCGCACCGGGCTGCGTTTTCCAGTGGAGCTCAGACCGCTCGGATTGAACGGGGACGACCCGCCGACCTGGCCCGAAGCTGGAGGGCCCCTGGAATGGGTCGGTGGGAGGCTTCTCTACCTACCGCCATTCGCGGGCATCCAGCGAAGACGTTGCGGTCGAGTATGTGCTCCGGTCAACCCCCGGCTTCCGCGCTCACCAGCCGATAGCCGACGCCGAGTGCGGTAAGGAGCCGCTTCGGTTGGGTCGGATTTTCTTCGAGCTTCTGGCGGAGCAGTTTCACGTATACACGCAAGTAGTGGACCTCGTCGACGTGCGTCGCCCCCCAGACGGCCTGAAGCAGTTGCCGATGGGTGACGACACGGTCGGCCTTGCGCGCCAGCACGTCGAGTAGCTCGAATTCGGTGCGTGTCAGCTTGACCTCGACGCCGGCCCGGAACACGCGGCGTTTGCCGGTTTCGATCCGCAGATCGCCGATCGTCGTCGTCGTGTCGTCGTCTTGCCCCTGCGTGGTCGGCCGTCGCAGCGCGACCCGCACTCGGGCCATCAACTCGCGTTCACGGAAGGGCTTGGTTACGTAGTCATTGGCGCCGCCGTCCAGGGCACGGACTTGATGTTGCTCTTCCGCACAAGCGGACAGCACGATAATCGGTAGCTCGTACTCTGCGCGAATGCTGGCCGTGACCTCGAAGCCGTCCATATCCGGCAGACCGAGATCCAAGATCACGGCGTCGGGTGCACGCACTCGGATCAGCCGCAATGCTTCGCGGCCCGTGCCCGCCTCTTTCACTTCGTAGCCGTAGTTTCGCAGCGCGAGCGCGACCACTCCGCGCAGATCATTGTCGTCTTCCACCACTAGCAGGAGCGGGCGGTTCACCGGCCGGCGCTCCTTGCGGCTGCTCTGACCACCATCTCCAGCGGTCTAGCTCGGCGTAGGTTGCAGAACGTCGCATCTCAAACTAAATATAAAAAATATTTATGACTTTGCAGTCTTTCGGCGGGGCTTGAGAAACAGGCAACCGCCGGAAATCTGTTAGCAAAGGGGCCCCGTGGGAGGAAGACCATCGATGCCGAATATAATTCGCGGAATAGCTGCTTTGGGCGCAGGCAAGAAAGTCAGGACCCTGTTGTCGCTGTTGTTGATCACCCTCGGCGTGCTGCTGCCCGGTGCGGCGCACGCGCAGAGTGCGGAGCCCGCGAAGGCGCCGGAGGCGGTCGCTGCGGCGCCCGCGCCCGCAGCCGATGCGAAGAGCATGGATGAACGGATCGCCGACCTCGAAGCGTACATGAACAATGGCGCGCGGGTGGCCAAAGAGTCCAAGGTGGCCGGGCCGGGCCCGGGTCACAACGGTTGGATGATGGTCTGTGCAGCGCTGGTGCTGTTCATGACACTGCCCGGTCTCGCGCTCTTCTACGGCGGCATGGTGCGCACCAAGAACGTGCTTTCGGTGATGGCGCAATGCCTGGCCATGGCCGGTCTGGTCACGATCCTCTGGTTACTGATTGGCTACAGCTTGGTCTTCGCGCCCGGCAGCCCCATTCTCGGCGGCACGAAGTTCGCCATGTTTGCGGGGGTCGATGCCATGCCGAACGGCGACTACGCGCAGTGGGTCTCGCAAAACGTGTTCGCGATGTACCAGCTGATGTTCGCCATCATCACGCCTGCGCTGATCGTGGGCGCGATCGCCGAGCGCATGAAATTCAGCGCCCTGATGCTGTTCACCTTGGCTTGGATGTTCATCGTCTATTTCCCGCTCGCACACATGGTGTGGGGCGTCGACGGCATGATGAACGGCGTCTGGAACGCCAACGCCTCGATCAAAGCCATCGATTTTGCCGGCGGAACCGTGGTTCACATGTCTTCCGGTTGGTCGGCGATCGTGCTCGCGCTGATCGTGGGCAAGCGTCGCGGCTTCGGCAAGGAGAGCTTCGCGCCACACAGCTTGGTTTTGACCATGGTCGGCACCGGCATGCTGTGGGTCGGTTGGTACGGCTTCAACGCGGGGAGCGCCGTGGCCGCCGATACCATCGCCTCCAACGCCTTCGTTACCACTACCATCGCAGCGGCGGTTGCCTGCGTGGCTTGGCCCGCGGCCGAGTGGATCACGCGCGGCAAGCCCACGGTGCTCGGTTTCTGCTCGGGGGCGGTCGGTGGCTTGGTCGTGATTACACCCGCCGCGGGTTTCGTCACGCCGATGGGCGCGCTGCTGATCGGCGTGCTCGCCGGAATCGTGCCCTTCTTGGCCTGCACCAAGCTGAAGAATGCGCTCGGCTACGACGACGCCCTCGACACCTTCGGTGTGCACGCGGTCGGCGGCACGATGGGCGCGTTGATCACCGGCTTTTTGGCCACCGCGGATGCGAACCCGAACCTGAATACGAACCTGAAAGACATCGTCGGCAAGACCCTCTGGCTAGAGCAGCTGAAGGCCATGGGTTTCACGATCGTGTTGGCGGGCGTAGTCACGGCGGGGCTGGCCTATGCGCTGAAGGCGACGATCGGTCTCCGTCCCACGGATGAAGACGAGGAGCTCGGCTTGGACCTCTCGGATCATGGTGAGCGCGGTTACCACACGGGTGAGTACGGCGGTGGTCACCTGGAGCGAGACGAAGAAGGCACGCACGCCTCCGCGCACTGACGCCTCCGCGTGGCGGGGGCCCGAGCGGGCGGCGTTCGTCGCTCGCTCGGGCCGCGCTCGCGTTCAACGCGGCGCGGTTTCGCGCGCCAGAACCAGGCACGCCACTTCGCTCCGCAGGTTACCGTCGTCGTCAGCCAAAGCCGTGGCCGCATTGGTATAGTCACCCAAGCTAGTCAGGCTGCGCGCGGCACGGGAGCGGATTTCGAGCGCCGGGTCACGCAGGTCCTTGACCAAAGCCACCGATACGCTGGTATCGCCGGCCTGCGCCAACGCGCTCAGTGCCGCGCCCTGAGCGTGCCGTTCCGAATCCGAGCTGGCTTTCGCGTTCGCGATCTCGCGCAGGGCGCGGAGCGCGTCGCTGCGTCGAGCGTCGACGCCGAGCAAGCGCGTCAGCGCGACCACGCGTAGCTCGGGGCTCGCGTCCTTGCTGGCTTTCACCAGGGCCGTTTCGGTTTCCGGGTCGATCGGCGCGACGCGCAGCGCCAGCCGCTTCTCGTCGTCGCTGCCGTCCAGCATGTCTCGACGTAGCCGCGCGTTGGCGACGGCGGAGTCAGCGCCACCGGCTCGAGAGAGCGCGTAGGACGCGCTCACGGCCGCGAGCCCGCCGCCGCTTTCGGCGGCTAGTCCGAGCTCACGTGCGCCACCGGCGGCAAACGAGGCCGGCTCGGTCCAAGCATCGACAATCGCGATGCGCGATGCATCATCGGCCTTGGCCCACAGATCCTTCAGCGCCAAGACGGCGCGTTCGCCACCGATTGCACCCGCGGCGACGATCGCCAGGCTCTGGCTCTGCGGGTCCGGATCGACGCGGGCGGCCTCCAGCAGCGCCTCGAGCTCCGCGGCTTCGCGGACCGAGCGCGCACTCGCGAACGCGGCGCGTCGGACTCGCTCGTCGGGATCGACGAAGAAGGCACGGCGCAGATCGCTGTCGATGGAGCGCCGGGCTGCGCGCGCTGCGACCGCACGCCAAGCGCCACTTTCGGCGCGTGCGTAGCGGTGCAAGAGCGCGCTTTCGTCGGCTGCGTGCAGCTCGAGCAAAATCAGCGTCGACTCGGCCGCGACGGCGTCTGCTGCGCGGGCCCTTCGCTCGATTGCCGAGCGCAGCGGGCGAGCGCAACTACGCAGCGAGCGGATGCGCAGCGCTCCATTTTCGCCTTGGGCCGAAGCGAGTTCACGCTCGGCGACGGCTTGCGCGAGATCGACCACTGCGTGGTGGTTCAGCTTTCCGGCTTGCTGCGCGCTCTGGATATCGCGCTTGAGCTGATCCAGGTTGCCGTACAGGGCGGTGCGGGCCGGGGGTTTGGGCCCGCACGCGTTGAGCAGCAACAAGCAGAGCGCAGAGTGCCCCGCGAGTATCCCGGCAATGCGTCGCACGCGGAGCTTCAATTGACGCTGCTGGATGACTCGGTTTGGGCGGCTTCGCTCCGCGCCGAGGCGGCGATTTCGTCGCGTCGTTGGGCGGCCGCTGCCACGAAGCCCTCGAACAACGGGTGAGCGACCATCGGCCGGCTCTTGAACTCCGGATGGAACTGACAGCCGACGAAGTAGCGATGCTGCGGCAGCTCGACGATCTCTACCAGGCGATCATCCGGGCTGGTGCCGCTGAGCACCAAACCCATGCGCGTGAGCTGCTCGCGGTACTCGTTGTTGAACTCGAAGCGGTGGCGATGCCGCTCGGAGATCTGCTCGTTCTTGTACAGCTCGAGCGCGTGGCTGCCGGCCTTGAGCGTGCACGGATAGGCGCCGAGGCGCATCGTGCCGCCTTTGTCTTTCACGCCCCGCTGGTCGGGCATCAGGTCGATCACCGGATTGGCGCAGTCCTTCTCGAACTCGGTGGAGCTCACGCCCTTCAGGCCGCACACGTTGCGTGCAAACTCGATCACGGCCAGCTGCATTCCTAGGCAAATGCCGAAGAAAGGCACGCCCTGCTCGCGCGCGTAACGGATGGCCGAGATCTTCCCTTCGACGCCGCGATCGCCGAAGCCACCTGGTACCAAAATGGCGTCCAAGCCGCTGAGCAGCGCGGGCGCGCTGCCGCGTTCGATCTGCTCCGAATCGATGTGCTCGAGCTGGACGGCGACGTCATTGGCCAGACCGCCGGCGACCAACGCCTCGTTCAAGGACTTGTAGCTATCCTTGAGGTGAACGTACTTGCCAACGACCCCGATGCGCACCGAACCCTTGGCGGGCTTCTTGAAGCGCTCGACGACGCGGATCCAATTGCTCAAATCAGGCTGACGCGACCAGATGTTGAGTCGCTCGGCGATTTGGTTGTCGAGGCCCTCGGCGTGCAGCACCAGCGGTAGCTCGTAGATGCATGAAACATCCACGGCGGAGATCACGCTATCGACCGCGACGTTGGAGAACAACGCGATCTTCTCCTTCAAGCCTTGAGCCAGCGGGCGGTCGCTGCGGCAGATCAAGATGTCCGGCTGGATGCCGATCTCGCGCATCTCTCGCACCGAGTGCTGAGTTGGCTTGGTCTTGAGCTCGCCGGCGGTGACGATGTGCGGCACCAGCGTGACGTGCACGCTGAGTGCGTTGCCATTGCCGGCTTCCAGCTTCAGCTGGCGGATCGCCTCCAAAAACGGCAAGGATTCGATATCGCCGACGGTCCCGCCCACCTCGATGATGGCGATGTCGACGTCGCTCGTGGCGTCGTAAATGCGGGCTTTGATCTCGTCCGTGATGTGCGGGATCACCTGCACGGTGGCGCCCAAATACTCGCCGCGCCGTTCTTTCGTGATCACGGCTTCGTAGATACGACCGGTGGTCACGTTGGCGCGTCGTGTCAGCTTGGCGGAGGTGAACCGCTCGTAGTGACCCAAATCGAGATCGGTCTCTGCGCCGTCCTCGGTGACGAACACTTCGCCATGTTGGTAAGGCGACATCGTGCCGGGATCCACGTTGATGTACGGGTCCAGCTTCATGTGCGTGACGGTCAGCCCGCGGGCTTCCATCAAGGCTCCGATCGAGGCAGCGGTCAGACCTTTGCCGATCGAGGAGACGACTCCACCCGTGACCAGGACGAACTTGGTGCGTCGACTCACCGCGGGACCTCCATCACGTGTTCCACGTTTCATGCATTCGTCTCGCGTGCATCTGGACCATTGTAATCACCGGCAACGAGAACCGCAGCACAGTGTTCTCAGAATACGCCTAGCACGCCAAAGCCGACGGTGTTTTTCCCAGCGTCGAAAGTGGGGCGCCAAGCGAAATCGCTGTGGGTGGCGTGACGCGCAGCACGCGCACGCTTCGTTTCTTGTGTCGGCATAAACAAACCTTCGCCGGCCAGGGCGAGGCCCGCGGCTTGGCCGATGCCATCGAGCATTGTCGCAATTGCGCCGAGCACGATCAGCGGCGTGCTGCAGTTGCCGCCGTAGCAACCGGTATGGGAGAGCGCCATCCAGGGGCCAGCGAACGGAATTCGCAGGTCTTTTGCCATAGCCGGGTCATCCACGGCGTAGGAGACCCCGAGCGCTGCGCCGTACCAGGCCGCTGTGCTGCCGAGCCCGACGAGCAGCAGGTTGCGGCGCGCCGAGGACGGCGGATATTCATCGAGTGTGACGCTCCGGCTCGGCGGGAGCGCCTCCGCGGGGTCTGGTGCCTGCGCTGCCACCGCTGCCGTGCCCCGAGGCGTTTCCGCAGCGGCCCGCCGTGGCCAAAGGCCGGCCAAAAGACCGAAGAGCCCTAGCGTGCACAAAATTACACGCGGGACAGAACGAATGGCGGGGCGGGGGGCCATGGGGCGCGGACTCTGCACTCAGGCCGGCGCTCGATGCAAGCGGAAGCTGACGAGCGTGTTGGGCGTTGCCCGCTTAGGATTTGGCCCAGCTCGAGCGCGTATGGATACTCCACTCGTTCCCGTGAAGAGTCGCTCAATTCGGCTGAGTTATCCGTGGGCGGTCGTTGCCACCGCGCTGATCGTGGGCGGTGCGCCGCCCGCATCGCCGGGGCTGACGGGCTGTGCGGCTCCTGCTCCGCCGCGCTCGCCGGCCGCAGAAGCGAGTGCGGTCCCCGCTCCGGCGCTGCTCGCCTCGGCGCCGATGCCGGGTGCAGCGAGCGTGCCGGCTCCTGCTTCGAGCGCCGTCGCCCCCAGCGCTGTCGTGGCCACGGCCCAAGTGCCGAAAGCGAGCAGCGAGCCAGGGTCGCCTGCGCCGCCTTCGGCTCCGCCCCACGTCTGGAAGGGCGGTGAGTTTCAGCGTGCCATCTCGCAGCTGGCGCAGTGGGTGAAGAAAAACGGCGGCAGCCTGGGCGCGGAGCTGGACGACGTAGCGAGCGGCGCCGTGCTCGGCAGCGCGGCTGCCAACACGCCCGAAAATCCCGCGTCGAATCAAAAGATCCTGACCACGGCCGCGGTGCTCGCACACTTCGGTGCCGAATTTCGCTTTCGCACCGTGCTCTGCGGCGTGCGCGCGGGTGACAGCGTAGCAACGCTCGTTTTGCGCGGCACTGGCGATCCCTCCCTGGGCAGCGAGGACTTGCAGGAGTTGGCCAAGACACTGGCCGCGTCCGGCGTGCGCCACGTGGGCGAGCTGTTGATCGACCAGAGCTACTTCGACGCGCACTTCGTGCCCCCCGCGTTCGAACAGCAGCCGCAGGAGTGGGCCGCATTTCGTGCGCCGGTGAGCGCCGTTTCGCTGAATCGCAACGTCACCACGTTGAACGTTGCGCCGACCGAGGCCGGGCAACCCGCCCGTGTTTGGTTCGACCCCGAAGGCTTCGTCGATGTGAGCGGGACGGTGCGCACCGAACCGATCGAGCGTACGCAAAACGTCAAATTGACGCTGAAGGAATCCGGAACGCGACTCTCGGCGCTGGTTGCCGGTGCGATTCAGCCGAGTAGCCCAGCCTTCCACTGGTCCCGGCGCGTGGAAGATCCGAACCTACTCGCCGGCTACGGGCTGAAGGCCGCGCTGGCCGCAGACGGCATTCAAGTCAGCGGCAGGATCGCGGTCGGGGGCGAATCCGAACAAACCGTGCTCGCCGCCCACGACTCACGACCGCTGAGCGATATTTTGCCCGAGCTGGGCAAAGACAGCGACAACTTCTACGCCGAGACGCTGCTCAAAGATTTGGGCGCCAAAGTCAAAGGCGCGCCGGGCACCAGCGCCAACGGCGCCGCCGTAGTGCTCGATTATCTGCGTGAGATCGAAGCGCTCGACCCCGGCACGCGCATCAGCAATGGCTCCGGCTTGTTCGACGCCAATCGCGTCAGCGCGCGCACGCTGGTCAAGACCTTGCTGCATGCCTACCGAGACCCCGCACTCAGTCGAGTGTTCGTCGATCAACTGGCGGTCGGCGGGGTCGATGGCACGCTCAAACATCGCTTCCTCCCGTTCCGGAAACAGCGCTCGATCCGCGCCAAAACCGGCACGCTCGACAACGTGATTGCGCTCAGCGGCTACGCCTTCCGCCCCGACGGCTCATCCCCCGTCGCCTTCTCGCTGATCGTCTCCGGCATCACCGGCAAACACCCGGATATCCGCAAACGCGTCGACGAAATCGTGTCCAAAGTAGCCACCACCCTCGCCCACGACGCCACGTAGAGTGAGAAGGGGGCGCCCGCATTCCAGCGACGCACCTCCCAGCGCGCCCTGTCGCCACCCATCAAGTCTTCCGCGCCCACCAACGCGAGGTCGACGGCGTTGGGCGTCGCGGACGGCTCCCGGAGATTTGACCACAGAGCCGCAGAGGCCGCAGAGACAGAAGAGAGGAGGGAGATTTTTGGGGGTCGATTTTCAGCGTCGGACTGCGGCGTGAAGTATTCGCGCGCCGGCTGTGCACGTTGAACGATGCACTGCGACACACACCGCTGATCGTCCGAGGTCACTCGAAAATCCCCGCGCCGCCCCGTGCCGTCGTACACAGGGATCCTTGGTTCGTGCCTGCGAGGCGCGTCATCGCTCGGGTCATCGACACGGCGAACCGTCGCACCGAGCAACCCCCCAAAAAATCCCCTCCTCTCGATCCCTCTCTGTGGCCTCTGCGGCTCTGTGGTCAAAAAATCCGGGAGCCGTTTTGACCACAGTCGAGGTCACTCGAAAATCCGCGCGCCGCCCCGTGCCGTCGTGCACAGGGCCTTGGTTCGTGCCTGCGAGGCGCGTCATCGCTCGAGTCATCGACGCCGCGAACCGTCGCACCAAGCAACCCCCAAAAAAATCCCTCCGCTCGATCCCTCTCTGTGGCCTCTGCGGCTCTGTGGTCAAAAAATCTGGGAGCCGTTGATGGCTCCCAGATGTCGAACGAGGGCACCCGTCGCGTGCGTCGCGTCTGGTCGCGTCCGCGGTTACTTCGCGGCAGCCGAGGTGGTGTTTTGGTAGAGGTCGATGTTGTGCTGGTATTCGCCGCGATCGGTAATGCTCATCGAGAGGAACAGGATCACGAACAGCACGGCGGTCAGGAACAAGATCAGGTGAAACTTCTTGTCCCAGAACAAGTGCATGAAGAAGGTGACGACGAGCGCGGCCTTGATGGTCGCGATCACCATGGCGACCACCAGGTTGCCTTCGCTCCCGAGGTCGAAATTGGTGACGCTGACCGTCAAGATCGTCAGGCCCATCAGCGCGCCCAGCACTCCGACCAGCATCCACACCGGCATGGTGTGAGCTAAGCCATGATCGCTGTGGCCGTCGTGCCCGTCGGCGGCCGGCGGCGGCTCGCGGCGAGCGGCCTCTTCGGGCTCGTCCTGCTCGGTCGGCTCGAGTTTTGGATTCGGTCGCGTGGCATCCTCACGCGGCTCTGGCGGCTGTTCTTCCGAGGATCCCTGCATGGACTTTGGTTCCTTGTCGGCGTTTTCGGGCGTGTCTTCGTTTGACATGGTCGGCCGTCCAGCTTCAGTGAATCAGGTAGAGCAGGGGGAAGAGGTAGATCCAGATCAGATCGACCAAATGCCAGTACAGCGCGGCGTAGTCGATTGGGCCGAAGTACTTGGGACCGAACTGGCCCTTGTTGGCGCGCAGCAACAGCCAAATGAACACGCCGATGCCGCCCAGCACGTGGATACCGTGCAGGCCGGTCATGAAGAAATAGATGCCGAAAAACACGTGTGCGTTGCGCGGCTTCGAAGGGCGCGTGGGATCTTCGGCGGTCGGACCGATCACGCCGGCTTTGAGCAACGGCTCGAGTTGCTCTTCGGTCGGCTTCTCGAAGACGCCAGTCTCGGGCGCAACGGCTGCGCCCGCTGCAACGGCCGCCGGGGCGGCTTTCGCGTGATCTTTGGCTTCGGCGGCCTTCGTCAGCTTCTCGGCGTATTCAGCGGCTTCCGGATGCTTGTGCTTGAAAGACTCTAGCTCCCAGACCTGCTCGGTCGGATGGAAGGCGGGGCCGGGCAACAATCCATCATGGAACTTATGCTCGTACTCGAAGAACTTCACGACCATGAACGTGCAGGCGCAGGCGATGGTGATGATGATGTTCAAGACCAGCAGCTTGCGTTGAGCCAGCTGCGCGTTGCGCACTGCCCAAGCAGCCGTGAGGCTGCTGATCAACAGCACGCAGGTGTTGATGGCACCCATCGTCGTGTTCAAGAAGTAGTGCGCGTACACGAACACTTCCGGATGCATGCCGCGGTACACGGTGTACGCGCAGAACAAGCCGGAGAAGAACAGCACCTCGGTCAGCAGGAACAGCCAGATGCCGAGCTTCCCGGCGTCGAACTGCTGCTGGTACGTGTCGAAGTGATGGGCCAGGTGCGGACCGTCGCCGTGCGCGTGGGCACCACCGGCGTGGTCGTCCGGGCCGGCGTGGTGATCCAGCCCGTGCGCGCCATGGCCGCCCGTTTTGGGCGCGGTCGCGGATTCCGAAGTGCTTTCACTCATGGTGTCGTCCGATGTTTCGAAAGTAGCGAGGGGAGTGACTGCCGGATCAAGTCGAGGTCGACGATTTGCGTGGGATGTAGCCGCCGATCTTTTCGTCGTACATCAGGTTCTCGTAGCCGTCGTAGGGGCCGGCGGAGATCACCGGGGCCTTGTGAAAATTGTAGTAAGGCGGGGGCGAGGAGCATTGCCACTCGAGGGTGGCGCCGCCCCACGGGTTGGCCGCTGCGGTCTTGCCGTTCTTCAGGCTCCGGTAGAGGTAGAAAGCGGTGAGCAAGAAGCCAATCCCGAGGGTGTAGGCGCCGAGTGTGGACAGCACGTGCAGTGGCTGAAACTCCGGCAGATAGTTGTAGTAGCGACGTGGCATGCCGCGGCTACCCAAGATGAACTGCGGGAAGAACGTGACGTTCAAGCCGATGAACACCAGGGTCGCGCCGATTCGGCCGGACTTTTCCGGATACATCTTGCCGGTGAACTTGGGCCACCAGTAGTGGAGCCCGCCCATGAACGCGGTGATCGCGCCGCCCATCATGACGTAGTGGAAGTGCGCGACCACGAAGTACGTGTCGTGCAAGTGGACGTCGACGCTCATCACGGCCAAGAACACGCCGGTCAGGCCGCCGATGGTGAACACCCATAGGAACGCCAGCGCGTACAGCATTGGCGTGTCCAGGTGGATGACGCCTTTGTACATGGTCGTGATCCAGTTGAAGACCTTGATCGCGGTCGGAATGGCGATGAGGAAGGTGATCGCGCTGAAGATCGTACCGGCGAGCACCGACTGCCCGCTGACGAACATGTGGTGACCCCAGACCAAGAAGCCGAGGAACGCGATGGCCAAGCTGCTGATGGCGATGAACTTGTAACCGAAGATCCGCTTGCGCGAGAAAACCGGGATGATTTCGCCGATCACGCCGAAGGCGGGCACGATCATGATGTACACGGCGGGGTGCGAGTAGAACCAGAAGAAGTGCTGGAACAGCACGGGATCACCGCCCAAGGTCGGGTCGAAGATACCGATGTGCACCGTGCGCTCGATGATCATCATCAAAAGCGTGATGCCGATCACTGGCGTCGCGAGCACTTGAATCAGCGCGGTCGAGTACAGTGCCCAGCAGAAGAGCGGCAGCCGGAACCAGGTCATGCCGGGTGGCCGCATCTTGTGCATGGTGACGATGAAGTTCAGTCCCGTGAAAATCGAGCTGAAGCCGAGGATGAACGCGCCGAACGCGGCGGGTACGACCGCGGTCGAGGTGGTCGTGCTGTACGGCGTGTAGAAGGTCCAGCCCGTGTCGACCGCGTTGATCGCCAGCGAGCTGAGCATGAACAGCGCGCCCACGATCCACAGGTGGTAGCTGGCCAAGTTCATGCGCGGGAAGGCCACGTCTTTGGCGCCCAGCTGGAGCGGCATGATGATGTTGCCGAGCGCGGCCGGGATGCCGGGGATGATCACCAAGAACACCATGATCGCGCCATGCAGCGTGAACATCTGGTTGTAGGTGTCATGATCGATAATCGTCTTGCCTGGCGTGAGCAGCTCCGTGCGCACGAGCAGCGCGAAAAAGCCGCCCAAGGCGAAGGCGAACAGCACCGAGCACAGGTACATGACGCCAATGCGCTTGTGATCGAGGGTGAAGATCCAAGACAAGACGCCCTTGTCGTGGGTCAGGTAATTGTCCGAGCTGCTGGAACGTGGCGCGACTACGTCGGCCGTTGCGCTGGGGGATGCCATGGTTCCGTTCCTTCTATTTCAAACTCTTGATGAACTCGATGAGCCCATCGATGTCTTTGTCGCTCAGCTTGCCCTGGTAGGTGGGCATGGCTGGAGCGAAGCCCATGACGATGTGGGCCTGCGGGTCCATCATCGATTCACGAAGGTAATTTTCGTCGACCTTCATCGGCGCGCCGGCCGTCATGGACTCCATCTTGCCGAAGATGCCCTTCCAGGACGGGCCGACCTTGGGTGAGCCGTCCGTGCTGTGGCAGGTGGCGCAGCCTTGCTTTTCGTACAACATCTTGCCGCGATCGACGCCGGTCAGGCTGTCGGCGGCGGCGATCGTGCTGGCCAGCCATTTTTCGTAGCCACCCGGGGGATGCACGATCACGCGCGTGATCATGTCCGAGTGCGAAGTGCCGCAGTATTCGGCGCAGAAAATCGGGTATTCACCGACCTGCGTGGCCTTGAACCACAGGTCCGTGTAGCGGCCCGGCACGGCGTCCATCTTGGTGCGGAAGGAGGGGATGTACAGCGAGTGCAGCACATCGACCGAGTTGATCACCATGCGCACGGGCGTGTTGAGCGGCACGTGCAGCACGTCATCCGGAGTGCCCAGGCCGGGATAGGTGAAGAGCCACTTCCACTTCTGACCGGTGGCGCGGATTTCCATCGCCGACTTGGGTGGCGTGCGCAAATCGACGAAGCCTTTGAAGCCACCGACGAACAACGGCACGACGATCAAGAGCGGGATCACCGACCAGGTGAGCTCGAGCATCGTGTTGTGCTCGCTGGTCTTCTGGGCAATCTCGTTGGCCGCGCGCGATTTCGCGCGGTACTTCGTACAGAAGCGGAACATCGCCCAGAAGATCGCCACCGTGAAAAACAGCGACATCCAGAGCATGAAGTCCCAGAGCGCGTCGGTGTTGCCGGTCGTCACGGACGCGCTCGGCGGCATCCAGAAATACGGCGAGTCCGGAAGCTTCGGCAGGGTCGGTTCGGCACCGAACAGGGCCGACGCGGCCGAGGCTAGGGTCGAAATGCTAGCGGTCATTGCTCTTCGCTCTCGTTCTTGCGCTTCTTGTCGCGCTTCGAAAGAACCGTCAGAAATCCAGCCAATAGGAAGACGGTCGCGCCGCCCCCCGCTCGCATGATGTTGCGCGCGACGGGGGCGTAGCGTCCCTCATTGGCGTCGTAATGGAAACAAAACAAAATCAATTGGTCGACGGTCGTGCCGATCTTGCCCTCGGACGACTCGACCAGGGACAGATGCAGGGTCTTTTCCGGGTAATCGAGGCCGTATAGGTAACGGTCGATCTTGCCGCTCGGCGTGCTCAGGACGACCGTCGCCGGGTGCACGTACTCTTTGCGCGCTTCGTTGTAGTGGTAGGTGATGCCCAGGAATTTGGCCATCGCCTGCACGTTGTTCTCCGAGCCGTGCAAGAAGTGCCAGCCGCCTTCGGAGCCCGGCCGCGCGTATTGAGCCAGATAACGCGCCTTGGTGCGGTGCGCGAGCTCTTGGGTTTCGGTCGGGTCGTAGCTGACGGTGACGATGCGGTACTCTTTGCCGATCGTCCAATCTACCTTCTTCAAACCCTCGACCAACGCCGTCAGCTGCAAGCTGCAGAGCATCGGGCAGTTCGAGTAGTTCATGGTCAGGATCACCGGCACGCTGCCGTCGAAGTAATCCCTGAGGGTAACCGGCTTGCCGTTCTCGTCTTCGAAGCCGAGGTCCATCGGCACGGGAGCGGAGAGGTGCTCCTTGACGTCGACCCCGACCAAGCGGCGCGGAAGCGGGTCCGTGCGCTCCACCTGCTCGGACTGCGGCACCAGATCTGCGCGCGCGCCGCGCGGGGAGGCGACGAGCAACAGACCTGCCACGAGCGCAGTCAGAATCGAGGTGGAGAGGCGTTTTCCCATGCTTCTTCGCTCAGTGCGTCACTTCTTCGTGGGGCCAGGGGATTCGGCGCCGGGCGTTGCCGCGGTGGGCGTCGGGCTAGGAACCGGAGACGGCTTGTTCGAGCTGCCCGGAGCCGGCTTCTGTACGTCTCGACCGGTTTCGGGCTTGGCGGGCGTTCCCTTCGCGCCTTCGGTGGTCGCGGGAGCGCCCCCCGCGGCCGCGTCCGTCGCTACCGCAGCGCTCGCCGCGGGCTTTGGCGGGGACGGTGGTGTGGCGCTGTTCGGGTCGCGCGCGAGCTCGGCCACGACCAAGCCTTTGGCCAAATCGATGGGCAAGGACACCACGCCCTTGCCACGGTCGGCGTAACTCGCGGGCGCCTCGAGTACGCCATGCTGGGCTGCCTTCAGGTTGACGACCACCTGGTTGGAGTCGGCATCCTTGGCCGATTGCTCGACCTCGAGATCGTGGCGCACGAGGGCCGTCACGGCCGCGGTGATCGACAGCATCGCAAACAGGCCAACGGTGACCAGCGTACCGAGGGCTCCCGTGTTGATCTTGTCAGCCTCGGTGCCTGAAACTTCGGCTCCGCTATCTACGCTCGTAGGATCCGTGGACATCCGAATCTCCTAGATATTCTCGAAGGCCAGCGATTTGGGCAGGCGCGGGTCGTTCTTGGCAATCAGATCCAGACCCTTGGCGCGGTAGGCCAGGCCAGCGACGAACAGCGCGAGCACGCCGATCCAGCAAGTGAGGTCAATCAGGGCAAACGGCACTTCGTCCGTGCCCAGGGTCGGCATCACCAGCCAGTACATGTCCACGTAGATCATGACCAACTGCCAGATGCACCAGAAGGCGAGCGCCTTGCGGTTGCGCTTTACCCAGCGCGACAAGAGGCCGAAAAACGGGATCACGAAGTGGGCGAACAACAGGAACCAAGACAGCGTGCCCCAGCTATTGGCGAAGCGAATCTTGAACCAGAGTGTCTCTTCCGGGATGTTCGCGTACCAAAGCAGCATGAACTGCGAGAAGCCGACGTAGGCCCAGAAGACCGTGAACGCGAACACCATCTTCCCCAGATCGTGGAAGTGGTGAACAGTCACGCTCGAGGTCAAGCGGCCTTTGCCTTGCAGCCACATCAAGCTCAGCGCGAGCGAGGAATTGATGGCCAGCACGCAGCTGGCGAAATAGTAGACGCCGAACATGGTGCTGAACCACTTGGGGTCGAGCGACATGATCAGGTCGATGGCACAGAAGGTGATCGTGATCGCGAAACCGATCATCGCCGGGCCCGCCAAGCGGCGCATGGTGACGACGGTCTTTTCCGCCGCTCCGGCGGTCTCTTTGTCTTGGCCCAGACTGCGCCTGAGGAAGAACCGCGAGAGCAGCGTCCAGAAGCCGAAGTAGACGATGAAACGAATCGCGAAGAAGGTGGTGTTCAGGTAACCGACCTTGTTCTTGAGCTCCTCGCTGTGCTGCATCAAGTTGACGTCGGCCCACTGGTACATCACCGGGTTGCCCAGGATCAGCGGCAACACGACGGGCAACGAGAGTACGGCCAGCACCGGCGCGTTGCTCGCGATCAGCTCGCCCACGCGGCGAATCACCGTGCTCCAGTGTGAATTCACGATGTTTTGAATCGTGACCCACCACAAGGCGCCCGCGCCAATCGTCATCACCCACACGAACGCGACCAGGTAGGAGTGCGAGAAGCGGTTCCAGCCGTCCTTCTCGCTCGCGCCCAGAAACGCGCTGATGCCCAGCGCGAGGACGCCGACGCCCGCCGCCTTGACGAACAACGCTTGCCCGACCTCGGCCAAGCGGATGTTGTCACCGGCCGGCCCGTCGCCGCTGCCCTTACTCACTTTGCTGCCCTTTGCCATTTTCCGTCAGGGTCCTTTACGGCTCACTTGAGGCTCGCCCGCGCGTCGGGGGGAACGTCATTCACGCTACCGGCACGGCTGCGCTGCAATGCACGCACGTACATGATGATCGCCCAGCGATCCTCGGTTTTGATCTGGGACGCATAGCCCGGCATGTTGCGGATGCCGTTGCTGATGCTGTTGAACAGCTCACCCACCGGCATCTGCCGCAGGTACTCCTGAGTCATGTTGGTTGGCGGGATCCAGGTCCCTTGCGCCAGCGAATCCGCGCGCTTGGCCACCATGCCGTCGCCCACACCGACTTGACCGTGGCAGGGCGTGCAATAGATGCCGAAGCGCTGACGTCCGCGTTCCATCGTGGCTTCGTTGAGCGCGACTTGGCTCGGGAAGGTGCGCGACCAAGCGTCGCCTTCTTTGCCCTTGTAGAACTTGTCGTCGTCGCGGGCGTCGCCCACGGCGACCGTGCCCTCGATGGCCGGGCGAGTAGCGCGGTTGTCGGCGAAGAACGAGTTCTCGCGTTGAGCTTTGTATTTGGGCTGCGAATCCATGTCCTGGATGATGTGGATGCGCGGGCTGGCGCTCTTCGTGTAGCGGGCCTTGGCGGCCAGCGCGAAGGGCACCACCGAAGCCACGGCCACGATGATCAAGCCGTAGATCAGGCCAGTCGGCAGCTTGTCTTCGGTGACGCGATCCTCGAGCACGGCTTCGATGGCGACCGCGTGCGTGCTCGCCAAGAGCTCACGAGTGTCTACGTCGTCGAACTTCGGGTCGCTGGCTTCGATCAGCAAGAAGAACTTGTCGTCCGTCACGCGCGCGAAGCGCCGCACCTGATCCAAGGGGTGGGAGGGATGCGGCAAGTTGTTCAACATCAACATGCCGACCAGCGTGGTGATGGCGCTGAGCAGCACCGTCAGCTCGAACATGATCGGCACGTTGGCCGGGATGCTCCAGAACGGCTTACCGCTGACGATCCACTTGTAGTCGTGGGCGTTGGTCCACCACTGCAGGGTGATCGCGGTGGCCAGGCCGATCAGGCCGGCGCACAGGGTGAACCAGGGCAAGATCGTCATCTTGATGCCCATGGCATCGTCGATGCCGTGCACCGCGAAGGGCGTGTAAGTGTCCCACTTGGTGAACCCGGCTTTGCGAATCTCCTTCGCGGCGTGCAGGATCTGCGAAGGGGTATCGTACTCGGCGAGGAGGCCGTGTACCGGTGGGGGACCAGCTTTGACTGCGGGTTTGTGCTCGTCGCTCATGGTCGTGCTCAGTGGTCGCCGTGGGCCATGCCGGCCGGGCTGAAGGCTTTGACTTCGGCCATGGCCACCATCGGTAGGTAGCGGCAGAACAGGAGGAACAGGGTGAAGAACAGGCCGAAGCTGCCGCCCAGGGTCATCAAATCGACCGGGGTCGGGATGAAGTAACCCCAGCTCGAGGGCAGAAAGTCGCGGCTGAGCGAGGTGCAGATGATCACGAAGCGCTCGAACCACATGCCCACGTTGACGATCATGCCGATGATCAGCGTGGCCCAGGGGTTGGTGCGGACCTTCGGGAACCAGTGCAGCTGCGGGAACAGCACGTTGCAGCTGATCATCGTCCAGTACGCCCAGCCGTAGGGGCCGAAGGCGCGGTTCACGAAGGTGAAGACTTCGTACTTGTTGCCCGAGTAGTAGGCGACGAAGAACTCCATGCCGTAGGCGTAACCAACGATTAGACCCGTGGCCATGATCACCTTGTTCATCAGCTCGAGGTGACGAATGGTGATGATGCGCTTGAGCCCGAAGAACTGGCGCGCCGGCACGGCCAGCGTGACCACCATCGCGAAGCCGCCGAAGATGGCGCCGGCGACGAAGTAAGGCGGGAAGATCGTGGTGTGCCAACCCGGCAATTGGGCGGTCGCGAAGTCGAAAGAAACGACCGAGTGCACGGAGAGCACGAGCGGCGTGGCGAGCGCGGCCAAGATCAGATAGGCGCGTTCGTACACGTGCCACTGACGCGAAGAGCCGCGCCAGCCCATGGCCACGATGCCGTACGCGACGCGGCGCGCGGTGGTCGTGGCCCGGTCGCGGAAGGTCGCGAAATCCGGGATCATGCCCATGTACCAGAACAGAATCGACACCGTCGCGTAGGTGCTGACGGCGAACACGTCCCATTCCAGCGGGCTGCGGAACTGCGGCCACATGTCCATCTGATTGGGGATGGGGAACATGTAGTAGGGCAGCCACGGGCGGCCGATGTGCATGCCCGGGAAGATGCCGGCACAGACGACCGCGAAGATGGTCATCGCTTCCGCGAAGCGGTTGATGGCCGTGCGCCAGTTCTGACGGAACAGGAACAAGACGGCGCTGATCAGCGTGCCGGCGTGGCCGATACCG
>Ga0247778_1000825_pt1 | contig 23405 bp, 29 predicted proteins | sample UWRJL049202B5_FD_179939 | JGI IMG/M metagenome (GOLD analysis project Ga0247778, IMG submission 179939) | Plant litter microbial communities from Arlington Agricultural Research Station in Wisconsin, United States - UWRJ-L049-202B-5 | ecosystem: Environmental > Terrestrial > Plant litter >... | reverse complement strand
CAGCTCCACTCTCGTCCAAAGCCAACAAGTGCCTTCATCAGCACAGACGCAGCGATTCAACGGAATTTTTTGAAGCATCTTCAAAAAAAAAAAAAAAAAATCTAGAGTGATGACGGAAGGCCCTCCCGCCAAGCGTCATTGCACACAACTCGAGAGATCGCGGGATTCAACCCCGGACGTACACAGATCAGAGACCTCATCGATGGTCGGTGAAAGGTCCTCTGACTCTGAGGGGAGCTTGACTCCAAACTCTGTGGATTCTGAAGATTCTAGGGACAATGATGGGCTGTTTGAACACATACCTGTGGAGATATTTACACTCATTCTCGAATATCTACCGGCAAGAGAGATCATCATCTCATGCGATAGAAGTCTCTACAGGCGCGGCCTATACGCGAAAAGCCACTGTGTACCCGCTGTGCTTCGACTCAACCGTCATCTCCGCAAATGGGCAAAGACCGTTTACCGCCTCAGATTTCATAGACTCTTAGAACATGGAGCTATTTACTTCAATTTCGCCGTCGACACACTCGTAATTGCCAGCCATGAGGCTTTTGACACTTTTCTCTTCCCACTCAGTTACAGTCCGGACGTCCGATTAAGCATAGAAGACAGACTGATTTGCCGAGACCGCTACTATGTCGACCGCGAGTTACAAAATCTGGCGTTTAGAACTTTCTTAGATAAAGAGAGCATGTCAATCCTTGTGCGTTTCCGCAAATTGCGGTGGACCATGTTCGTCGAGAGGCCTGAGCAGGGACGGGCCAGGACTAGGCATAATAATATTCCCTCAAAGGATAAATGTTTCAAAGAGAAGACTATCGAACTGTGGGAGAAGAGGGCAAAATCTCGGGGGCAGCACGATTTCGTACCCCCGGAGATGGTACCCATTCCACTTGACGGATTCGACAGGATTTTCAACCTCACAGAACGACCGAGATTTCCGCTAGAAGGCCTGTACGCCAAGCCTGAATGTTTCAACGGGGAAGTTAATAAGGGCTGTGTCGCTATTGTACCGCAACCACTGTAATAGCTTAAGCCCCTACCGATAGCGTCACTAGATACGACAGCGGTCTTGCCACTGGCCGATCGGCTTCCTGACCTCCTTTGGGCTGGCAGATAGACTGCCGACATTGATATGATAATGTGCAATGGAGCTACGTTTCTGGCTTCAAAGCCAAGTACGCAGCCACACTTGGGACTGGTTTGACTTTGGCAAGCAGATAAAGAGTAGGACCAATGCATTCATCAGCCCAGGCATGTAATTTGAGCCAACTTCTGAAATTTATCAAAGCAGATTTTGGCTTTATCTATCAGCTTCGTAGCACAGCTGAAATCTCAGATATCACGCTTGTTTTGTATAATTTTCTTAACCCGATATAGGGTTGATGACTGCGGAAAACAAACTACATTATGGTCTTAGAAGCGAAGTACCATGCAACGAGTAACACAAATCCCGTAAAGATTGGTAAATTTACATATGGCCAGAGCACCACAGGTGCACGAATATTCTCCAGTGTCTTATGTATTTTTGCTGCATTATCACCGCTGTTGATGTTGGGGAAAGGCTCATTCGGGACCGGTACGCCTAGGAACTTGCATATGGGCTCATAACCGTCTTGGGGGACCCATTCTAGGAGATTGTTCTTGGGGACTATGTCTCGAATATGCGCATAATGATTGATAAAAGTGGCCCGTAGCTTTTGACGATTCTCCCAGTCATCATTTGTCCACATTCTGAGGGGCATGTGTAGAAGATCGAGGTACGGTGATAGAAAATTCTACAGCAGAAACAATTAGTTACTCTGCAAGAAATGTGATTTAGAAGCATTCAGGGACCCGGGTTCGAACGGTAACAAACTTACGAGATCTAGAGCAGCTACTGCCCGGAACCATTTGAAATCGGCTGAAGTAAGAACTCTGTAGTATGATGATTCCATTGATCCCAGCCATTTGTCGGGATCACGGTTGGAAAGTATCACTTTGGCTTTAGGATAGGCAGGGATCAGCTCGTCTGCAAAACATGCGCAAGGTGCATCCATCACTGCCTGAAATAAAGGAATTATTAGTAATTCTTTTTGAGTGTATGTGGGTAGCTATTTACACTATAGTTCCTCAGGAGCTTGTCGAATTCCGGTTTTCCATATGGTTTGCCGTTGCCATACAATTTTGCTAGAAATGCCTCGCGCCGGCACTTAACATGCGATTCATTGGGAAGCTCTCTCTGTCCCACCTCCATGAAATGGTAGGTTTTGTGACCGAGTTTGGTCAAGCCAGAGTGTAAGGCTAGAAGCTACCGTTAGACAAAGATTATTTCAATAAAATGACGGATCACTGACACATTGTGGCAGTTCTTGACAAACCCAGACAAAGCACCAGCATCTCCCTTGGACGGGAAGTGACAGAGGGCAAATCATCAATTGCTCTTTTGGTTAGGTCAGGCATAGCTGTGGAATGGAATGAATCGTTACTCGGCAGTGAAGAAAACTTCGAGTTGAAAGCTGCTGCTAATTCTTGGATGGTAAAAATTCAACACCAAGTCTCATCGATGAGACAAACTGCAGATAGGAGAAGAGAGATTTAGTTGGAATGTGGTTATGGGGACCCCAGGATTGCAGGCGAAGATTGTTCGGTTCTGTCAGAAGAAATAAGCAGGTGTGCTGGCGCCGGGAAAATTCGAAAGGCATGTTGGCGGCACAGTAAGACAGGGTAGTGAAAGGATGGAACGCAAACGAGTTGAGAACTTCGCTGTTGGAACCAGGGCAGGGTCTGTGTCATGATCTACCGGACGCCCGCTGATTATACTGGCTACCGCCAAGGTTATCTACAGAACGTGTTCCCCGTCAATATACCAAAAACCCTCGAAAAGGACTACACCCCAGCCACTTAAAAGTTCTTTTGCCTTCTGTCGAAGTTAGTACCACTTCAAAAGTTCTCCGGCGCTAGCTTCCTTGCTTATTGATGCCTCTACATCTAGTCAGCCTCGGACTTCTGTTCAAATTTTCGAAGCTTCTTGGGAGCTGCCTTGGTTCTTGTAGGAAGTTTAGGCTCCTCCGGGACTTCTTCATCATCAACCTCTTCTTCCTCCTCAGTTACTGCTTCTTCTTCTTCTTCTTCATCAACCTCATCCTCTCCAGTTACTGCATTTTCATCTTCAACTTCCTCCGCACCGCTAAGTCCCTCCTCTTCGGCATCAATATCCTCATCGACTGCGACTTCAGCATCGCCGTCGGCCTCATCCTCGTCACCGCTGATTGTATCTTCGTCGTTAATTTGCTCCACGCCACTGGCTTCCCCCTCCTCGTCAACAATTTCCTCGTCACCGTCAGCTTCATTTTCGTCATCGTCTTCATCTCTGTCATCTGGAGCACCAGAATTGTCATCTGGGGCAGCAGCCAGAGATCGGACCATTGGTGTGCCCGGGTTGGCAGATGCCGCATCTATATCCTTCTGCAGTTGCCTTATACCAAAGAACTTCAAAACATTTTGACTCGTTGCCTTATCCAATGCGTCTTGCTTTGCTGCCATTACGCTGTCCTTACCCAACTGCTCATAATAGTCGTCGAGAAGGGCTTTGTCTCCGCTAGCAAATTTCTTGCTAGTCTTGGTAGCCTTTTTCCCTTGCTCACCAAGAAGAACACGAAGCATTCGTTGGCAATTGACGCAAGGGTCGCGTAGCATCTCTTTGAAGACTTTGCCATCATAAGGCTCCTTCGGGACCCTAGTGGGCTCCATGGCTAATCCATGGATTGTTTCATTTGTGCCCTTTAGTCTATCCAGATAATTCCGTCAGCATTTCTCCGATATCATCGATCGTGCAACGAGAATTATTCGACTTACCTGAACGGGTACCAAATAAACTGATTTGACTCGGAACAATGTCCAAACAATTGTTTCACACTCTTCTCCATCTTTCCGGTTTTGGGGTCAGGTTTCATAGGATATGCGTCTTTCCCAGTGACTTTGAGAGCTTTCCCTTTAACCGCAGATGCAGTCACGATCCGCACCAACCGGCCTTCCTGGACCTTGGTCTTGTTTCCGTCGCTAGGAATCGTAGATCCAAGCACAATTTTGATGGGAACTTCCTCGCTATTTTCTACCCATGTCACACTGTGCATACTTGGAGGGGTTTGGTCTGTAAGTGTTTGCGACCAGCGGCAGTAGAGACTCAGAAGGGGAAGGTAAAAGTTCGCAGCCGTGCGAGGTTTCGGACCCGAATCTTCGACTCCGTCGAAAAGCACGGCGCGAGCCATGCAGTACCCCAAGAGGTCGAAAACAGTGTACTGCGGCAGGTTTACTCCTTCTAATGGAATGGTCATTGGGTCCAGCGCTGTTGCCGGCTCCGCTCCACTGTCCGTCGTGAATATCAGCTTCTTCTTTGCAATACTCGTCTTCTTGAATTTCTCCAATATAGACTTTGAGTTGTTCAACATCCTGTCTGTTTGCATATCTTTGTGTGCGCAGACTTTCTTGATGAAATTTCGAACTGGCAATGAGCGCTGCAAAAAGTGATTAGTCCAGTCTCGGTCAACAGGCTCGGGCACGGCCCGGTGTGTGGCACGCAAAAACATACCACATCAGCGCTCAAAGCTCCTCCTCCTTCTGCCGTTTCCTTGATATCGAAACACTTCTCCCAGGTGTAGGTTGGGAATGCTGGAAATGGACCTTTCCCCAGCGGTTGTAATTTGTTTTGAGCATCTCTACGCTTTGCAGGATTGGCTGAGCTGGTACCAGTAGCCATTTTTGAAATCTGAGCTTTTGAAACGTGTTTGGTGATATGCAGGTAGTTGAGACTCTTTGAAGGGGGTGCGAGAGTGCGATAACAGCAGAGAATTTATATGATGTAGAAAGTGGAGTGCAAGGGATGATTAGTGAGCTCAACGACCTTGCAGCCGATCCCCACTAACTATTGACAAGACATGCTGACTACTCATTAAAGTTAGTTTGATCACGGTTTTCTCATAAACACCTTGCTCATATCTGCTGCTGAACTGCGGCTGAAGCATTAAAAATAAGTGACCCCCTGAGAGCGGCCGCCGCTAGTGAAGACGCACCTACTAGCGCTTTAGTGAGCTGACTTAAGTCGGATGCCTTTTACTTTGGTTTGAGTCATATTTCTGATGATTAATTCAGCGATGCTGACTGCCAAGCTGTGAGCTTCCCAGAGAATAGTTAGCTTGCGCCTGTCTTGGCGGTTCTCTTCGGGATTTGTCGCATGCGAAATATAGTAGGGGCCCTCGCTTGCACAAAAGGGGGAGAGCCACGTGACATGCTCCAAATCAAATATGTGCCTGACCTCCCAGTCACCTGCAAGAATGAGGAGAGCCAACAAGCGATTGGAATTGAATGATTCAAAATCTTGAAAGCCTTGTTCGGGCTCCTCGATAGGCTTTTCTGGGCGTCATGTGAGTCTACGAGGCTGCATTATCAGAATGCAACCCGCATTAGCTGAGCAGGAAGCTAGCTCAGGCAAACAGCAAGGCTGAAAAGCTATTAATGTATACACTTGAGACGCATCGGAAGTTTTGAGGCACCTTTTCCACTGTCGTGTCGTACTCGATAGTCATATCATCAAAAGTCCATCGACCTAAGCCTTCCACAAAATGAGCCTATTTTTTCTCCTACGCCTCTGCTTCTCGTCTGAAATCGACGACGACGACCAATTGCCTCCTCCATACTCTTCTCATAGTAGTGAGAATCATCTGAGTACAGGATTCGATATCAAAGTATCAAGTCCGGTGGGAACCCCAATTTACGATCAGATGATGCGTCGGGAATGGAACGGCGGGGCGTTGATCCAGACTGGAAATGTGCTTTATTGTACCAAAGAAAGATGGTTGGCAGGTCTCAATGACTTTCGATCCCTAGCTCAAGAAAGGAGGGCTTAGTTGTGGTGCGTCTCATGCGGATGGGTATTATATTAGGAAAGTCAAATTTGAGGTGAGACAGGTACTTGAGAGGACAGCTTAGCTATTGATATTTAGATTATGATAAGCTCCATCGTCTGAAAGTCACAATCCTTCGCTGAGTAATGTGTATCGTCAGTGTATTGGGAGAATAATGATGTGATATCCCGCTCTAGCCTCTCGAGATCTTATGTTGTGATCGTTATTCGAAACACCGATTTTTGGCTTCGATTTTCCCTTACTGTCAGCTTAATATGGGAACCTGATCGCCCCATAGTGCTTCATACCTAAAAGCTATGGGAATGAGTCCGCATAATAGAATCTTTCGGCTCTCTTGTAGGCAGAATTTTACCCCTGAAAAGCGGGGTAATATTAAGCGAGGCCAACTGGCGGGTAGCCCAGATGGATGTTGTGGCACAAGTGATTTACGAAGGTAAGGACACCATTGAGACGTGAACGATTAGGCAATGAGCTTTACCAGAGATATTTCAATCCCTCTCGAATCGAAGCATCTGACGCTTGTGAAAAGCTTCCAGGGATAGGAGTCCAACGCTATCAAACAAATCCGGAGGCTTCTATCAGTGATTCAGTGGTTACAGGTTGCAACCATCGCCAATAGAGAGTGAACGATATAATTATATGAGATTTGGTATTTGAAACTCGTGTTCGCCCGTCCCTCTCCTCTCAAGGGGGACAGGCAATAACAGGCCCGCGAGCCGCCCCCGTACCCAGTCAGTTATGAACAATCAAATCCCAGCAGCTAGCACCCTTCAGTGTCGCATCGCTCCTGTTCGTCGACGGAGGTTTGAATCAAAATGTGACAGTAATGTGGTGGTGGCGATTTGTTTGGCGTCTGCGAAAGTAAATGGGCTCTCGCCACCATGAAGGTTTCTGAACTGCAGTCTTCTCGTGCCTTGAATTACAGACGCAGTCCAATGCCTGGCCTTAGATGTCCTTGTTGATTATTCTAAGCGTTATTCACCACATCAATACCCGCCTGGCCGATATGGAGCCCAAAAGGCTGTATTTGACTCGTCGCCAATGTGATCTGGTCTCTTACTGGATCTTCGAAATAACTAAGTGGTGTTCTATCTATTCTTGGTAAGTCACAGTTAATCTGCGTAAAGTTCGTTTCCCAGAAGACATTACTAACCTCAAAGTGTGTCCACGAATCAGAACTCTTATTTTCCAGATTTTTACCACTCTCCAAGTCGAAATCCAAGTGGCTCATCCGACCCCATCTCGGACTCAGACTTTGGCTTCGGGTCTGATATCGCGGTATTTGACCTCCTGATGGGTCTTATTCTTCCTCCTCCTGGTAGTTGATCGGTACAGGAGCTCCTTTTCCGCTTCTTAAACACGTCGGTCTTCAATGACAGTGGTCTCGGTATCCCGTGCAACTTCATGAACAGTCCGCAGGCGTTGCAGACGGGGAGACCATCATTACCTCTTCGCCACAGAGGTGTCGCCTGAGTAGAGCAGTTTGAGCAGGTTATAGGACCTTGTTCCTTAGGTCGGGCGCCCGCTTTGAATGTTTGCGTAGTGGCAGAGCTTTCGGATGAAGCAGATACTGCAGCAGACGTTGCGAAGCCTGGAGATATACTCACGTCAGAAGGGGAGTTTGATGTTGATTGCAGGTTAAGGTCGTAAGGATCGAGGTTCTGGGAAGTATCCATGAAGTCAGATGAATATGTCGGGACTTGAAAGTCTACTTGTGATGGTTTGTTGCTACCGTCATTCGCGCTTTGCCATTTCGCATACACTCTACTGATATGCTCGTCCGAATCATCCCAATGCGAGTGCGGGAGAACTATATCGCCGTTCATGGCGTTATTGACGAATTGTGTTCCACCTTGATCTTTTATCATGTCTTCCGTGTAGAATGGTCCTTGTGACAAGCCACTGGGCACCTGAGCTGGCGACGTTCCACCTAAGTCTAGCTCCAAGTTCGAAATCTCCCCAGAAGACGGCTCGTATTCGTAAGGCGTCAAATGAATTGGATTCATAAAAGCCATCGTTATAGCTATATTCTTCGCTTTGAATGCTCGACCGGAATCAGACAATAATTATTTTCGTTGAATGGGTGCGCGGCGTGGATGTGAAGTACTCAAGAAACTGATAGAGTTTGCGAGGTTCAATAAGTTTTTGACTAGCCAGTCTGCCGGATGGGAACGAAGCTTTTTCGATATTGAAATGATGTTGAAAATGCGAGGAGCGAAGTATGTTATGATTAGAGAAATGCTCGGAAACGGGCGGTGGGTTGGGGTAGCCATCGCATAGCGTATAGCGTCATGCGGGCCGCTGATGGCGGAATTAGGAACGTGTAACCTTGCATAAACCCTAATTTTACTTGTCACAGGGCTATATTCTTATTTTAGTCCCTGATTTGTATTTACCAATTTTCTCGGATTTCTTCAATATAGGAAGAATAGTGATTGAAATCAAGTGGGGTTTCGCATTTAGATGAGAAGTGAACAAATAGACAAGGCATCTTTGCCCTCTGCCAGAGCTGTCTCCATTTCTGACATAGGGATGATGATGTGATCTGACACGCCACAATCGTGCATCTCTCCGCCAGGCCAATCAGTAAATAACATATATCTTGTCAATCTCATGACTTCCACGAAGAGGACTACGGCACCACATGCATCCCTATACCTGCTTGAAAAAATCGTACATACTTGTTCTTAGGATTCTGATTAAACAATTTACGCAAACCTGGGGATAGAGATAGTACGTTCGGGGACCACCGCGTTGTGACTTGTAAGATTCTCTTCTTTATGAAGAATTCAAGAGATTATTCCGCATTAAGCACCTTCTATCAATGTCGCCATATACACGACGTACTGAATATCGAGTGGGAAAGAGGCGCCCTTGGGCTCAATCCGTTGCTGAAAGTCGAATCTCGACTCCGCTTCATCGCCCTTGTCTGCATCTTGGACGATTTTACCATCCGTCTTTTGTCTCGCTTCCGCCAATTAAAAAAAGATAACTTGCCAAGCTTCGTTGATTCAAAGACAGCCTCAATCGACTCAACATGAGCAACTCCTTCGTCAATTGAAATCAAAACGCTCTTATGCTGCAGAACGGGGTCAGACTGGTTTCAGTATGGCCGAGACTGAGGCACTTTATTGGCACGATTTCACTTTGCGATACCCAATTATCCCGCGACCATTCGCCGACCGTTGTTGAGTCTTCGCATGATGTATCGAAGGTGGTGAGCGAATAATTTATATTCAGGATTCTTATGCGCCTTTGGACTGTTGAAGGAAAATTTTACTAGACCAGGTCATATCAGAAAACGACGGGTTCCACTTGGGAAATGCCGCTCTTGTAGGATGATCGATATGAAAATGAAAGGGGCGGAAATGAGTGTGTAGCAATATTGAGTGGTCTTGGTCCCAGCATCAACCGCTCAACCTGAATATTCCAAGTCATCACGTTCTCGGTTTCTTAGGCACAGGGCAATGTCCACAAATTTAATACAAACAACTCCTGGACAACTATTAGTTTCTAGAGCCAGGTCACTATACTTGAGACTGTAAGGGAAAATCTCGTGGGGCACGAAATTTCCAGAAAACCCGAAAATTCGGTACAAGTGTTTTGAAGTGCGCATCTCCAAAAAGTGCACCTATGGCTCGCAATCTATTTATTTGATTTTTTAAGACTCTATTGTTAAGCCACGGGCCCCCAGTAGACTAAGCATTTGCTCTTTCAAATCGACGTTCGATGCTGCTGGTCAATGTCTGGAAGTGTTTGTCCACTCGCTAGCGGAAACTCCGGCGTCCAAATGTAACTTCCGCTTGCGCCTTCAATTTTCACGGCCATCCTGTTGCGATATTGAAGGTGAGCTCATCAGATCCAAAGCTTGATCCGGGCAGCTAACAGTAAGCAGCAGCGACAGCAAGGTCACGATCGGTCGGAAGCTCCTTTCCTGACTTGCAGGAAACCCGGCGCTCCTCTATACCTCAACCTCTGCGTAGGCATTTATTCACCCCTCAGAGACTTGCACAGTCTAGCTAACTACATTCAGGCGTCACAAAACGAACAATAATACCCAGGACCTCAAAGCAGCACTCGAAAAATGACGCCTTCACTCTATTCCCAAAGCTACTCATGAGAGTGCGTTGCAAGATTTGGATGTTCTCACTGCCCGGCCCTCAAATCATCTCGATTTCTGACCAAGAATATTCTGAACGTGGGGTGTGGAAGCGTCGTGCGGCTGCCCAATACAAAATTCCTGCCCTATTGAATTGCAACCGCGAATCACGGATGGTAGCCGAAGCACACTACGTTAGGGCCTTCGAAGCTCTCCTCAGCGGGATCCCCATCTACATGAATTTTGAGAAGGATCTCTTGCATTTCGACAGTCCCTGGGCGCTTCTCCATTTGGGTGGATTTACAAAACATTACGATGCTGTATATGTCAAGCAGCTGTTCGAGAACGTACGCTATGTATCAATGAGCGAGATTGATTGTCTTTTCAAGACTGTTGGATATTTGTTGTCCAATTTCAAGAGTTTGGATACACTGGTATTAATGGGGGTCAATACGAATACAGACGATGATTTGCTGAACTTCTATATGCCACTTGGCCGCATGCCGGGTGGCTTTGTCGCTATGGAGGATTCGCTGGGATTGGTCGTTGAAACTCGAACGGAATTGGTTGAAAGGAGGGGAGAGCTTGTTAATGATAGCTCTGATCAAGACGAAAGCGCTCTGCTGCTAATCAATTCTGTTGCGACAGTCGAGGATATCACGAAGGATTGGGAAAAGAAGTTTGATGCAAGTATGGATGAGAAGTATTGCAAGGGACAGAATGCTTCAGAGGGCGGCAAGCTTTCACGAGTAGAATATTGGAGGATTGATAACTGAGTTGGGTACTTCTAATTGAAAGAGTGAACAAGTTTCTCTGCCTATGGAGCCAGCAAAAGGCTGATCTTAAGACCTAAGCATACCGGTGAGGGATAATACGTTTGGTCGCTATCGGAGCCGTTCTTGCAAAGTCATTCTCCCTGCCTCTGAGACATTAGTAGATTGACTTGTCAATGCTTCCAGCCTAATAGACGAAGAAGTTCTGGCTCTCATCCTCTTGCTGCCTCATTTTCTCGTTTCGTCTCTTCATGATAAACTTAACCACCCACGCTGTCAAAGCAGTAGCCGCAGAGAAAGCTGCGCTTGAGAACATTGCAGGACGGTAATAAGGCTCATGTGCCTTATTCCATAGATACTAGCTCGAGGTCAGATCATGTCACGTCGTAATTGCTAGAGAATGAGGTACCTACCGGAGTCCAAATAAAACTTGCGTTCATGATTGTTGACACAATTCCAATAGCAGCGGCCTTTTTCTCCTTGGTCTGCCCACAAGTAGAACCCACCCATCCCAGGATGAGCGAGTTGACAGCATAAGTACCGATGCAAAATACAATCATGCTGAAATATCGCACTCCCGTATTCAGGGTCACTGCACCAATGACAAATCCCACGATGGCAACCGATTTTGATGCTGTGATATGCCAGGTCCGTTCGTTGAGTTTACCGGACATCCATGAAACAAAGATGGTGCTAGCGCCCGCAATCAAATACTAAATTCCATGAGTAAGAGCTGACAGCCATAATTTGTCTTATGCTTACTGGAGGACAGGTGAGGGCAAGCGTAATGGTGGTGTCCTCGAATCCAAGGGTCTCCACCACGGTTGGAAACTGAAAGGGAAAAAATGGTTAGTAATGAGGTTTTTTCATAGCCTAGGAAGATCTCACAAAGTTCTTGAATCCATTTGCAGCTAAGTGCATGTGAGCCATGAATGCGAAGAGCCAGACGACCGGGTCCGAGGTAGCTTGTTTCAAGCCTGCGAATACGCCAGTTTCTCCATGGTTAGCTGTCGTATCTTCTTCCATTCGCGAATGAGCCAAAAGGCGTTCTTCTTGGGTAAGCCACTTTGTTGTGAGGGGGTAGTCTGGGAGTAGAAAGAAACCAACGACCGCAATAACAAATGTCACGGCTCCTTGTAGTATGAAGAGCCATTGCCACCCTGCGATATTTGAAACGTTGTCAAGCCCATGGAAAATGCCAGCTGCGATCAAGCCTGCAAACGCAGTAGCAAGAACATTTCCGGTGTACAAAATAGCAATTCGGGTGGCGATTTCCTTCCTCGTGTAGAAGACACTCAGCATGTAGACGGCACCGGGGTAGTATGGCGCTTCGGTTAGACCGAGGAAGAAGCGAACGAGGACTAGGCCAGTGTAGTTGTTGACGACTGCTGTTAATCCACTGACAATTGCCCAGATCATCATAGCAGTTCCCATATATCGGCTGGGTCGAGTTCGGGTGAGAAACATGTTAGAAGGCAGCTGTCCTACAAGATAACCGACGAACAGGATACTGACGCAAGTTTGATATTCTAAAGAGCTTTTAGTTAGATGGGTATAGCAAAGGGATCGAAGAGACCTACGGGTGCCAGTGAGTCCCAAATCCTTCTCAAGATCGTTCAATCTAGCCAGAGCGATAGCGTTTCGGTCAAGATAGTTCAACCAGTACATGCTCCACAGCATGGGCTGATATGTCAGTCTTCGTTCAAACGGGGAAACAGTTGGAGCGCCATACCATAATCCATCTGTCCAGCTTTTTGACGAGTGCTATTTCTCGTGGATCTGTCTTCTCACGAGCACCTGAATAATCTGTCTTCACCTGGGGCCTTTTCTCATCATTTATGTCGTCTACCTGCTCTAACATTGGCCCTTTGTAAAGCTCAGGGCTCTTATCGGAGGTCGCCATCGTGACGATCAAGACCCGGAAAGATGTTGGAAATGGCTGAAATTTCTGCGGAGCTAGTATGCTTTGACAGAAGGATGTCTGTAGAATGAGGGCTGTCTCAATTCTGCTGGCACTTCAAAAGGCTTATATACCACGAGGGTAGGGTAAACTTCGGCGAAGAACATCCATTGATGTTATCTTGGAAAGCAAATCTAGGACAATACCAAGACTGCCGCGTGTTCAAGTCAAGGCGCTTACTGTGGGAAAGTCTTTGAGAACATGCCAATGTATCCAAAAATGGGGAATTAGCGGTCAACATGATGGCGTGCGAGATAGATGGTAGCAAATAAAGAAGCCCAAGATCAACTAGTCAGTCTAAGACTAGGACCATGCACGACACTCAAGGTTTATGAAAATGAAGATATGAATCGAGAGCTTCCAAGCGCGGATATGATACCACATAAGGCTTTTGTGGCGGCTTGAAGCCGAGCTCAAGAACGAATCGAAACTGCCAAACTTTTGAAATGTATTGGCGAAGTATATCTATCGAGGATTGATGGGAAGCCAATGCTTGAGCCTCTTGTCCGTGATCTTGGCTTCTTACCCCGCTCGACGCCAATACGTTCACACGATAACTTCAAACTTTAACCCTCCGTAGGTCAAAACTTGCGGAGACATTTGTAAGCGCGGAGAAGATACAATATCCACAAAATAATCACAGCATTACTTGCTGTGATGAGAAAGAAAATGCATCAAGAGCTTGAGCTTTGATCATTAAGTCGAGCTGGACTACACGCTGTAGATTGATTGAACGGAAGACTGGGGCATGCAAAAAGCTATGGATTTGATCTCGCAGACCAAAAAAGCCACAATATAAACTTCATCTCAGGTGAGGCGTTTGAAGTGTCGCGGAATGCGAAGCTCAAAAACATATGGAGAATATCCAGAGTTGACGGGAGAACTAGTGTAATGGTATTTGATGGCATGCGCCTCTCTTGGTGTCCTAAGTCCTTGGCGATAGTGCTTCTACACCAAATCACACGGTAAGTGTTTCCAAAGCTGTCCATGTCAAAGTGTCAGACGAGAGTCAAGCCCATGCGACGTGGCCTAAGCCCCGCGTTTTCATAACCAAGCCTAAACTCTATGGGGGCATCCCCATATCTCGTGGTCGAGTTGGGATCTAGGCCCGCGAGGGGTGCCGAGGAAACTCCAGTTTCCGGGCTCAGTCCCGCCCGGACAGGTCTTGGCAGAACACTTTGGCCTTGGAAGCCTTGGAAACCTTGGTAGTTGAACGATCTAGAAAATTGAAGGGGCTCAAAGAGGAAACGTATATTTGTCCCAGAGAAAGATAGCCGCTCTCTTCGGAGAACCCCCTTTGCGCCGAGAAGTGGAAGCGTCTTGAGTCGCATCATACCTTTCACCCCAGGCCTTGGCATCAACGTGTTCAGTAGATGGCGGTGCAGCGAACGCTCCAGGGTTTTGGTTGGAGGTCTACATCTTGCAATACTTCAAGTGTGGTGGGAAAATCCCGCAAGGACTCAGCCTCGTCAGATCCAGTGGAACTTCGTGGGACTAGATCGATTGATGACGAGTAGAATCAATTGGGGAAACTAATAATATTCTCTGAATTCAGCTTGTGACCCATGAAGTTGGATTTTGTGGAAGCTTGGACCTACATGTGTTGGGTCTTCAAACCTTTTAATAATAACAGCCTCGAGATTTTGCTTTCGATATATCGCGTCTAGTTGATGAAGCACACCTGTATGTCTAGAAACGCCGCCCCTTTGATCTTGGATAGATGATTCGTGTTGGTATGTGAAAGCTAAGAATCCCATGCCAAATAATGTCGAAGGAAAAAAGATAAGGAGAGTCCAGCAATGAGCATTTTGAAACCCCCAGACGTGTTGGCTTCTCGCTAAAGCCCCTTTTTGGAGCATCACGCTTCGCGATGGGAATCCACTTTCCGGCCAGCGTTTGCATATATTTTGTTAGCGAAGAGACCTCATTGTACGAGACAAGCCTTAGATCTACCCAGTAAGAGTGACCTCTGATTTTACTCGATCATTAATTGTAGTCTGACGTAGAATAGATAGAGCAGTGCCGTTTTCTCACACATGTGAGAGCGCCCAAGTTTCCAGCGTGGTATTTTAAAGAGGGACGAGTGAAAGAAGAGTGCAGATCAAAATCGGCTGCAAGACAGCGATCAATTCTCGAATTACAGAACATTTGGAAGCGGCAATGCCAGCGATGAAACCCGCGAAATCCATATCTTTTTTTGAGCTCCCACCGGAACTTCATCTCAAAATATGGAAGCTTGCGCTCCCTGGCACCTGAATTCTCAAAATAACATTGGTATCTGGCGAACGTGAGAATAATCCCGGACATACTTCAGCTCGGGTTCGACATGGAACTTATCCCTTGAATTGCTCGGGTCAGACGGTCAGCTCGGCATGCTCCATGCATGTTCCGAGGTCCGGCTGGTCTTCACGAAATATTCAGCTCTCCCCTACGTCGGCAATCAATGGTGGTCTCAACCTGACGCGCCCGCACCCGCCGTACATCAATCTATGCGAGACAAGAAAATGCACCGGCATACCAAGTGGACAATAGCGATTACACTTTATTCGGATACTTCAGGAGTATACACAAACAAGACTCGGCTCTATTAGGATCACGCGGTATTAACCTCCTCAATCAGATATGCCAAGGGGGTTGGGAAAGGATGCAGTACATTGTGACGAGATCCTCGTCTTCCGACTCTTCTTGAACATGATGACCTGAAGGTATCTAATTACAAAGCACCCCTTTGCCGCCCGTTCCTGCACAAGTAGTGCTACTCGTGCTTCCCAAAATCGCAGTTTCCATCTACTCATCGTCGTTGATATCGACGACCGTCTGCTTCCACTTGCGAGCCGGGACATGACGGTTGAACAAGATGTCGATCTCACGGTAAGACCTGTGCTTCATCTCTGGAACCCAGATCCAAGCCGCTAAGGTACAGAAAAAGGCGGTTCCGGCCCAGACGTAGCCACTCTTGCCACCCAGGTTCCACTTGTCGTCGTTAAGCATGTAGCTGGCAAGGAAAATGCAAGGAATGTTGACCAGGTAGTAGGCACCTCGTCCGATACCGGTGGTCAATGGCCTGAGACGAATGGAAGACGTCTCGCCGATGATGACCCAGGAGGCAGGGGCGGGTCCCAAGCAGAACAGGACGGAGACGATCAAGCCAAGTGATGCTTGCGCATTACTAGCCGCAGTGCTTTTACCAACTGAAGCCGCAATACCGAGTGCGACCAAGAATGCACAGTTGATGAATTGACCATATACATAAATAGTGCGTCGGCCGAGATATGTGGTGAGAACCCAAGAGAGCATAACCATAATCCACTGGAGGGCAGAGGTAATGAGACCAAGTGCAAATGCGGTGTTGTCTGCCATGCCGGCCTCTGACCTGGTGTTAGAGTTTGCTATAATTTTGCAGCAACTGGGTGCACTCACGTTTGAAAAAGTAAACCGCTTGGTTAGCGATCAGGTTGCCCGTCAGATTCTGAGATGCGTACACACCGCACACAATCAACGTGCGGTAGCGATCGGTACCTTTCCACAGTTCAATGAGACTGGGCTTCTTAATGCTCTTCTCAAGCTCGATTGTGCGACGCATCATTGCGACTGCGTCAGCGGGGTGTTCGTTTGCACTGGCGCGTCCAAGGCGTCTGACAGACTTCTCTGCTTCAGCAAGACGGCCCTTTCGTACGAGCCACCAGGGCGACTCAGGCGCAAGGAACATTAGAATAGCGAGAGGAGTAGGAAACATCCACTGGAGTGCAATGGGAACTCTAGTATGATTGTTAATACAGTGCTTCTCATTCGCACCTATAGGAGCAGACGAACCTGTACGATGAGGCGTCAGCCTTGGATTGGTAATGGTAAGTGATACCGCCGACGATGATCGACCCAATAGCCCAAAACATCTGCAGCATCTGCGTCGCTGGAGCTCTCAATCTCAGTGGCACAATCTCGGAACAGTAGGCGGGTGCATTGGCGATAAAAATGCCCCACGGAATGCCTTCCAGGATCTGGGACGCGAAGAACATCCCCTGGCTATTGCCGAAATAGAAGATAAAGATGAAGGCGTTCAAACACATGAGACCGCCAATGGTTGCCCATCGATATCCAATCCAACTGGTAATGGGACCTGCGATGAAGACACCGATGAAGGCACCTACTGGTCCGCTGCACTGGAATGCTGATTGCCACGAAGCTTCGATGATCCACTTATCTGTTGTCTGGCTGTATACACCGAAATCCTTCGCGAATTGAGCTGTTGCTATGAATTGTCCCATTAAGAAAACACAGTATGACTCCATGATCTATCGTGGCGTTAGAGAAACGAGCTGCTCAAATGACGAGCAAAAGCTTACAATAGTGCACGACATGACGAGTGCCCACCAACTGGCAGCGGGATAGGCCTTGACAGCCTCGAGCACAGTCATATCATGTTCGATCTTCTCGGCATCAATGGCGCCTGCTCTGTTGTAGTCTACCTTCTCGTCGACATCGTAGACAGGTCCACCCGTGGAGGATTGCTGCACCTCCACCTCCGCCGCTGAAGTTGGCTTCTCTGTGCTGAGGTTATTCATGTTGACGATTTCTGAGGGGAACGTGAGAAGGAAAGAGAGGCAGACACGGGGCGCGACTGTGTATTTAAACCTTTATCCTTGCGACAGCACGCTTGTGATATCCCCACGACCCAGCATCTCCACTCCTTAGGGTCATTTTTCCGGGCAGCATGGGAGCAGCATGGCATTCGCAACGTCGCATTCGCCGCACCTGGCTAACGCTTTCATCCAGCTTCCAGATTTGCAATAGCGGGCGTCGGTGCATCTTCTCCCGAGTGGCCATAAGGCCCTCGTGTACGGAGGTACAGCGTTTTCGGCGGGTAAGTTTGACACCCCCTCGCCAATGCCCCCTGCAATAGTTTCAAGTCGGGCCTAATCGGGTAGTTTGCCGGTCCGGTCTAGACATCAACAGCATGGGCCCAATCAAAGCAAATAAACAATAATTCAAAGCTATCCAAACATACCTGCAAACATACCCTCGTTGATTTCATGTGGTATCGTACCTCTTGAAGTCAAATATCAAATTGGAAATGTCTATGGAAGTGGGAAAAAGAATCCCCGCCAATCGGTAAGGATTCAAGGCACAGACAATGGCAAATTTTAATCTTCCAAAAGGCAGCACCCAGGAAATTTTGAATTATTCATTTTAAAAAAGCTTGATTGTGTGTAAGAGACCCTTATGTGAGGCAACGACCCAGCTATTGGTCAAGATGACCCTCTCCGAGTAGGGATCACTTGGTATTCCGAAGCTCTTGATTCTACTGATGTTTAGCCCAACTTTGGGACAATAACCGCGCGAATCGAAGAACCTGGGGCATGGAGTGCGGGGTTGTTAGTGCCTTGGCTCGGCGGATGCACGGCGATATACCTAGGTACAAGGTCATGCGCCGAGCTATGGAACCTTGCTCACGGTGAACATTTATCCGTACACCTGGAAATACTTCCCTCTACCAGAACCACAACCACATATGCAAAATCTCTGAACTTTGCATCTGGAGTAGAAGGAAGCCTTTCTCTAATCATTTTCCCAATTTTGCGAGATTTTGTAAACTTCGTGTTCTCTTGTTTGGCCCTGAAGTCAGTATCCTTTGGAGTTGGTGTGCGGATAATTACGTACATCGCGAACCTGGTACGATTCAGCTTGATGCGTCTGGGCGGCACAGTCGTAAGCCACTCGTAAGCCACTCGCAAGCCAGTCATTTGTTATTGGATCCGACTGACCACAGCTCAACAAGCTCCGAAATACGATAGAATCTCTGAAGCGTACCTATCCTATACATCAGGTGTTGAGGTTGTCATCTGAACAATAGTCTTCAACAAGTGTCGCGTACGTCCCGAAGGCCAGGCATGCTCTTAGTTCGAGGCATCAAATTTGACTGTATGCGAACTAGGCGTTTGGTTCAGCAGTCCGCAGCAAAAGGAGTTCAGAAGAAAAAGAGAGGGAAAATATGCTTTATCTAGATTCTAGACAACTTGACTTTGGCCACATTGGTACGTTTAATTTCGACTTTATTTCCTGAGAATACATCTCATCCTCGATCTTTGTCCCAGTGATGGACTGAAAGATCGAGGCGATTGAAAGTCGAAACATTCAGAATCCTTTTGCCTCACGATATCTTCATCCGCTATCCAGCACACCAAAACATCAAGCCCGGCCAAGTCTCTCCTGTTGGCAGCGAAATCCCATCCGCTACTCTACCATAGCTTTTCGACTTCTTCCCGGGTCCAAAGAGCTGTTTCATCACAGGCAAGACCCTGAGTTGAGGAGAATGGTGGTGGTTGTCGAGCTGTGTATTTGGCCAGGAACGCCTTAACCTCGGGATACTCCCAGCTCCTATAATCCAACGGCAAATCCTTCTCCTCCAGTTGATCGTCCTTTCGAAAGGAGTATCTCCCTGTGCGTTGCATCCACCAGGCGATATATGAGTGAATGCCTTGCTCGACTTTTCTTCGCTCCTCCCAACATGGCGCGTCAAGAGCCGCTTGCTTGCCAAAGCCAGCAGACATGCGCCTATTGAGAATGATGTTTTTGACTGTTGCAAGTCTCATGCAGGCGAATCCAATGATTTCGTACTCATCCAGAGTGTTACCCCGGAAAGAGAGAAGGCTAGGTGGTAAGTACCGTTTACCTGTCTCGGGGATGGACTCGATATAGATATCTCGTAGCGCTGATTGTTTGACGACTTTCAAGGCTTCCGGATGCTGCCCTGATTGTGTCGCGAACATATACAGAGTACCTGGGTCAGTGAAAGAGACCTTGTCTGTATCTGGACAGTAGTAAATCGGAAATTTCAAGCCAAAATGCCCACCAAAGGCCGGCTGGTAGTATTTCAACGCAATAGATCTGGCCTCGTGGCAGACCCTGAGTATTGCTGTATCGAACCCAGCCTCCGGTTTCATTGACAATTTAGTTTCCAAATACTGTATTGGGCAACTGCTGGTGCAGACTTGGGCCCCATGCACGTGAGGGCACGGTGGTCGGACAGTGTACTGTGAGACTCGTATAATTCGTTCCCCAGGCAATGCAAACTCCCAAATCATATTTCGCAGCTCTCCAGGAAGTTTTCTGAAATATGCAAAACCACTGGAATAGTCCCACTCCATCGAATCGCATCTTTTGGTGGCATTTTGGTCTCCAAATTTGGGGTATGCCTGGGGAAACTGTATCAGGGTAGCCGAGAAGACGCAACTTTTCGCGGATAGACTTTTCGTACTCTGGCAGTTCTGACAGCTCTGGCGGCTCTGGCAGCTTTGGAAGCCATGGAGGCCCCACTTGTTTTCCTAAGTACAGGTTAAAGGTGCCGAAGACTTTACTCGGAAGATGTCGTGCTCACTTGACAGCCGCAAAGCCTCCTGTTCCCACACCCAGTCCCCCACCCAGTCCCTCCGGCCCCGAGGGTGTGCAAACGGTGACATTGCCATCCTAGCAGCGTACAGGCCAGGCAGTGGCAAAAACGTGTCCGGTTCGTGCGTTTGAGGTGTCTAAAATTGATGGTTAAGAAGCTTGGATGATGGCGGAGTTCGAAGTCAAGATTTGATATATTTCGGTGGGGATGTGAATTGGGCGCAGTACATTTTGAAATTCACTTTCAATAAGTTCTCTGGACTCGGCCAAGATTCACCTCTCGAGACCAGTATCTCATTGAGTGCGGATAGTTTGGCACATTGTACATTACCTGGTCTCCCTCGGACCTATTTAGCGGTGAACGGAAAACAGTAGCCCCGGCGCGGAAATCGATATTGAACATCGCATTGAATCAAGATATCACAATCACGATGATGGTTGACATGAAGTTTTGGTTTATTTCGTACCCTTGGGAATCCTCTTTATGCAGTTTGTTCCACTCCTTTCCAACTCCAGGGCATTTCATGGTCTCTTAGTCTCCATATACTTGTCGCAATGAGTTCTGACGAGCAAGTTCAAAGATGCTAATCAGTCCAAAGGTCTTTATAGCATCCCTACCATCTATCCCTGACTTCCTTCTGTGTGCGAAATATGGCCGTTTCTGGCTCGGGCGAAGTAGAATAGTAAGTATGATGCTTGAGGAAAGTTGCACATATTTCAGACTGTTCCCAACCACCAAGATCAGAACCAACCGAGGTTCCCTCCATATTTAACTTGCTCCAGGAACTTGCACTCTGTGCCCAGTTCACCGCAAATGACTCCATGCCACTCTGTGCTGCAGCCTGGGCTCGCCATAATTTGGGCGCAAGTTGAAGAGCTTCTTGTTTGTCATGATACCTTTCCAATTGTTGAGCAAGCAAAACTCGCTTCACAGTCCCCAATCTCATGCATGCAAAGCCCAAGGTCTCCCAGGCAGTCAAAACGCCTAAAGGCTGAGGCCCCCAATTGAGAATAGTTTCCTGAGTATGGTGCGGTGTATGGTTGTGTTGCTTTTCGTGTGGCTCACTGAACAGGCCCGGTAATTCCATTTTGAATTGCTGAATGTTCAGACTTTTCAGGTCTTTGAGATTCTCTGCAGTGGACCCTGATACAAATGCCAGGAGACTACAGGTACTGGAGAAACTTATAACGTCTTTGGCTAAGTTGACGAAGATTGGATGAGTGAGTTGATGTAAAAAACTCATCGGATAGTATTTTAACGTGAGACCTCTTGATTCTCGACAAACTCGAAGGAGCGGTAAATCATGGACTTGTGCAGAAGCTCTGACCGGGAAATTTTCCCGGAGTGGGAAGTTGTAAGGCTTGTTCTTGATGTGTATCATCCGGCCCTCGGGTAGTAGCAGCTCCCAGCTCTCATTTCGTAGTTCGCCAGGAAGTCTGCTGAAATCTTTGAAGCTTGCGGGATCTATCCACTTTGTCGCCGCAGGCGTAGCCCTTTCCTTAGGAGGCGCTGGGCCTGGTCTTCTGCACCATGGACAATTCAATACATTGCAGGCTTTGATGCCGTTCTGGGGACCAAAAGCTAGAAACCGATTAGAAAAGCGTTTATTTGGGGTCTCTTCACATACTCGTCGGTTGTCTAATACTTCTAGTTCTACTCTGATATCTCGCTATCACAACGAGGTCGACGTTCTTTTTGGTCCTTGGTGATATTTTTTCAATCCTTTTATGTGCAGGTTGGATTCATTACTAGGTACAGTACCCTTCGTACTGGAGATGTGTTGCTTAAGCGAGAAACTAGGAAAGGGGCGGAGCCTGGTCGCGCGGACCCAATTCACTACCCATACGTCAGGTTTCTTTTAATCCTCCTTTACATCTACGAACAACGCTTTTCAGACGAAAATTTCCACCACCACATAACAAAATGGAGGAAAACGCCAACAGGACAGCCAAAGATCTAGCTGCTCTATCTGCTAGGGAAGTAGCTGAGTCTCCTGGAACAGCTAGAACATCGAGCATAAGACCCACGAAGGGCAAGGCGACAATATTCGAATTCTTTCCCCAGCTTGCTGTCGAGCTTCAGGTATGAGCAAGAGCCCCGTTTAATTCATAATTGACTGTACCCTAAGCCTTTCTTCAATCATGTTAGCGATAGCGCTTTGTGAAATTATTAGAACATACTGCATTCAGGTCTAGTGTTAACGCTAACCACTTTCGGTAGATCATGATATGGGAAGCCTCATGCCATCCACAACTTCTCAAGATACAAAGAAGAAGGAAGGACAAAAGCCAAACCTCATCCAGACGTGTACTAAACACCTCCCCTGCCCCAGCAATCCTACACATCTGTCAAGCCTCCCGCAGAGTGGCTTTGGGACACTATTCCTTGATTGAAGGCGGCCGCGTTCAGCATCCAATGTACTACAACCAATTCAGAGATGTAATACTCGTGGAAAACGTACGGTGCTTGGAAATCCTCTTACGCAAGCCTCTGTCAGGTAAATCTACCGCTGACAAAGAGCGCTATCAAGCTCAGTTCGGCTATATCGCCGTCGTGACTAGACGGCCTTTCGGACTCAAACCCGGGTCTCTAGATCATGTCGAGCGCCGGGCGTATGGAGAACACTCAAAACTCGCCTCTCATTTATTTTCGAACAACCCCGGATTCACGGCAAATCAGCACATTACTCTTGTGAACCCCTGCTTCGCCGCTGAAGAATCGCCAATTGAGATCAATTTTCAAGTTATTTTTACGCCGTCTGACCTTGCTGGCCCCGTTGAATCTCAGATGTTCTGTGGTCGGTTATTAAGCCATGTTGGTGTGACTTATTATCGAGGTTATTGGGATATTTTGTTGTTTATGGCTCGGCGCATGGGTGAAAAAGCAGCAAAGGCTGCAGCAGAGCATCTCAAGAGCAGACATATGACTCTGTCTTGCTGCAGTTTGGAAGGATTGGAAGCGGATATGTCGCTATGACTCTGTGCAAGTTTGTTTGGGCTTGTCTTTCCATGAGATTAGAGAACTTATTGTTCCATTTATCGAAGAGCATAACTACACTACTTGACACGAGCATACGATCAGCTGTGAGCGGGGTGGTGTTCTATGGAACTTGAGGTCGCATGAAACCCCACTCTAGGCAACATAGGAATTCATGAATGGGGAAAACTTTGTAATTAAAATAAGGCAAAGTATCGTTGATTCAATTCACTTATAGTTATGTCGTTTAAGCGAGAAGCCGGCAAAAGGGGGGGGGGGGGGGGGGTTTTTTTTTTTTTATAAG
>Ga0247778_1000824_pt1 | contig 23490 bp, 20 predicted proteins | sample UWRJL049202B5_FD_179939 | JGI IMG/M metagenome (GOLD analysis project Ga0247778, IMG submission 179939) | Plant litter microbial communities from Arlington Agricultural Research Station in Wisconsin, United States - UWRJ-L049-202B-5 | ecosystem: Environmental > Terrestrial > Plant litter >... | reverse complement strand
GGGAATGCTTTGGTTCACTAAGTTTGGTACCGACCAAGAATTCATGCAAGCGACCCCTTTTCTTCACCTTCGAGTCATGGTTGATATGCAGAACAAAACGTTTTCTGCAGGCACTCGTCCCTTCCAACGTGCACGAAACGCCAATGAGATACCAGATTTTGTACCGATGACCCGGATCGTGTTGTTCCAAAAGGAAATAACGGTAGCAAAACCTGACTATTCGCTGACAGCTGTTCTTGATGGCAATTATAGTTTGAGCTAGCAAATGTCACCCTGCGGCCCTGCGGCAGTCTGGCACAGTGGAAATTTGGGCTAGGAATTATGGGATTGAGCGTTCGAAGATCGCAAAACCGATTCCTTACTCAGCGCAAAGATTCTCAAGTGCTGCTTTTTTGGGCGAAGCTTGCGAACGTAGATCTTCTGGAATTAAACACGGGGAATTGATCCACTGATCTCAACTTTCAGGACACAGAAAATCAGAAAGTCTTGAGGATTATGTACTTGTGGGTACCTTGTAGCACGGCGCAAGGTCAAGGCGTGCCTTCTGAGCAGGGGTTCCTAGGAACTGTCCTTTCTCCACGGTGGATTATCGGCTCGAGACGTTCTGCGGCACAAGCTTACACAAGAATGACGCTGAAACCCTTCAAGGCGTAAACGAATCGCCTGGAATCGAGGTGCGAGCACTGCTCCCTCGCCGTGCTGAAGGAATGGGCGCCAGGGCTCAGGGCAATTTCCCCACATATGCTGTTGGTTGGAAACGCTGTGGCACCCTGTGGCACCCCAATTCTCAGGGACTTGATGAAATAAACGTTGGTGTTGAACAAAGGATTTCAGGAGTTGCGGGGCATTCAATTGTCGACATGCAAACAGCGGGGCAGTGAACACCGTCCCACAAGTATAGGTGCGTCGAATGCCCGCATCGAATAAGTCTCAGATACATAAAAAGGTAGGTTGGAAATTGGAACCCGTCTGACTGGACCTGTGGATTTTGAAAACTGGCTGGAGCGTTCGGGTGATCTTCAACTTACCGTTCCCCAATGCTAAATCGACCTTACTTATCGTCTTTTCTCGCCTTTTCCGGCCTATATCCCGATGTTCCCTGATTAATAGACCCGCTAAACTTGATTTGCGACGACATCTAATTTCTAGGCGTGGGGTTGCTTTACGGCTACCTTTGGTGATGGCCTCTTCTGGCCTCCGGCCTGAACAATTTTTGCCTACAGTACTTGACCGGTGTATCACGCGGTGTAACTTCACGCTGCTGTGTTATTAATCGTCTGCCGTGCCCTCCCAACTGTGGTTGTTTCTAAATGCATGTTCAACTTCATTGGGGATTTTTAGCGGACGCCATCGCAGCGGTCCCCTGTATGATTCGCGGATTGCCACGGTTGGCCTGAACTCGGCCTTGGGAAAAGTTGGGAATATTGTTTCTACTCAGCAAAGCCACTAGATACAGTAGTAACAAATATCAGCATGAAATATGGTGCCGCTTGCACTTGTGGCGCGGCGCTGTACGGAGGTACGAAGGTACCTACTCGTACATTGGCGACTGTACCATCGGACTACAGTCTCAGCTGTATGTAACCAGCAACGGCGGCTGCAACCTCCAAGTAGTCTCTGCTTCGGTCGTTCTTTACAAATCTTCAGCATGGTCTTTTGGACATCCGCCACTGTCGTGGTCTTTCTACCTATCAAAGTCCAAGAAGCGGGGACGTGGGACCGGTGTCAGAACTTCACATCAAGATCCTACCCGCAAACGAAGTCCACAAGATCGAAACCATAACCTAGCTGGCGCTATAGTACCGCTATTTGGTTTCGAAGGTCGGAGCAGCGAGAGGTACTTGTACTTATTGTGGCATAGTGTTCCCAAGTGCCAATGTCTGTTTCTGCGTCACGAAGGCACTAAGAATCTCTTGATCCTGAAGCTTAAGCCACGACTCAGGGACATCCTGCATAAGTTTGCATATTTGAGCACATATGTTACAGCCTCCCCTGGCGTACTTTTCCCATTGTTGTGCTGCTGCACACTCGGAGCAAAAGTGCCTGCACTCTACCTGGTCGACTGATGCTTTTCATTTAACCCTAAGAAGGTAGTTTCCCGGTGCAGACAAGGGCAAGCATTGCGCACGTCCGCACCACACTACTAGTGGCACGCACTAATCCTGGCCCACCAGGCTTTCGCTTGAATGACCAGGGCCCCAGCTCTAACTCGAATCGAAAGCGTTGTTGCCGGTAAGTGGCCCAATATGACCATCGTGAACTTCTCCTCCTCAACCCTTTTTGTTCACTTGCACTCCCCTTCTACCATCCTCCCCTCTTTGGTAGCAGACGGAAGTTGTGGCATTCGGTTGTTTGGTGGTATATGACAGGAAGAGAAAAAGGGACATTGGATAACGATGGATCAGCAGCTTCCCACCGAGGCTCCAGAACACTCATGGTCCCCAACGACTACACCTGGGTCGGACGTTATTGAGGAGACTGTGCAACACCCCCAAATTGCCCCGTTTTCGAAACCTGGGTATCGACAAATGCGACTGCCGACTCGCAGACGTCTGCGCATTCAGGAGCGCCGCAATACGGGTAGTAACAAGATGTACGAGATATCTTTGGTGGACTCGAGAGCGAGCATGGATGGATCCGATGCTTCGTCATCGTCTGCCTTGACTATGATCACTTCAGCGACATCGTCATGCACAGACCCGTGGAGTTCGTCGGGGGGATTTGTGGAGGAGGAAGAAGACGACGGATCTATCAATTGGGATCAAGAAGAGGACGTGGCTGTTGTGCCAAAGCTTGAACCTATTGACGACGTGGATATGGCAGACTTGGTCGATGCCAAAGAGGATATCATGCCCGAGACACCATCTGCAGAGTCGACCCCAGCGCAGCCAAAACGACCTCGAGGTCGGCCGAGGAAACACCCTAAGCCGACGCCGGAGTCAATGGCAAAGGTTGCCAAAGGTAGATCTAAGACGGGATGCATTACCTGCAGGAAACGGAAGAAGAAGTGTGACGAGACGAAACCTAGTTGTGAGTTCATATAACCTCCATACCTGGGGTTTTCAGATTATTCTAATACTTGCAGGCATGAATTGCGAGAAGAACTCAGTGCAGTGTGAGGGCTATCCACCGAAGCAGATATGGAAAAGCGGCAAGGAGAAAGCAGAAGAAGGTATGGCCATGAGTACATGTCGGACCGGAACGGATGAACTGATCGCATCAACAGCCCGATTACGCAGGGCAGGAAGTTACACACTGCCAAACATTACATTGCCGCCCATGATCAATGGGGTGGAGAATGAGGGAGATAGGATGTTCTTCCAACACTACATCACCAGACTAAGTCTGATATTCACGGTGGAAGGAGAGCAGAACAGCGCCTTCAAGAATATGCTACTTCCAATAGCATTGCAACATACTGGTCTTATGCATTCGATACTGGCTCTTGCGAGTAAACATATAGACTACTGCTCTCCTTATGGGCTTCAATTCCTGCAAGAACACCCAAGTGTTGACAGGAAGACACTGGAGGAACGTTCGCAATTCCATCACGATGAAGCTGTCAAGGAATTGGTACGGCAAGAGCAGGATGGAGATTCCAATGTGGTGATTGCAGCAACTTACGGGCAGATATTATGTCTTGTTCTCCAAACTCTCTCGGACAAGAATCCCAACGGCCAGCATCGATTTCATCTTCAACATTACCAGAAACTCATCCAAGAAAGGCCTCCGGAGGATCTTGACTTCTTGAAATTTATTCATGAGTTTTTTCAGTACCACATCGTGGCCGACGAGCTGATAGCTCTCCCACAAAACGGTACTCGAATCCTGGCACCGGACGACTGGAATCTCCCCACCACCGTTCTACAGCCGGCAGCCGTCCGCTTACTTGGTGTTTCAGACGGTCTCTTCCTCTACATGTCCAAAATCACCAATATCCGTAACAAGATACGCGAGAACATGGAGGCGGGCATCGATCCAGTAGTCGATTACACTTCGCTCTACCGCGCTGCCGAAATTGACGCAGGCATCAGAGAATGGACACCGGCATGGCCAGCTGGAGATTCTCGTGACCTCGCCGGTCTCCTTTACAAGCAGATGATGTGGGTATACCTTTGGCGCACGATCTACCCACCGAAGACCACCCTCTGGAAACCCGATAGCCGCATCACTCAAGCCGTTGACGACGGCCTAACACTACTGGCATCTTTTAGTCCCCGTGACCCAAGCCAAACGCTGATCCTTGCGCCGGCGTTCGTGATCGGCTGCGCGGCTTTTGAGAAAGAACAGAGGGACCCAATACGAAAAGCGATAAGCACCGTGAAGGCTTACATGGAGTATCGTAATTCAGATACCGCTCTAGAGGTCTTGGAGGAGGTCTGGAGATTGATGGACGCGAAAGATGAGAGGAGTTGGGATTGGCAGAGCATTGCGCACGGCATGGGAATGGATTTCCTCGCGACGTAAAATCTCGGTCTCATATTGATGCCCTTCACACCAGAACGAAGACCTCCACGAACCTTGGACGAACATGATTTCGTTTTGCTTCTGCTATTCTTTGCTCGAATTGCGCCTTTTAGTTTCTCCGGCGCCCAACGATTGCATGAGTGTCCCATACTATATACGTTGTTGTTTCATATGCAACTCCTCCGCCATTTCTTCGGATCGGCTTTTTCCTACGTACCAACGCATCACCGGACTATGGCGGCTCATTGTCTTTAAAGTGACACGCGCTTTGCTATGATACCAATTACTTGGATGGCTTTTCTATTATTGCTTTGCTTTTCAACCTGGGCGGCTTTGTTGCCAACCCCCTTGGAGAAGTATGATTTGTATATGGAGGCTGTAACTCTCAAAATGGGAAGGCTGGGGGTCTCATCGTACATGTCATGCAATGGTTTCTACTGCGCGAGCTAATATTTTCCTACCTGTATTTATTGGAACTTTGGATCTTGAAAGGGGTGTTATGGGCTGGGGGTGTGCGTTAGAGATACGGGGGACACGGCGTATTTATTGACGGTGGGACCTATGGAGATGTATACGAGAAATATGAAATGGATGTGTGTCGGCTCAATCGAGCCTACTCTTCTTAAGATCATCGGTTCCAATGACATCTGAGGCCAGTGAAGATGGAGACAGTAGCAGCGGGTGGGCTGTGCGCTGAGCTGAGCGGTTGGAAAATCAAGATCAGCCCATTCAACCTTACGTTACACGAACACCACCCAACGATGTAACGCAGCACAATATCACCAGACTGCTCATGTCGTCTCCTGTTGGTTTTGCATGGCTCGAGCCCGATGGCTTGGAAGCACACGCACTGCTGACTGCATACCAACGATTCCAAACAGATGCCAGTCAATAATCAACTTGAAAGGATAGCACTCCAGCTCTCGGCCCCTTTTCTGACGACGCCTTTAGCTTGCAGGAGGTTTGTTGAATACTTCAAATAGGGTCTTGTGTACTTGAGAGTACTTCCCGTTGCATTATTTCGACACAATGTGAACTGAAGCCAAGCCGGTCTGAGGCATCAATTATTGGGAGTAGGTGATAGATGCGGGGTATGATAAGCTTAAAAGCGGCCCGTCGTGATAGGCTCTTCTTTTTACAACTTCACGGGGCCTTGATTTTTGCTTCTTTTGGATTGCGCAATCATTTCTCCGGTGGAGGATCGGGCTAGCGCTCCTTACCCGAAGTTTTCCTTTTCTTTCGGCATCAAGTCTGTCGAACAGAGTTACTTGCAAGTGCAGTTTTTGGAAAAGCGTGTCTGAAATTGAAACTTTTCTAAATTTTCCCGCCAAATAGTCCGGTCCGGTGATCTTGTTGTCGCTCATACTTTCTCGTTCCAAATATCGCGGGACTCTAGCGGGCATCCCGAAAGTTAATCTTCCGCTAAGTCACTAACTTTAGAAATGCTTTTACGGCTATTCTTTCCAAGCTCTTTGCTAACAACACCAAGTGCCCGTGATCAAGATGTACCGTTCCGGGGTCTCCATATTGCCACATTCCGAGAGTCTCTCGTGTACAAGGGCTCGCACAAGCTTTTCTGAAAAATTCAAAGTTCTGGTCATTGGCTTCATGGCCTACGGAGATTATTTCCTTGAGTGGGGGTGGGTAACTTGGAAGCGTCGAAGATGGAAAACTCATACCTAGTTGACGATATCAGGTACGAACAGCGCCGCTGGCTAAGGGCAACCACACAAAGTGCAAAAACAAGGCATTAGCTCCGTGCCAGAGTCTGCCGTGCTTGCATGTTTATGCTTTACATATTCCATTGGACGAGATATGTACCAGTAAGCTTCCGATATGGCACCATTCATGCTTTCTCGTTAATAATAACTTAGGAATATCAAACTGTCAACCCTCAAAGAGGATCTACTTCCGCTGAGCTCTCTTCACGTCGCACCCGAGAAGGAGCATCCTTCTTCGCGTGCGGTAGGGGGTTCCGAGGTACCTCCGTCCAGTATCAAAAAGGGGGGATCTTGCGAAAAACACCCCCATTCTACACCGACAGCTGTACAAGCAAGTGGATACCTGCTCTTTCAAGTTTCAGAGCAAACTTTGCATGCGACGCGGGTACTTCCGGCGCTCTCGGGTGGAGTCAAATATACTTGGGTCGACGCGTGTAAGTACTACGTTTGCCCCGATTGGATTGTCCCCGCAAGCATTCGCAAATGAATCCTTCGCGCCCGATACGTGCAGCAAGAGCTGCAAGGCAGAGGAAAATAAAACTTCAGATGGGGCTTCGTTGGAACCGTTTCATGGCAATTTCAGGGTGGGCGTGGCCAGTGCTTCTGCTGCCCTTGCCTCGTTTCCCGACCCCTCTTTTCATGGATTCGAAAAATATGCCGTGTGGGGGCGGGGTTGCATTTTGTCTGCAGTTTAATGCTTCTCTCCAGCGGCAGAACAGGATTCTGCGATGTAAGTCCGTCTTCCTAGAGTATAGAATCGGATCCTCAGAACCTTTGCAGCCATCTTTCCGTGTGCATGCTTGGTTTTGGGTGTTACAATGACGCTTACTGCCTGCAAGTCGCATGGTTGTCGCATGCGGCCAGGGTTTGCAGGGCTTGCGAATATTACTTTGGAGGTATATGCCGCGTCGAGCCAGATTTGATGCTTTCGAGGTTTTTATTGCCTGACAGTGATGCAGTGTGCGGAAGTCGCTTGCATAGCGTATGCCTCTCTTTACTGTACGTGGGTACTTAAGGTCCCATGTACGTGGCATCATTTCCGACTTGCCCGATGCAAACCATTCAGCCTGTTTCTGGCTCGCACCGTGCCGTCGTTATTGATGTGCAGCGTGGGGGCGCATGCGCCGAGCGAGATATTGAAATGCCATCCTGCACTGACATATCGCGGTCAACGTTGCAGACCTCGATCTGCTATGTTTGTCCATTGGAGGCGGAATCGTGCCGTTTGCCACAGAGCTGCATGTGCCGACCTATGGCATCCAGGAGACAAAGGATGACAAGGATACGAAAATGTGAATGAACGGAAGTACGTCCGTACCTAGTACTCCGGCTTTCGTACATGCACTCAAGGATTTATATCCTGGAGAGGCAGGGAACGATTGCCCAGCGCAATTAGATGGCTTAAAGTTTCCGAAACAATTCCCAGGTATCCGGAGTGGGGGTTTGAACAGCGAATAGAATTCTAGCGGGTTGATATTGATGACCCTCAGGGTGTAGCGGAACTTTTGTGTGGCAGGGACCTGCGCAAAATTCGTTGCACTTTACACGTATGTATGAAGTATGACTTCTTCGCAAGCTTGGATCCTGTTATTACACTTGCTCCCGGGGCTTTGCCACATACGGGCAGTGGGAAGTTTCTGCTGGCGATCCAGACTTTAGTGAAAGATGGACAAGCTCAAGAAGCGATCACGCTTTGCTGGTGCTTTTTGATGTCCACTTATACCAGGAAAGCTAGTTCATGGTAAGTCACTAATGTAAGGCGACAGAGACAACCCAGTAGCAGCTCCAAGACTGTTGAGATTGATTATCCTCTCTGCAGGGGGTTGAAGCTGAGCAGCGGAGTGCTGAAAGTGCCTGCTTGAATTCGGTTTGGCGGTAGTAGCAAAAGAGTGCTCGCAATGGTGAGAGTCTTCGTAGCTGGGCTACGCTGGCTTTTCCTAAGCTAGTTGCGTGGAATATTCTGCGGCTTTGCTCACGACCATCCCGCATATGAATGGGGTGCTATAACTGAAGGAGCCGGCATGCGAGCCAAATTTGATTCCCTGGCAGCCCTTACAGGGCCACGCTTTCCTTGCAATCCTGCGCCCAGTGAAGCTCAAGAAGATTGAAGTCTCTTGACGTCAATGGCTAAAACGTCCCGGAATCGTTCCTGTTGTTCCGGCGTAATAGCTGCATCGCAAAGCGGGTCTAAATTGGAAGGATACATCCAAGATGAAGATTCTCAATGCCTCAGTATTATCAAGATCGTCAATAGAAGCCGTTGGGGGTATGGAAGTAACCTTCAGTTAGTTGGCCTACAAATGGCAAATGTTCGGACCCTTCCATAAAATAATGGGAAATAGCAGATTTGACATGGCGAGGTGCTTGTGCAAACGCTTCGACTCTTGTCCCTTCATACAACAACTGATCAACTCGGAATCTATTGTAGTAAAATCAGCAGATGATAGGTGTGTCGTGTTCCTGCAGTGGTCCCAAATCTCTCCTTCTCTCTGGACCGGAAACCAGGACTCGGCTTGGTATGTAAATAGTGATCAAGACAAGACCACCATTTCCTTCAAACCGAAATAGAGATTAAGGCCTGCAGCATGATAATAATTTGAACTACTGATGCGGGAAGAATCTCCGTATTTAAAGAAATTTTCATTGGCGCATTTAGACTGCAACCGCTTCCAAGTGAGCCCAGAATTGACTTCTAGATATGAGAGTGGCCTGGAGTTCTTCCAATGCTCAAGTATGGGCTCTTGATCAATGGCTCGTCACACTTAAGTCTAGCAGGTGAGAACATAAGTACGTTTCAATCCGAGTATCGTACAAGAAAGTAGTTTCTGATGCAGCTGTCTCTTGATTCATGAAAGCGCGGGGACTTCTTGATAACGTAAGAGTTCGCCCCAATAGTCGTGGTTTGAGAGCTCTATGTGGATGAGTGAAGAAAAATGTGTCGATCGGCGGATGTATCGTCTAACTTCATATGAGGAGTTAATGTGAAGACGAGTAGTCGATTGAGTTGATCTCATAATGTCTAACTAGAGTGAGACTTTGTAGGCTCTGGTATTCCCGTTCTTGAGGTACCGTTGTTCTATTTCTCCGAGGATCGAGCAGGATCCTAACGTTAATCACGAGATTATATTCAAGAGAAGATCGAGGTCGTGAAGCAGATGAAATTATTGGCCAGCAAGTGTGCCTCGAGACGTGGTGATGAAGAGCCGCAACTTCACGTGGCGCGCCCCTCGCAATTAGAATTCACATGTCGTCGAATGGAATGATGGAGCACGGCTCGTACCATTCAGGTGTTCAGCTCATCATCAGATGGCCACCGTTTCTTGGCCTTGCCATCCCGGAGTCTTCATCAAGTGTGGTACGCCGGTTGGGTTCGTGACATTCGTGGCGCTCTGGACGAACGCGTGTGATGAGCGTGCTTCCGTGGTGCAGAATCTGACGGAGAGCAAAGTTGCTTGGGTCCTCCGAAGTTTGGGAACCCTGACAGAACCCACAAAGCATTCCACGCGCATGGCATTCAGGGATCATGACGAAGTGGAGATACACAATGAACGGCGGTTTGTCCTTCGTTGAATTCTATTTCAATCTTCAAGCCACAACCTGTAACTCTGCGAAATTCGATATAAAGGAGTCTAATTTTCCGTCAGCTGAGGCCTCGGCTCTCTCTAACAAAAATATTTATAACAGCTTTGTTATACCTAAGGTTACATGATACATCGAGGCGAATTTTCCCGACCTGTTGGACGGTGGGGGAGTTCGGAAAGCGGTTTCCCGCAAAACACGCAAGCGACGCCTATCTTCCCCTCATTTTCAGTGCATGCCACTCTGGACATCGCCTGCGAAGCGACCTTCAATTCATGATTCATGAATGGCACCCTCGGTTAGGAGAGGGAGGCTTGTCACTGCTCCTAGGCGAGTCGAGTAAGCTGGAGTCTCCAGGACAGGGCAGGAACGCTGAGGCGAATCCATTACAGACGAGCGGCCAGTGCCAATTATCGCGCACATTTGCGAGTTGAGGCGTGTTGTTTGATTGTTGTTATTAACCCAAGAGCCTGAGAGGTCGCTTCGAGCCTTCGATGGGGCGGTAGGACCTCGGCCGGGGCTAATTATAACACTGGAAGCTACCTTCCTTATTCTACTGTTTTTTCCAACAATTCACACACTTTAACAATATGGATTCTTTTCAAGGTCGAACAGCCTTTATTCTACATACTTTATTATTTCCATTTATGCCCTCGAATGCCCGCCCAATTTGTTCTTCCCAGCGCATGACATCTACAATATGATGCTGACGCCACCCGAGGCTGAGCGATAATCGATAAGACATACTTTTTGGAGATGGGAAAGCGAGGAAAGCTTATTACATGATGGAAAAGGGCATTGATGCTGGCATACATGGGCCAGGCAGTAATAATGGAACGGCGACCCAGAATACCTCCATAGATTCGGAGGGACAGGCTGGTAGCGATCGCGAACGGAGTCTGGCCCGAGAGCAGTCCAATGCCACCAGCAATCACATATCTCTATCTGAAGTCGAACCAGTAGATGTGCAAATACGAAACCTCGCGGTAAATGTGGATATATCACCTTCTGCGTTCTCGCTGGAGAACTTGCGGAGTCGAAAGAACAAAAAGAAGCATGGCGAGCGAACCCTGGAAAAGAAGCAGATTCTGCATTCGGTTTCTGCTTCAATGCCTGTTGGAACACTGACCGCCATCATTGGGGGAAGCGGCTCAGGGAAGACAACAATGTTGAACACAATAGCGGAGCGAATGACGAGTACACGGCTTACCTTTGGCGGGACGACAACGTTCAATGCGATGACGGGCGTGAACAACATACGAAGTGCCTATGTGATGCAACAGGACGTCTTGCTGCCCACCCTTACGGTCCGAGAGACACTGCGATACTCGGCAGATTTGCGACTCCCGCCACCTACGACGGAGGAAGAGAGACGGAAGGTTGTTGAGGAGGTTATATTAGAATTGGGATTGAAGGAGTGTGCCGATACAAGAATTGGCAACCACCAGCACAAAGGATGTTCAGGAGGCGAAAAAAGGTTCGTGCTTTTTTTTCATCTAATGTACTCTATTTTGCTCCACACGCTCTCAAAAGAGAAAATAAGACTCCCGAAACCTTGAATAGCGAAATTCTAACTCCCCTATGTTGCTAGGCGCACCAGCATCGGGGTGCAGCTTTTAAGTAACCCCAGTGTTTTATTTTTGGATGAGCCAACCACCGGACTCGACGCCACGAGCGCGTTCCAACTGGTCAGGACATTGAAAACTCTGGCCAAAAAGGGAAGAACCATTATCACGACTATTCATCAACCAAGATCCGAGATATGGGGTTTCTTTGATGGCATCGTTATTCTCACAAGGGGAAGCCCTGTTTACTCAGGAAAGAATGACAATTGTATACCTTGGTTCAAGGAGCTTGGGATGGAATTACCGCCATTTGTCAACCCAGCTGAATTCTTGATTGATATCGCAGCTATTGACAACCGGTCCCCTGAACTAGAAGCTACTTCGTCCCAACGAGTCGACCGCTTGAAGAATGCATGGGCAATACAGAGTGACAAGGTGTACAATTCGCCAGGTGAGAAGCCGGCTGCTGCACCCAAGCAGACCTCTGCACCTCGAGGCAAAATTTCGCTTTCTCGGCGTCACTCGCCCTTCATTCGCCAGACACGAGTGTTGACTGCTCGTACCCTGAAGACTACTTGGCGGGATCCAGTAAGTTACAATCTGTTCCACATTTCTCAAACCTGCTCGCGGTGGACCAAAAAGGTGGCATTGATTTTGAATCTCCAAGCCTGTGTGGAAATTTCTAAATTCGCAATACTCAGTACCGCTTTATGTCCAGCATGAGACTATTTCCCTCGGGTTCTGGGGGAATCGGGTTCCCATTTCAGGAGTTTTGCCACAAAACTTAGTACTGATTTATGTGTAGTTAGGATTAACTGGATCCTGGGTCGAAGCTATTGGAATGGGTATCATCACAGGATGGGTGTTTCTGTCTTTAGGACGAGATCAATCTGGCATCCGAAGTCGTGAAGGCGCCCTATATACGGCAGCGGCACTACAAGGCTATCTCATCCTGTTGTTTGAAACGTACCGTCTCTCGATTGATATCCAGCTATTTGACCGTGAGCACAACGAGAACGTCGTGGATGTCATCCCGTTCCTTGTCAGCCGAAGATTGGCTCGATTCCTCACAGAGGATCTTCCAGTTCCATTGCTATACTCGGTCATATTCTACTGGATGGCGGGTTTCAGAGCAGATGCTCCGACGTTTTTGACCTTCTTCGCAGTCGTCCTCCTTTGTCAGTATATTGCTGTTACGTACGCAATGACGTGCGTAGCTGCAATTCGCGACTTTTCAGGGGCATCCCTGATTGCTAACATGGGATACACGATTCAAAGTGTAGCTTGCGGATATTTCATCCAATCAAACACAATACCTATTTATCTGAGGTGGTTGAAATGGACTGCATATGTCTTTTATGCTTTTGGAGCATTAGCCGCAAACGAATTTGTCGGGCAGTTTTATGCTTGTCCTCTCCCAGGTGGCGAATCGAATCCGGCTTGCGCGCAATACACTGGGGAGTATGTCATGAACTCGTTGGGATTTCCTCATGATTGGGTTGTGAGGCCAATAATTGTGCTGGTCGCTTTCAGCGTCATGTTTTATGCTCTTGCTGGGATAGGGCTGAAATACATACGGGTCGAGATGAGCATAGCTCGGGCACGAGATACCGATGCAGATCTTTCTGCTGGGAAAGAAAAAATGACCGTCCGGTCTGCGGAGGAAGTGAGGGCTGTTGATATTGTGCTGGACAAATTCGCTCTTGACCTGGATAAAAGGTCGATTATGGGAAAGAAGTTACCGACGAAGACCATTTTACACCCCATCACCGCCCATTTCCAGCCAGGCTTGCTCAATGTCATTATGGGACCATCTGGAAGCGGCAAGACCTCCCTTCTAAACGCTATGGCTCTTCGCTTGCACAACTCTGTAGGGACACAATACAGTCAATTTGGAGATGTGAGATTCAATGGTGCTGTACCATCTGACTCCGTTATTCGTTCTGTGTGTTCTTACGTTTGTAAGTAGCCCCTCGGAGCGCCTTTTCCCCATTGTTTGGTGGAATTTGCATATTTCAGTATCCTCTTTCATTGTCTCAACCCCCCATCAGACAATGAAACAGAATAGTGAATCTTGTGAAACTTATGAATACTGCGAGGGTCCCCATATGTTCACGCAATACTGACGAAACAATTTCAGGTCAAGATGATGATGCCCTTCTCCCGGCTTTAACGGTTCGTGAAACTCTTCGTTTCGCAGCAGCACTTCGACTTCCATCTTTCATGACCACGGCACAAAAGCATGAGCGAGCCGAGGAGGTTCTCATGAAACTAGGTCTCAAAGACTGTGCCGACAATATTATTGGTTCGGACTTGATCAAGGGGATATCTGGAGGCGAGAAGAGAAGAGTCTCGATCGCTGTTCAGATTCTCACTGACCCTCGTGTACTCCTTCTGGACGAGCCTACATCTGGTCTCGACGCTTTCACAGCGAATTCAATCATGGAAGTCCTTCAAGGTCTCTCTAATGAAGGCCGAACATTGATTCTCACAATCCATCAGTCACGATCCGACCTTTTCAAACAATTTGGTAGTGTACTCCTGCTTGCTCGTGGGGGGTCTCCCGTGTATTCAGGAAGTGCTGTCGGCATGCTTCCCCATTTTGCCGGTCTTGGGTTCCCTTGTCCAACTACCACGAACCCTGCAGATTTTGCTCTGGATCTGATAACAATCGACCTTCAACAATCCTCCCGGGAGGAAGAGACACGAGCTAAAGTGCAGAGTCTGATTACATCCTGGGAAAGTGGTGACTTCAACACTGCGTTCCAGCCAACGACAATTTCCACTCCAGCAGAGCTGGGTGCTCTTGTCCGTAGTTCAACTTCATTCCACTCTGCTTATCCTATTTTGGTCCATCGAGCATTTATTAATTTTCGGCGACAGCCTCCCTTACTGATTGCTCGCATCATGCAAGTCACTGGCCTAGGCATAATACTCACGCTCTTCTTTGCCCCACTCAAACACGACTACTATTCTGTACAAACGCGTGTTGGGCTTATACAAGAATTTTGCGCATTCTATTTTGTGGGCATGTTGCAGAATGTCGCTATATATCCAAATGAGAAGGATGTATTCTACAGAGAAAATGATGATGGTACATATGGGGTGGAAGCTTTCCTAGCACAATATTCAACTCTGGAAATACCATTTGAGATCGGCACATCGTTCCTCTTCGCAATTCTTGTAGATTTAGCCGCGGGGCTGCCTCGGACGACGCAGATGTTTTTCGCCTGTTTCTTCAACTGCTTTTGCATTGTCTCCTGCGGCGAAAGCTTGGGAATCATGGTACGCCTGCTGCTTTCCCAACGAACTCGATATCTGGTAACTTAACTAACAAAAAATTTAGTTCAATACCCTCTTCGCCCACACTGGTTTCGCTGTCAACGTTACGTCCGTGTTTCTTTCCGTCGCGCAGATTATGTCCGGCGTTCTCGCCATCAACATGCCTGGATTTCTTCAAGGCGTCAACTACCTCTCTCCAATGCCCTATGTAACTCGCAATCTTATCCCTTACTCTCTCCGGGATATCACCTTTTATTGTACCGCTGCACAAAAGTTGCCCGACGGTACTTGTCCCATTACAACAGGGAAGCAAGTAATGAATTTGTACGCGCTGGATACGAATCCGGGAAGAAACATCATGGCATTGGGGATTTGCACGTTGATTTACAGGATCTTAGCATTTGTCCTGCTGAAGGCGATGCGGACGCACTGGGGGAAGAATAAGGTTCGGCAAACTGGGAAGTCCAGTGCGAACTCGGCGACAATTTCATAGAAAGCATAGAAGGGTAGCAGGTTTTCTCTCATTAGCGGCATCATTGGCGTTTGTATTTGACACTCTTTACGATATTACGACGTGCATCGCATTCTAGATCGGAGTCGGGATACCCCATACAAATACATTGACTGTGTTCTAACATTCTTTTACTCAGTTAAAAGCTTCAATTTCCGTCATCTATTCTCAAGTGAAATTTCTTAACGAGAAGCAAATCCAGCCACAGGTTTGATAGTCATAATGTCTAGTGGCTTGGCCACTAATCCCTCAGATGGAATTGTCTGAGCCAGCGCTGTGAAATAGTCGGTTTTGAAGTGTGCGTCGTAGGCGGCTTTGTTTTCATCTATTCACGCCTATCAGCAACTAATAAAATGTTGTCCTCTTTTGATGCTAGGGGAGATAGAGATGGGCGTACAAATTTCCTCCGCGACAAAGACATTTACGCCACTTTGGCTGTCATATTGTTCAAAAAGCTGGTATTTGGCCTGATTTCCGACTGTCAGTGGAACGTTCAGTGGGGAATAAGGAAGGGGCGACGCACAGCACCATTTTCATGCTGCTTTACATTTGCCGCGAGGCCAGAGAGGAGCTCTCGTACCTGATGGTCTAGTCGTCAGCAAAGCATCTTCAATGAAACAGAAAAACAGGTAAGAGAGCACACACTCGAGATTCCTTGCCCGTTACAGGCGTGATGATGGCGCAAACGTGAACCTCGGACATTTTGCAGCTAAATTCTTAATCTGGAATTTTCAAAGGAACAGATAAAATCTCGGTCTAGTTGTTTGTATGATTAAGATGAAGAGGGGAAATTTAAGGTTACATGCTCTACTATATACTAAAACTAAGTACTAAGCTCGGATCACTAGAGGTGTTAGGGCTGAACGATTTCCGCTGCCCCGCGTTCCTGCCAGGACATGATATAACGGGCGGCCAAAACAGCAAACATGCTCGAAGTGAAGATTTGTTCTGAATTATTTTCTATCAGCTGAAACGTTGAAGCAAATTCCAACATAGCTCCCCGAAGTGTCTCAAATACCCAGATATTTTTCGATGACGATGCAACGGCCGAGGCCTCAACGAGCGGGGATATCTCGGCAGCTTATTACCGTAAGAGGACTTCACTTCCAAACGATTCCACCGCCAAACTTCCAAACGAGAAGACGGCCCTCAGGTTTATCAGCGAGCTGATTCTAGACTCTGAAAGGCCTGCCTCACGTGAATAACTCAACGGTAATAATATGGAGATCCCCCTTTCCAAGCTCTTGGGACTAGACCCCGCAATGCGGGGTCGACCCCATGAGCTCATACCCATTGTAACACTACCTACGGACTCCCCGGATTATCATTGCGCGTCCTCCTTTTGCTTTCACATCCCCCCCAGAAATATACTTTCATACAAGCATAAAGAGTAGTTCTGAAGAACAGAAGTCAAGATGTCACAAACTCAGACTATGAAAGCGGTAGTTTACCAAGGTATGTCTCTATTGGATCAAGAACTGGGGTTCATAAGGACTAGGACTAATTCGGTAAACAGAACCCTTCAAGGTGTCAATCGAGGAGCGTCCCCTTCCCAAGCTCGAGCACCCGGATGATGCACTCATTAAGGTAACTACTGCCGCCATCTGTGGAAGTGATTTGCATATGTATCAAGGACGGACGGCCGCCCAGGGTGGATTATGCTTTGGTATGCAGACTCTCGGACATTTTTCATATCTTGTTTGGACGATTTACAAGATTTACTATCCTTTTCAATTGTCTCAGACTGTCTGGGACATCCTAAAAGGGATAGTGAATCTTGTATAAATCTCATCACTAGCTCTGAATACTTTTAGATCAAGCTACACTATTTCCTTTCCGCGTTCCACTTCTCATGACTCGTGAATAAGGCTGATCCTGGGCATGCGTAGGTCACGAGAATATGGGCGTGGTCATTGAGACCGGCTCTGGGGTGAGCTTGCTCAAGAAAGGCGACAGAGTAGTTATGCCGTTCAATGTTGCAGACGGAAGATGTAGGAATTGTGAGGAAGGCAGAACTGCCTTCTGCACCGGCGTTAATCCGTATGAATCTCTAGTTTCTACCTTATTTCAAAACTGATCATGTGTGCAGTGGATTTGCTGGTGGTGCTTACGGATATGTGGCAATGGGTCCTTACCAAGGAGGCCAGGCCCAGTTTCTTCGTGTCCCTTACGCAGATTTCAACTGTCTTCCTCTACCTGCTGGAAAAGAACACGAGAGTGACTTCATTCTTTTAGCTGATATTTTCCCTACTGGTTGGCACGGCGTGGTGCTCTCTGGCTTCAAGCCCGGAGAGAGCATTGTCGTCTTCGGTGCTGGACCAGTAGGTCTCATGGCGGCCTATTCAGCAGTCTTGCGTGGTGCAAGTCAAGTGTACGTTGTGGACAGCGTTCCTGAACGCTTAGCTGCAGCAGAGAAAATCGGATGTGTGGCTGTCGATTTTTCAAAAGTGGACGCCGTTAAGCACATTATTGAAAAGAATGGTGGTATGGTGGATAGAAGTGTTGACGCAGTTGGATATCAAGCCTCTGCACAGGATGGAAAGAAGGAGGCTCCATCCATAGTCTTAGAGAACTGCATTATGGTTACACGTCCAACTGGTGGCATTGGCGTTCCGGGACTCTACGTCCCTAGCGACCCTGGTGCGCCGGATAGCAACAGCGGAAAGGGGATGCTGTTGATCAGCTTTGGAAAATTGTTTGAAAAGGTACTTCGTCCTATGAAACCGGGCTCAACATCTTAGTGTTGAACAGTTTTACTGATCAGTAATCGAACTATAGGGGTTGACTATCGGCACTGGTCAATGCAATGTTAAGGCATATAATCGCTACCTCAGAGATATGATTATCTCCGGGCGGGCGAAGCCTTCATTTGTTGTGTCTCATGAGATTGGCATCGATGAAGCACCAGGGGCCTATGTAAAATTTGACAAGAGAGAGGACGGCTACACGAAGGTATTGATTCACCCTAATGGCCCATTGGCATAAGATATCAACTGTTGGGAACCAACGAGTTGGACTAAAGACAAAATTCAAGTACAAATGACCTACACGTGGACTTGTATTTTGTATACAATTTTGTTCAGCAAGGTTTTGAAAATTTAAACATCATTCTATACTTGAATCTCTCTGGCAATTTTTGAATTTCAAATAAATAGCAAAGAATAAGAAGAACTAAATTCCAATATCCTGGGTCATGAATCACCCCACATTGAAACAGTCACATTTTCCTCCCACTTCATTCTTGGGATGATATAGACAATATCAGCCTTGCCTGTTTCTTTCGAGCGAACAGTACCGCCCTCCACCAGCCCGATCTTCTGGGCAACTCTGATACTCTGCAGATTTTCCACTCCCGGCCAGGCCATAATCTCTTTCAGAACGAAGTCCTCTTGCAGATAGCGGAGAAACTCTTTCGCGGCCTCTGTTGCATAACCTTTGCCCATGAACTCCTCCAGGAGACACCATCCAATATCTGGCGGCACGGTTGCACTGCGTTGTTGGAGAGAGATGCCACCAATCAAAGGTCCGTCCTTGCTGCCGACCCGGGGCAGGTAGTAGAAATCAAGATCGGATGTCATGTCTTTAGAATAGACCCCGGCGAGGCGTGTCGTTTTATTATAGGCATCAAACTGCTTGGGAGCCTTCATGCTGAAGTCACCCACTCGAGCGTAGAATGTGGGGTTGTTCATTACTCCCAAGAGACATTGGTAGTGCTCTGGTGAATGGTCGAAAAGCTCGAGTACAAGACGTTCTGTGTAAAGATACTTAGGGACCGCGGCTTGCATTGACGACATCTTCAATGGGCAACAGTCATCAGATAATGGGATACTGGATGGGGGTAAAAACGAAACCGGTGATGGGTGACGTTGCCGCATATCAGACTTTACGTTACGCCTGTAAGGCTAGATATTCCAATATCTTGCAGGTGGGCTCTTAAATGTTCGGAAAAGACATGGTGGGCATCGTAAGCACCCAACACCATCTAGGTTAGTACAGTTGAACCCGGGTTTCTGGCTTCTCGATTTTAGTACAATGGAGCAACACAAAGGATGAAGATCATACCTTGGTGAAGAGTGAACAAAAACATCTTACCTAACAGTCTTGAATCTCCCTGACCATGCTTTGATGTCAAAACATCAGCAAATAATGAAAGAATTTGGATGATTTTCGGGACCTCGTTTTGAAAATTGAGTAGGCCATCTCGACAGGGTCTAGCAGCGTTTGAATGTCTCGTCGAGAATGAAATATCAATCGAGGAGGAAAGAAGAGGTGAAAGTTTCACTAGCAAGATCAGTTATCGATATTGAAGTATAAGTGCTATGGAGTGGTTGAGAACAAACGATTTTTCAAGACGACGATCACCATGCGGGGTAACGTAACCTACTGCGAATGAATCCATAAAAACGACCCTTCACAGGACCAAAGAGGCTGTGGAATTTGCATCAATAAAATGAGAAAGCCTTGATGATTTCCTAACCTGCAATGTCACCTTTAAGCCATATACTTATGAGGCAGAGCAATGCGGTAGATTGGTGAGTGTTACCTAGAAAGTCAGCCTCACGCACTGCCCTGGTCATACAGACACCACTGCGCCACAAGCCCCATCGATATCTACTCCCAGCCTTCTCTCTTTCTCGACTCCAAAACACATCAACACAATTATCATCACAATGTCAATCGCCATGGAAGTCGCAACAGCTAGAGCGCGATCTCGCGTGACGTTCGCCTTCAAAGCCTCCCTCTTGCTGGGCGTCGCGTCGATCATCTCCCTAGTTCTAACGAGCGTGCGCATTGCAAAAGGCAGCGTGCCGGAGATACCATACCTCACGTCTATCGTGAACTACATGGCTTGTAAGTTGATCATTGAATATTTTACTCCTCAGCAGCTCGAATATGTAGCCTGGAAGCCCTCTCGTTCTCCCTTATTTTCCCCACCAGAGGTACCCTACTGAGCCTAAAACCAAACGCTAATTAAATTTATAGGGATCTTCTCCCCCCTCATCCCCTTCAAAGCCGCCTTCTTCATTGCCATTTTCATCAAATTATACCGTCACGCACCGTTTCCCACGAAAGGCACAACATGCTTCACAGCCTTCGGATGGGCACTTTCTCAATCCGAACATCCGGTTATTGGCGTTGTGAGGCTGTTTGGAGACGGCAAAAACTTCACCAATGAAGTCTGCAGCCTGACTGAATGCAAAGGGCTCTGGTTCGAGTGGGCACTTATACTGGTTGTGGGAATAGCTAGCTGGAGAGGCTGGAGGCTGACCGGGTTGACCGATCGGATTGTGGAGGGGATTGTGAGTGATTTGTGGGGTGATGACGAACCCGTTATCGAGCATATGGAAAGGGTTATTGTGATCGATGAGAAGACGGCGATGACTAGCGAAGTAGCAAGGGTCGAGAAAACTGGTTTAGTCACTGAGAAATTAGAGGAAAAGGCGTGAGTACGAACATCGAGTGAGGGTACGCATTTCTCTTTGGACACGAATTTCTTTATCCTTGATGTTTCTGATTTAATTTTCCTCTTTCCGGCGAGTTCGTTAGAATCATAGCAAGAAAAGATTAAAGTAAAGAGTGATTGCGTTTCTGCTAGTCTTTCACTATCACACCCGTGTCTTATTTGACTTTTTTGGTATTCCACAATCCCTGTCGGCTGATCGACTTCGAAGACGCCACTTCTTCTCCGTGAATGTTCCATTTCAATAGAGTGAAGCGGTCAAAATTCATTGCATCGTCAGGAAGGCACCGGAGACTCGGAAATCAAGACGTTCCTGCCCTGCCGAGGTTCACGAGGCCAGTGTCCTTGTGAAAGTTGCGATGAGAAATTTCTATTTACTGTGCCGCTCTACAGCATACCAATCCCATCGAGTCCCTTACAAGAAAGCTATGTAACCCGTATCTTACCCCTAGCATAGCTTGGCGCCGAGGCTACTTGGAGAAAAAACCGTAACATGTGATTCCTATGTACATCTGCCTCGTACAAGTCATTATTATAAGAGACACTGGAGCTGTATTTTGAACTTTGAACCTCAGATATCTTTACTGTATTTGCCCATCTCGTTGAAATGCCTTCCCGTACTCTGGTAACAATCGCCTCGACGGACAAGGTACAAACTAAGTCAGCACCAAATATGACAAAGCTCTCACCTTCGGTATCTCTCTACACTCCAACTTCCAGTCCTTCCACACTTGATCCGAAGGCTCCGAAGCTCATCTTGCTGGCCTCATGGATGGACGCACAAGATGTCCATATCGCCAAATACATTGCTCATTACCAAGTCCTATATCCCACAGCCTCCATTCTGCTTATGAAGTCATTCTTCCGGTACTATCTCATCCCAAGCTCAGCACGTCGCGAAGTAGCCCCCGCCGTCAAAGTCATTCTCAATATCCTGGAGGACGATGAAAATAATAGCGAGCAGCCGCGTATGCTGATCCATATGTTCTCTAATGGTGGATCATGCACATTGTACCACTTATACGACTTATACAAGGACGATTCGAAGCATCGCCGCATTCTCCCACCACATATCACAATCTTCGACTCGGTCCCCGGTCGCTGGAGTGCCTCCGAGTCGCCCCGGGCCATACTACATAGCTTGCCAGCGGGGTGGATGCGCATTCTGGGATTCCCGTTTGTCTACCTGCTGGGTTTGTGGTGGGTGATCAAATACCGCTTTCTCAAGGTAGCCGAGGAAACACACGTGTGGGGATTGGCACACAACGACCCAGCTCGAGCTCACGAGACATGTCGTTCATATGTATATAGCGAAGCAGATGAGTTTGTCCACTACCGGGCCGTGGAGGAGCATGCCGATCACGCCGAGGCCAATGGCTACACGGTCGTGCGCAGGGACAAGTTCCCTGGTAGCCAGCACGTTGCCCATGCTCGTTTGGATCCGGATCGATACTGGTCGCTTGTCACTGAAACGTGGGAATCAAGGAATAAATCCAGAAATTCCGGGCCGCACGAATCATCTGTGCTGAAGTGAACAATAGATCGATGGGGATGGAATACCCCCATATCTTTTGGCCCTCGCTTATTTCGAGCAAGAAAAGGGTTTATAATTTTACGGTGCATCAGGTGGGATTGAGTAACCATCTGGGTCAATGAATTAGCTGTGAGAAGCAAATAATTTAGAGAGAAGCTTTAGAGACTTTATACAGCTAGTATCATAGAAAATGGCAATACCAGCCCCGTCATACTGGTCAAAATATAGTCTCTTGTAGCTCATTCTCAACGATATATCCAGGCTCATCTTCCCCATCGCTGTAGTGCTCTACCCTCCACTGCAAAGACTCGCGAAGCCGTTCCGGTCTCACCCACCAAAACATGTCCTCTGGTGCATAGGCTGCTGGATTTTCAGCAACATTTTGAGCTGCATAATTCTCCCAGTCACCATTATGCCAAGTGTCTCGCAGATTCACATCTTGAAGTCTGACGATTCTCGAATTTTGAGCGTATCTGAACCCCAGAAAGAGAATGGCGACGAGGATGAATGCCATGAAGGATTGGAAGAAAGACTGTGCACGTTTGCTGGCATCCATATGTCTCCATCCCACAGGGCAAACTGCAGTAAGGAATTGGATCAAGATGATGAAACCGTTGCAGAAGAGTCCTATCCGAGATCCCCAGGTGCCCAATGGAGACCGAAAAGGCATGGAGCTGGGAGGCCGGTTGTGGACCAGCCTACCTTGATCATTCTTAAGCCTGAGGGCCTTCCGAAATCTCAAATGAGTATAACAAATGGTTGCCCAAGATATAGTTGATGATAGGCCGATCAAGGACAACAGCCACGTGAAGACGGTTTCTTGTGTCTTTAACTCTGCCAGATACGAGAGCAGCCCAAAGACCAATGCAAGAGCAAAGCACCACAGTGGCCGGCCGTTTTGATCAAGAAAGGCCAGTCTTTTGGGAGCCATTCCCGCGTGCGCCATGGCACCTAGTACTCTTGATGAGCCGTAGACTGAGGAGTTGGCTACCGAAATGACAGTTATTAGAATAACTGTGTTGAAAATCGAAGGGAGCACAGGTATACGAGCGTTTTTGATGGCTATGACGAACGGAGAGCCTTTCGAATTGAGGCTTGATTTATCATCGATCAAGCCTGGGTCGGTATAGGGGACGAGCAAGCCAACAATTAGTATGGAACATATGTAAAACTGCTCCGAGATTAGCCCTGGAAGAGAATATGACTGGCTTGAGGAGCACTCACAAGCCCAATGCGCCAGAAAACTTTTTTGATCGCCCTTGGCATGTCTCTCTGTGGCTCCCGCTGCTCGGCTGCCGTCATACCGACCATTTCAGATCCACCTAGCAACATCGAGCAGTTAGCATTACTCTGATTAAGAAGATTTCGGG
>Ga0247778_1000823_pt1 | contig 23514 bp, 20 predicted proteins | sample UWRJL049202B5_FD_179939 | JGI IMG/M metagenome (GOLD analysis project Ga0247778, IMG submission 179939) | Plant litter microbial communities from Arlington Agricultural Research Station in Wisconsin, United States - UWRJ-L049-202B-5 | ecosystem: Environmental > Terrestrial > Plant litter >... | reverse complement strand
TTAATATTATATTTTTTTTTAATTATTTTTTTTTTTTTTTTTTTATTATTTTAATTAGTTTTATCTATTTATATATCAAAAAATTTTACCTTAATAAATATAAAATAAAAACGAAATATTGATCGAGATATATTTTTTCTTATTTAATAATAATTTAATAAATTATTTTTAGAATCTAAAAAATAATTTAAAAAATATTTTATAAATAACGAGGATTCAGATTTTGAATTTTTGTTAAATTAATTATTTATTTAAATAATTTTTAGAATAAAATTAATAAATGATTTAGTATTATTTTAATAAAATTTTAATCGAATTAATAAATATTTCTTTCAATACCCTAGATTTTTTATTATTATTTATATTATTTAAAAATAAAAATTGATATTTGGGAATAAAAAAAAAATCTGAAGTACTATTATATTATATTAATATATTTTAATATATTATATAATAGATTTATTATAATATTTTTTTAAAATTATATTTTTTCAATTAAATAATTAAAAAAAGGATTAACAAAATTGAAATAAATAAAAATATTTTTTTTTTATAAAATTAAAAAATTAAATTTAATTATAATCAAAAAAAAAATTATTTTATTAAATAAATTTTATTTTATTATATATAATAAAAATTATTAAAAATTTATAATCGAAATTTCGATTATAAATTTTATATAAACATTTATAAAATTAATAATTATTATTGAATTTAAATTATTATAAATATTTATATTTATTTATAAAATTTTATTTTTAATAATAATATTTTATTTTAATTTTTTATAATAAAATTTTCGACTCGGATATTTTTTTTATTATCTAAATATTTTTTTTATATATTTTTTTATTTTATAAATATTTTTTAAATTTATATAAAATTTTTTAAAATTTTTAGATTTAATTATAATTTTTTAAAAATTGATTTTATATAAAAAAATTTATTTAAATAAAAATTTGATCTATTTTTATATTATAAAATCTTAAAAATTGTTGATTTTTTATTTTTCAATTTTTTCAATCTTTTTAATATTATAATAATTTTATTATATTTTATATTATTATTATTATAAATATCTACGATTTCCTTAACAATTTCTTTAATAATTTATTTCCTTTTTATTCAAAAAAACCCTCCAAATATTATTTTATTAATAATAATAAAAATAATAATAATAAAAAATTTAAAATTAATTTATTTTTCAATTTAATTTTATTTATAATTTTTAATAATTTATTTAATTTTTTATAAATTTCGAATATTTTAAATTTATAATTTTTTTTTTCTAAATCTCAAAAATCTATAAAACTATTTTCGAATTGTTTATTTATTATATAATTTTATTTAATATTTATAACAATTTCAAATATTTTAATAAAAATAATTAAAATTTAGAAATAATATTTATATTTAAATATAAAAAAAAATCTAAAATCTTATATTTTGTTTACAAAATTAGTAAAAAATTATTCAAGATATATATTATTCTTAATAATTATTTTAAAAAAATTTATTATAATTATTATTATATTAATAAAAATATTCGATACGATTTTTATTTTAAAAATATTGAAAATATTTCTAAAATATTTATTTATTATAAATTCTTTGCCATTAAATTAATAGGCAAAAATATTAGAAATTTATATTTACCAAATATTAAAAAACAAAATTTATAAAAAGTAGTCGATATAGATTTTATAAAAAAAAATAAAAAACGGAAGGAATTGGAATATTAATTAAAAATTTTAAATAAAACAAATAAAATAAAATAAAAATATTTTAAATTTAATATATTAATCTTAAATAAAAAAAAAATTGTTACAAAATTATTATTGAAATTATTATTTGGTTATTTATTAAAAGGCAAAAAATTTATAAAATAAATAAAAAAAGAAAAAATTAAAATTAAAAAAAATAATAAGAATAAAATTTAAATATAAATATATTTATATATAAATATTTTTTTTTAAAGAATCGAGATATAAATTAAATAAAATAAATAGAGTTTTGAACCATTTTATTTTTGATTTTAATTAAAAATTAATAATATTATAAAAATAAATTGGCGTTTCAACTTATTCAAAATATAATTTTTATAAATAAATTTATATAATTATAAGAATTTTTTTTATAATATTTTTAAAATGTTTATAAATATAAATATATAAAGTTTTCTTTTTAAAGGTCAAATCGAAATAATTTCTAAAATAATAATAAAGATTCGGCTAATGAGATTGATTTATTTAAAATATTTATACCAAAAAATAAGCCAAGATTTTAGTATTTTTAGTGTTTTAATTTTTGCTTTAGATGGTTCTCTCTCTCCTGGCTTCTCCTCAAAAAGACCATTATCCAACAAATTGTATTAATGGCATATAGCACAATCGCGTTATAGTAGGAATAAAGAAGGTGTTGCCTAAATTTGATATAAAGTCGAAAGGTTATCCACAGGAAAAACTACTGACCGCCCAATTTTCCTGTACGAAATGTGGTGAAGACAGAGCTTACGTTACTACAGAGAGAAGGCACCACTTAGGCTCCGGCCGATTTACCACCTAAAATCCTGCCCACTCCCCAAATCCATCTCACCATTGGCATTCCCCTTCCCACTACCATTGGCATTCACGTAGTGAGTCTCACTAGCATTATCACTGAACTTATTATTGCTAGGGCCATCAACCGCGATCTCAAGTATGTTCATCATACTCCCAAACGGCTTCTTATTCCCAACCAACACCAGCTTAACACCTAACCCCTGCTTCTCCGTCTTCCCAGCCTCGTCCAGCAAACGTTCCCAGTCGGCAAGCTCTCGCTCCCGACTGTTGAACGCCTCCATCATAGTCAAGTCTCTGACTCTCAACATTGCCTCTTCAATCGGATTTTCGTTATCACCCGGAACAGGTAGTACTGTGTCCATGATGAGGATGCGTGAGGAGGGATTGGCGACGAGAGCAGGGAGTAGATTCTGCAGGATAGAGACCGCTTCTGCGTCCGGCCAGTCATGTAGGATCATGCGGAAGAGGTAGATGTTCGCACCAACGACGGGCTGGGCTGTAAAGAAGTTGTGAGCTTGGCAGGTGATGCGGTTACGGACAGAGGCAGGGGCCGAGGAGAGGGTATTTTGAGCAAGGGCGATGGTGTCGGGAAGGTCTTGAACGATGAGTCGGAGTTGAGGAAAGGAGGTTGCGAGAGAGAGGGACGCGTGGCAGTTGGACCCGCCGAGCTGTGGTGAGAGAAACATATCAGTAAGTGAGTTTCTATATGGCAACCATTGTATGAAAGAAAATTTATACATACGTCGACCACAGTTGCTTCTCCTAAGCTAGCCCAGTCATACCCATTCGCCAAATGCTCGATTTTTGTACCTTCGCTTGCAGTGACATTCTTCATGTACATCGCAAACTTCTTTCTCAGCTCAGGTGTCTGGGAAAGGTAATCGAAGAAAGGTAGCTCGGTATTCCTTGCAATATTAAATGCTGTCTGAGTTTTGGACTCTGTCGTTCCCCATTTTTCAGTTGCTTCAACCAGTTTTGCGGCGCCTGTCGCTGTTGCTTCTGCCATGAACAGAGCCCAGTCCAGCAGGCCAGGGTTTGTAACAAGCAGTGCTGATACATTGCTGTGGGCTAGCTCGTTGGGCTTGGGCTCCCGGAGGAAGTTATTAAGGATCGCCATTCGTGCGATTCGCTTGAGTTGGGTAAGAGGAACCGAGGCAATGGTTGCCACTTCTGAATATGGAACGGAACCCTTGAGAGGAATGAAGGAAGTGATACGAAAGTGGCATAGCCAGTGAATGCAAGCAAAGCTTTGAAACTATAATCGAGTTAGCTGCAAGTCCATGAAAATATACATTTTCTCGGGTATTGTTTTACATGAATGGCTAGGCGTGGTACAAACTCACTCGGCTCCGTAGCCAATTGCTGGATGTTGAAAGCTGCTGCAATCAACTTTTGGCGTGCCTCTAGAATTTTGACAGGAGCAGTGGCAGGGAGGGTAGTGCTTGGCGAATCTTGATCAAATGAGGGATAGGGAAGACCAGCTGAGAGACAGTATGCATCGATAATCTTGGCAGAGGAGCAAATATCCTGAGCACAGGATTCCAGGGGCGGGCTTTTGCACATAGCGACTGACCGGGGGATATTCTTGACTTGGGATGGGCCGTGGCGTTCGAGGCCGAACCGTTTGGTAAGCACCCACAGTTGCACTTGCGAGCTCTACACCAGATCACTAAGTCTCAGTATCGCTTGCACAGACATGCGTCGTTCTTAAGAGCAGCATGCGTCGGTAAACATGCGAGAGTGCATCATAAAATCGGCCCCGTTTAATTAAACCGCCCTGTAGGACAACGCAGTGCAATCTCAGTCTTACCCCGAAAGTTGCATATGGACATTACCAAGCAACTTGGCAGGAAGCTGAGAGGTATCAAGGAAAGATAAGCACTAGGTCTTGGAATGCCCGATCCGCAGGATCGGACTCCGAAAAAAGGCTGAGATGTCCCTTTAGAGCGTAATGGAGTCCGGACGGCGGTCGGAATGCGAAGCGAGCGAAGGGCATTGTAGTTCAAAATGGAAGAGAAAATGAATGAAGGCAAACGAAATGGAATGGTAAGGTTGGGGGAAAGTAAAGAGGCGAAAGGGTACAGACTGAATACTGGTGATGCTACCTAACTACGTAGAATCATTGAACGTTCCATGATCGGTCCCAAAATTGCCCGTCTTATCTGGCCGTTTCCGCCGCTATGCTAGCCTAGGGCGCTCGGTTACTTTGAATTTGTAGTTTGCTTGTATGCAGCGGCGGTTTCTCGTTCTTCTACCCGAGTTACGCACCCAATCAAGATTCCGCAACAATGTCATACCATGGCAGGCCGGCCGGTGGTTTCACTGCTTAAATTAACGTCACGCAATACACAACCGCACACAAGGACGGAGTAACTTAGAAAAGGACCTGCGGTGCTTCGGAGAACGATAGTATGGACTGATCGTGGAGCCTTGCAGGAGCAGAAGAAGCCAATACCCACAGTTATCATAGTATGGCCAAGGCCAATCGGTGTCGTGATTATCACATCACTACCTAGTAGTGGTGCGCCACCTCGTGCTGGGTAGTTGTTATCGAACGATTTAAGCCACAGTAAACGTTGTGTGTGCGGCTTACATGCGTTGATATATTGGACTTCCACTTTGGGAGCTGCAGGTATCTGCAGATGCCCTTTGCTTACAGTGCCTGACGAAGGGAAGAAGCTCGTTCGATCATTATAGAATTAGAATAAGAGTCTTTTCCTGGCCCGGAATATTGCCCAGCCAAATTGAGATAAAGAAATCAGATAATGTGAGTGATAAGACTTCTTCCCTCAGGAACAGTAAAAAAGCAGTATACCAATCCAGCCTTTTCCCTCCCAGATTTTATCTAAAAAATAGAATTACATCAAGCCACAATTCTCACGTCTGTATGTTCTAGTATCGCCCCCGAAGCTATCATGGAGGCTGCACGATCAGACTGGCCTAGCGGCACCTCGGACGGACCCTCAGCATCAATAATATATCAACAGAATCAACAAAATCAGCAAAGTCGAACAACATATCGTTCGCGGAAGAAGCTGCGTGAGAGTTGCAATAACTGTGCCCTCTCCAAGGTGAAATGCAGCAAAGAACAACCCGTCTGTGCACGTTGTGATGAACGAGAAATGTATTGCCATTATAGCCCAACTCGGAGGATAGGAAAACGACGAGTATGGTCTCATATATCTGCTGAAGAAGGTTCGGAGGTCCCCCTGAGTCTGAAAGACATCTCTCCGGAAGAGCATGGCTATTTCGATTACCGGGGTTTAGTCCTCAATCAAGATATACTCAGCCGCGATGATTTACTGGAAACCCGAAATTCAGATAAAAGTGTCTCGTCACAATCATTTGCCGGCCTCATGTCTCCTCCCTTATCTCTCCAGATCCATACTAGCAAGGGACTTAGAGATATGCAATCGCAGACCCATGGCACAATGTTCTCTAAGAGGCAGGATACCAGTATGCTCGGTGATTCGAATTCCATAGGATCGGCATTAGGTTATATTATGGATCACCCGAGCGACCTACCAATGGCATCAGGGAGTTATGAGGAGCAAGAGTCTCTCCTCAACCTTGTGAATCAGGATTCAAGCTTCAATGTGTTCATGCCGGAGCCAGAATCTGGAACAAAGAGCGAGCGCCGGCTCGACCAGCCTCAACACTGCATGAATCGCGCATTGGACAGCCTTCAAAAGCTCCATACGCCCCAATCGAATTGTAGTTTGGTATCGGGTTCGAAAACAAACTTTATAACCACGCCACCCACTCGATCAATTGATCAAGTCCTTTCTATAAATAAGGAAATCCTCGATGTTATACATCAAATTCTCGACTGCCCCTGCTCGCTTGATATCCAATTTGCATTTATTTTGACGACGATTACCTCGAAAATTATATCTTGGTATAATACGATTGCACAGAATAACGAGGACCAAACTCCCGGGTCAATATCATATGGGATGGCGACAAGCCCCACTGCAAGCCCCGATATTTCAAATCTCCCGGTCACTGTGGCTAAATATCAATTGGATGGAGAAAGCAATGGTCAAATGCGCGCCCAGTTGGTATTGAGCGAGTTGCATCTTGTTTTGAGACTAATTGATAAACTTGTTGCTCGTTTCAAGGGACTCCAGTTCGGAGAGGGGAAGGGTAGTGATAGTGGAGTTATAGATGCTCAGCCCATATCGCCGCCCGTTTTTGTTGAGTTGGAGACATTTTTAAGATATCGGCTACGGACGCTGGCGAAGGAAACAACCGAGAGGTTGCGCGCAAGTTAACGAATGGTGTGTTGGTTGTGTTTCTGGGGGTAAGCGGCTTTTCCTTCCAAAGAAGCGGGGAGCTGTAGAGATTTTAATACCATAACGGCCGTTGAATGAAGTTCTCTTTTAGAATTCAATTGCAATTCGAACTACCTATCGTGATATACGGAATACAAAAATATCGTTATTTCCCTGCAAGATTTTAGCAAAGCTGCATCGTGACGGTCATTTTTATCACGGGAGGTTGCAAATAAATGTATAATGGGGTTTCAGCGAAGTAGCGAGTAATGGGAATCTAACGCAAATTAGGCAATGGGGAGGTGGCTACCCCGCTCCACCAATATTTGCTGATAGTAGAATTGAAAATCATTACAAATATAACGCGCCAAGTCCATATTTCCACATTCAATCACACCCAGGCGTATACTTCTCTCCCAATTTTGTTGCCGTCTGCTTTCCGAGGTCAAGGAGACAACCCGACCCAATAATCTCCAATACCGTGAATTCCACTCCTACCTTCTGCCGGAACCAATTCCTCAACTCAATACTGACCAGTGAGTCAACTCCCAACGAGCTCAAAGGGACGTTCAAATCTAAGTCCTCGATGCTGCGCATCATGAATCCAAAGAGCGTCTCCCCAATCTCCTTGGCGAGAAGAGCAATGGATTCCTCGGAAGAAAGAGAAGAAGGGCACGTGCTTGCGTCACGAAGGAATTGCTTGAGGCTATTGTCGAGAGTAGTCACCGTCGTGCTAGTATCTTGAGACTCAATGTTACGGTATATTGCCATGCGCGGGTCTCTTTTCCAGAGTGTGCGATTGTTGCGCGCCGACAGCGGAAGAGAGGAGCGTACGCCAATGCCGACTTGGCTGTGGTTTACATAGCGTGTAGAATCAGATCCTTTGAGGAACGAGCGGTTGATCATCAATTGCAGAGAGTCCAGGAAATCCTGCTCATGGAGCACATGGAGGGCAGTTGTTCGAAGCGATTCGAGGATCTCGGTGTTTTGACTAAGATAGCCCACATCGTCCATGGCTCCGATATCAAGGACAGATGCGGGCAAGCCGAGAGACTTCCGGTACTGAACAAATGCGTCGAGGAAAGCATTTGCGCTGGCGTAATTTGCTTGTCCCGGCTGTCCTCCAAGTCCAGACAGAGAGCTGAAGAGGAAGAAGAAATCGAGTGGCTCTTTCTGATAGAGAAGAACTTTGTGCAGGTTCCAGGTGCCTTGGACCTTGGGCTGGGTGGCCGCTTGCCACTGATCAAAGGTCATCTCAGCAATTGCGGCATCCTGCAAGCGTCAGTCAAGCCTGGACAGACCATTACATTAAACAGCTTTCGACTTACACTCAGCACCATTGAAGCTTGTAACACTCCACCTATAGGCTTTTCAGCAGCTTTGATGGCTCTTCTGACGTCCGCAACCTTGGATACACTCCCGGAGAAAGCTTGAACAAAGCAACCCTGAGCCTTGAGTTCCAGGAAATATGGATCACCTTTGGGCACACACCCAGCTGACCGGGAGAAAAAGATAATGTGACGTGCTCCTTTTTCCACAAGCCATGAGGCGACAGAGCGCCCAAGTCCTCCCAGGCCTCCTACCAGAAGATATGCCCTGTCTGGCCGAAGAGACAGTTGCCTCCTTTCAGGCATGACCTTGAGGTCTTTGTTAATCTCTGGGAGTGTGACGATGATCTTTCCGATGTGCTGACCCTTTTGCATATACCGGAACGCGTCTTCAACATGAGAAGCTTCGAATTCTTTGACTGGTGCAATTGGCTTTATGTGGCCATTTTTAAAAAACTCTATCGATCGGCGGAGTAGACTGCGGGGTGTTAGCACAACTTCTACTAGATTGGATACTAAATACCTGTTCATGTGTGCTGGACGATGCGTGTATATCTGGGTGAGATCAACTCCCATGAATGACCGGTTCTGCTCAAATGGGTCCATTGATAATGTAGCTTGGCCAATGAAATCTCGCTTTCCAATTTCCACCATAATTCCAAACTCAGCAACACATTTCCACGTTGCGTGGAGCAGCTCCCCGGATAGAGAATTCAAAGCCACATCAACGCCTCTTCCTTTGGTCTCGGCAACGACATCGAGCAAGAAACTGGTATCTCGCGAGTTAAAAATACGATTCCGGGGAATATCGAAATTATCCATCAGGTATTGGACCTTTTCTGGATTGCCCACGGTGCAGAAGATCTTCACATGTCAGACACAAAATCATACGGAAGAGACTAGAGGGGCATACTTCAGCTCCAATCATTTTCGCAATTTGAATTGCAGCAATTCCAACCCCACCACACGCGGAGTGGATGAGCACAGTCTATCAGACGGTCAATAAGCTTCTTTTCTACATTGCTATGGCATAAACTCACCTGATCTTTTTGCAGCCTTGCCAGATCAAGCAAGGAATATATCACTGTTCCGTAAACACATGGAATAGTCGCACCCTCAACGAAGCTAAGGTCATCTGACATCTTTGCACATAGCTTTTCGCTCGTTGTGAGAGTGGTTGCAAACGAACCGTTGGCGATTGAGATGACTCTGTCTCCAACTTGGACATTTTTCGCTTCAGGTCCGACTTTTGTAACGATTCCGCTACATTCACAGCCCAATCTGCCAGCCCCATTCCCCCTTTGTGGGCCTGCAACAATTCCTATAGTGATCAAGACATCCTATCACAAAGTAAGTATTCTGTTTATAATTAGTGTTGATGACGTCTACGAACCTTGAAATTAAGCCCAACCGCTCGAGGTTCCACCTCAACCCAATCCCCGGTCAGAGTTGGGAGGGGTTGAACCTGCTTCCAGTGAAGTGTATGAAGGGCGCCCGGCCTACCGACGTCTAGCTGCTTTGGCCAAGATTCGTCTTCATTTTCCAGCAGCTGGTCCGAAACAGATATCCAGTGAAACTTGCCAACCTGAACACTCCCCTTAGAGTATGCGTACTCAAGTACGGGACTCATTTCATTTTCATGGACACGATGTTCAAACTCGTGGAGTATATCTACAACAATTTTCCATCCCATCGTATCAAAAGCCTCGAGTTCCAGAGTTGCGAAGTCCATTTGGAGTTCAGAGCGAAGAGTTCGAGCCATACCCAATATCATCCCATATCTGGGATCTCGACAGTTAATCTGAGCAGCCCCTGTGACCCAGAGGATGCCTGTATCCTGAACGTGGTTCACAAATTGTCTGAATGCCATGAATTGCTGTGCATTTGCATTATGAAGGAAAGGTGCGTTCAGATCGAGAAGAGAGACGACGATTTGGTGAGCAGGGGGCGTTTGATCCAGTGTGCAGAAGTCAATCTCGTAGCCACGCTCACGGAGCTGGCTTTCAACATTCGTATAATGAGTTGACTTGGTAGCTTCGGTTGGGCGAAGAACTGTGATCCTCTTGGATTGATGCTTTTTGCATGCGGGCATGGCTATGATGTTGTTGTTGAGTTGTCCATCAAAAGTGACAGCATTGATGCCACCAAATCCAGCGGCTTTGAGCTCTCTATCCCATCGTTCTGGTGTGACATACGGCTCGTCGATTCTGTCATCTACTTCACCCAGCCACCATCCAGACAACACGCCCTTTCGATGTTAGCTTCTGCATGAAAGCGGCTGAAATAAATGTAACCCACCATCACATAATTGATCCATTTCGTTGCTGTATGCAATGAGTACATGCTACACAGATCCTGCGAAAAATAAACTTACTGGGGCTCAATTCCTGTAGTAAGAGGCGGCCACGAGGATGTAGCAACTTCCTGACATTCTTCAATGTTTCATGGAGGCTCGGCGTGGCGTGAAGTACCTGATTACTTAGTACCCACGGTATCATACACCGATCCCGAGACTTACATTGCAAGCAACAATAAGATCAAAGGACTCGGCTTCGAACCCCTGCTCAATAGGGTCTTTCGTAATATCCAAAATAGCATACTCTAACGCGGGTACGTCTTTGAACCGCTCTTTGGCTCCAACAAAGAAACCAGCTGAAATGTCAGTGTAGGTGTAGGAAGCATACATACGCTCTCCATAATCGGACTGAAGATGTGGCACGATGGTGCTTGTGGTGCCACCCGTACCGGCGCCAATCTCTAAGATCTTGAGATTTGGCTTGTAATGAGCAGCAAGTTTGAAGAATTCGCTGTACTCCCAAAGTTGCATGTAGTCATAGACTTCTGTCAGGGTGTTATCCTCCAGGAGAATGTCAAGAGGAGTAACTTTTCCCTCAAATATTCCTTCGCCGGAAACAAAAATCCGATGAACAGCGGTTGCTACTGCTGCAGCACCTGTCTTACTCAACTGGTCGAACAAGTCTTGAATCAAAGGCTTTCTCTCTGTGCTGCTCAATGAAGCCAGGTTTGCACACGATGAAATGTTGGGATATTTTCCTGCAAGCGCTTTCTCCCGTTGAGTAGCGAGCCACGTCCGGAATTTGGACATGTGAGGAATCCTACTCTCCAGATGCTGGACTTGAACACTGGTCTCCACCATACAGGCAAGTGCAAATTTTTCGAGTAGCATGTGCTCATTTGTAATATCCTTTGCGGGACGCATCAGTGATGCCGCATCCAGCAAGTTCAGATCGCGCTCCCATTGTAACTCAACTGCTGCGTGTGGATCATCGCTAGCAACATCGCTACTGTCTCCAAGTGGTGAGAGCTGGAGATTCTTAAGACTGATTACAGTCTCTCCAGCTGATGTCCCGATAAGATTGCCATATAGGCCACTTTCTGTGGAAGACGCTTCAGCTTGAATTGTGATCTCACCCTTGGGTGGTTTTATAGAAAGTTCTTCGATATACGTAGGAACTGAAAGTTTGTCGAAGAGTCTGGGTACACCTTTGAATGCAGCAGTAGTGAAAAGCTGAAAGGTAGCGTCAAGAGTGGTGGGGTGAAGCTGGTATGTGGATTCTTTGGGGTCGACATCTTCTGGAACGGGGTAAAGGTCGGCCTTAGATCTAGTTCGACTTCATTGGATTAAGGACGTACCTTTAAGTAGTGTTGCTACAGCCTTCGTTTCACATACACCCGCGCTGATATTCTTCAGTGGGCGGAACTTTGGCCCATAGCTCAAGCCAAATCGTCTCATAACACGATACCATGTGCTTGAAGGGACTTTCCGTTGGAGAGCGTCTATGAGTGGAGCCTCTATATGATGTTCAGATCCAGCTCTGGCTTGTCCAGTGATGTGCTTAGTCCAGGTGCTCCCATGGAGAGATGACACTGTGAAATCATACCAGTTCGAATCAAGACTAGTCGTAAGGCGTACCGTACGGAAATTAGTGATAATTTCTACTGGCTTTCCTTCGTGAAGAACCAATGCGGTGGTTATATTGACGCGTCTGACGGTATAATCATTTGAGCCCGAAAGTTGCCTAATAGCTTCTCCTGCCATGGCAATAAAAGCTGCACCTGGAAATAGAACTTCTCCGGCAATCTCATGGTCTGCGATCCACGGGACATTGTCTAGCTGGAGCATGTTCCGCCAGGAAGGATCAATATCGGTGCTTTCAACCACTCGAGTTCCAAGAATATCATGATGCGGGTGTTTTCGAAGCCGCCAATCCTTAGAGAGTCGACTCTCAGACCAATATCGGCCTTCGTAATGCCAAGGGTAGGAAGGGAGATCCCTCAGAAATTTGCCATTTGGAATGATGTGGCTGAAATCGATGTCAATATTTCTGAGCCAGAGCTGTCCCGCTGCGTTAAGAACATCACGCGCTCCACTGCTGTTCCGAACTAAAGTGGGCACGTAGTCAACTTGTGGGTCGTTGTTTCTGAGTGCCTGCCTTATTGGTCCTGCAAGCGCTGAATGAGGACCGATCTCTAAGAATGTCTTTGGTGAACGTAATGTGCTGAGAACGCGAGTGACAGCCGAGTAAAATTGTACAGGCGAGACAAGATTCTTTACCCAGTACGATGCTGATAATTCTCCACTGCTTCTCAAGATCTTCCCAGTGACGGACGAATAAAACGGCACCATCGGAGGCTTTGCATCCAGACACTCCTCTATTATAGAATGATATCGGTCTGCAACTGTACTCATGTGGTCTTTGAATTATGAGCTATACAATCTGCGAGTTATAGGAAAGGCGACACTCACAGGAATGATAAGCACATTCAACTCTCAGCGAGCGAACGAGGATATCTGAGAAGTCATGACGAATATTTCTCATGACGGATTCGAGGACATCCATATCTCCGGTCAATGTAACACTAGCCGGACTATTTTCACAGCCAATGATGACTCCTGGGAGTAGGTAGGGCGTGACATCACTCCGTCCGAGACCGATGGCAGCCATGCCGCCCCTATGACCTTCCCCAAGACCTCTTGTGACTTGGCCCCTATGATATGCTATCAGAATTGCTTCCTTTGCGGTGACCGACCCACACGCATAAGCAGCAGCAATTTCTCCTGATGAGTGGCCAATCACAGCGGAGGGCTTCACATTCCATGTCCTCAAGAGATCAACCAGGGCCACCTGGATTGCCGTGCAGCATGGTTGGGAAAACTCGGCTTCAGAAAGTCGACTTTTATGTTTGGGTACGAGGAGTTCATCTATTACCGTTAGCTATAACCATATAGCATCATGATTATCAAATACCTTTTAATGTCCATGGCGGTGGTGTCGCAAGCTGCGATAAAACTGAATCAAGATCGCATATGGATTTTCTAAACACAGACTGCGTTTCAAAAAGCTCCCTCCCCATCTGCGCCCATTGTGCACCTTGACCGGTAAACGCAAATATGATTTCCGAAGCCACCCCTGATTTTCCGGTGGACGACAATTCGAATGGGCTGGAAGGAGTGGCAACGCAAAAGGCGCGGTGAGAGAGGACTTCGCGTTTGGTTCCCAAGGAAAAGCTCATGTCTCCCAGAGCAAGAGGATTGTTCATTGCATATGACTCGTGGTTCTTCACTGACTGCCGTAATGCATCCGCGTGTTTGGCCGAAAAGACAAGGAGGCTTGGCTGAAAGCTTTGGGCTCTTTCTCTTGTGTCCAAGGTATCGGGGCCTAAAGGGGGAGCGGATTCCAGCACAACCTAAGACTAACGTAAATGATCCCTCTCACTAACTGGTGTTAGGTGACACACATGTACATTCGCTCCTCCAATACCGAATGAATTTACACCAACTCTTTCCAATTTATCGGCCGGCCATGGCATGGGCTCAATGGGAACGGCCAATTTTGTTTTCTCAAAAGGAACTAAATAAGCTTATTAGCAGTGAGCATCTCCAAAAAATCTTCTCGAATATCGTTCTCACTGTTGGGGTTTGGCACCCGAAAGTTGATGTTGGGAGGGATTGTCTTCTTCTCTAAAGCCAGCACCATCTTGATAACGCTCGAGATTCCGGAAGCACCTTCGGAATGACCAAGATTTGGTTTCACCTATTCTATTAGCTCCATTCGCCACTTTCTGTGAAGACAATTACCGAGCCAATATATATGCCATGATCACCAAAGACATTGGCGACAGCCTTAGCCTCGATAGGATCTCCGATCTAAGGTTCGAAAGTCAGCATTGAAGAAACAGATGTTATCTCAAAAATCTAGACCCGAAATCCAAGATCTCTAGAACCTTTTCTCTAAAGATTTTGTAATTGAACTAGTATAACATACCTTAGTACCTGTTCCATGACACTCAATCATTGCCGTCTTAGAGTAGTCATGAATACCTGCCACCTGATGACCTCTTCTGATCAACGCTTCGTGGCTTTCGGTACTTGGCATTGTAAGCCCAGACGTTTTGCCATCGGAATTGACACAGGTAGATCGAATGACCGCACGAATTGGATCCCGATCTCGCACAGCGTCACTCAATTTCTTGATGTATAATGCGGAGACTCCCTCCCCCCGAGCATAACCATCAGCATTTGCATCAAAGGTCTTGCAGGTTCCGGTGGGAGAGATCACTCCTTGCCCCGTAAGAGCAATTGTCATGCGAGGGGCGGTAATAATGCTGGTGCCACCAACAACCGCAGATGTGCATTCTCCGCGCGCGAGTGCCATGCAAGCTTCATGAAGACCAGTTAAAGAAGACGAGCATGCCGTTCGAATAGTCATACTATATAATGTCAGCATCCGGGGTCAATGAGAGAGGTGGGTAGGGGTCGGACGCGGTCACAGACAGAGTTCTGAACATACCTCGGTCCCCTAAAATCAAACTCGTAAGAAACCCGATTCGAAATTACGAAGTCGCTGTAGCCCGCCATTCTATACATGTTTGAATTCTGGTCGTCCTTCAGCTCCATATCTAGCCAATCTTCTCCAAATGAGCCCATGTAACAACCGATATTCTTGCCCCGCCAGTCCGTTGCGCCAGCGTTCTGAAGACACTCATAAACTACTTCGAGGATGAGTCGCTGCTGAGGGTCCATCACTTCTGCTTCCTGTCTTGTCGTTGACCAGAATGATGCATCAAAATTGGCCAGATCCAAATCTTCTAGGAAATAGCCATATTGCGTACCAACATGTCCCGATTTCCCAGGTCCATAGAATGCGTCAATATTGTATCGATCTTTTGGTACTCGACATTGAGCACTCTTCTTATTGACGAGTAGATCCCAGAAGGATTCCGAATCACGAATCCCCCCAGGGAGTCTCATAGCCATCCCGACAATTGCAATTGGGTCCGCAACCTCGACTGCATCTCCGTTCAACTTAAGGTTAGGGTCGACATTCCCATTAATTTGATGAGGGATATCGGATCCATTGACGTCTCCGTTCATGTGGGATGAGGAATCGGTACGGCCATTAATGCTATCAGTGATGGATGAGCTGTTGAGGTTGGGTTCTACGTTGTCCATTGTGGTACGAGAAGCCTTCTATTCAAGTCTTCAGTTCTTTCGATCAAGAAGAAATAGAGATAGTTGAGAAAGTAAAGGCAGAAATAACCGCAGGAGTACTATATTCGGGTATTTAGCTGCACACTCTGCAAGATATAATCCGCAGTGTACAAGGCAAACTTCTGAATTTGAAGCAAATTAAAAACGCGAGGACAGTCCATAGCGACCAACGGCCGAACCTGTGATGCTAGAGGAGCTTTCTCTAGGCCCGAGGGTAGGGCTTCCAAATTTGACAATCCCTGTAAAAGAAAGTCGTCTCCCATGTACCAAAAACGCCGATGATTACAATCGGGGACCATCGGGAATCATATGGAGTAATGAAATGAACAGCCCCGATGCAGCTCCGGCACCCGTACTCTACTTTCTGCATTTACCTCCGTATCTCCTAAGGCATCTAGTTATACTCCGGATACGGGAATATCATACGTGCATTTCGCGTTGTAGTGCAGGAGCTCGGTACGGAGGTTCCGGTCAAAAGTTCCGACCCATTAATAGTGGGTGTTGACCACGCCACTAAAGGGGCTCTTTCCCTTAATGGGCGCAAGCAAAATGTCCTACCTCTTTTTCCGGACATTTTTTGGTGTACGTGGAGGTCCATACATATGAGTACACGGTAGATAGGTTGTTCAACGGCTTTGCAAGCGAGACGGTTTTACTTAATTATTATTTAATAAACAATAATAATAATTTTATTAAATTAAATTAAATTTTTTCTTTTCTTATTTATTTTTAATATAGATTTATTTAATAATATATATAATTTTTTCAAAATTTTTATTTATTATTTAATATTGAAAAGGCCAAATAATAAGAAGAGTATACCGCATCCCTTCTAATAGCGGTTTGTCGATAGGTGGTTCGACGGCTTCGCAAGCGAGACGGCTTCGTTTAATCACCATTCAACAAACAATAATAATTCTTTTAGATTAAATATTTTTATGTAAAAACAATAATAATTTTATTTTTTCTTTTTTTATTTATTTTTTAATATATATATATATAATCTTTTTAATTTTTTATTTCTTATTTAATATAATTATTTAAAATAATTAATTTTTTTTATTTTATTTTTTTATAATTAAATAATTTAAATTTTATATTATAAATTAATTTTATTATATTATTATTATTTCGATTGCGATTTATATATAATTTATATTATAATCGATATATTTTTATTTTTATTTTTATTTTTTTTAATAATTTTATTTTAAATAAATATTAATATTATTTTTAGCGAATTTTTAATTCTTTATTTAATTATATTTAATATTTAAATTTTTATTTTATAATTTATTAATTTTTTATAATTAGAAATTTTTATATTTAAATAAAAATTTTTTTTATTTTTAAAATAATTATTATTATTTATTTTATATAAATTTTATATATTTAAATTATTATAAAAATTTAATTTTTTTATATTTTTTTTATTTTTTTTCGTGACAGTAGGATCATGCGCCGTTGTGCACGTGCCTAACTGCACGTGAGGTGGACGCTAGACCCGATTAGGAAGCAAGCAACTATTAAAACCTCCCTTTAATCCTTAATATTAGTTTATTATCTACAATTATATTTTTTTCTATTTTTATAATTTTAATATTAATCAATAATTAATTTTATAATTGATTATAAAATAATTAAATTATTATAAAAAAAATAAACTTAATTAATTAAATTTTAAATTTATTAAATCAAATTTATATTATAAAAAAAAAAATATATATTAAAATCTAGATTTTCAAATCTTAATATAATTATAAATTTTCGAAAAATATTTATCATATTAAATAATAAAAAATTTTTTAAAAACAGAATAATTTAATTTAAAAAAGATTTGGATCCTCCTAAATATAATAATAATTATAATTTATATTTCTACAATTTTTAAAATATAAAAATTTATAATTAAATATTTTTTATATATATCAATAATTATAAAAATTCAACAAATTCAATAAAATTAATAATCCCAATTTAATATTAATAAATATATAAAATTGAATTTTGATTAGATTTTTTATTAAAATAATATTTTAACTTTTTAATTATTTATTTAAAAACAAATTCAAAATAATTAATAAAATAATATAAAAAAAAATCTTATTTATAATAATTCAACAAAAATAATAATATATTAATTAAATAATTATATATTATATTTTATCTATCCTTTATTCCGGCGAACTTTTGGTGTGTATGTTACTAACATACACGCAAGCGCACGGACCAGTTTTTTGACTAAAAAAATCCCGCCGTATATATTTGTCCTTTTATATTAAAAAATATTAAAAAATACTAATATATATAAACTTTTTTGTAAAAATTTAATTAAATTAAATTTTGGTATTTTATTTTTTATCATCCGATTAATAATTCAAAAATTATAAAATAAAAAATATAAAGATATTTTAGAAGGATATTTTTATTTATATATATTATTATTTCTATATTAAAAAATATTATAATAAATAAGTTTGTAAAAAATTAATTTTTATTTTTGGTATATATTAAATTTAGGAATTTTTTTTATAATAATTAGATTAATAATATATCGGCGATAAAAAAAAAAATAATCGTAATAAAAAATTATTAGAAACCCCGCTATATATATTATTTTTTTTATATTAAAAAATATTTATATATACTAATATATATAACGTTTTTTTTAGATATTTACTCAAATTAAATTTTGGTATATTATTTTTTATAATTGAATTAATAATAAAATTTATATAAATTATAAAATATATATTATTAATTTTTTTATATTATTTAATTAATAAATATTTTATATTAACGCCAAAATATTCAAAAATTAAGATTCAAATTAATTTATTTAAAAAAAATTATTAAAAAAAATTTTAGATTATATATTTTATATTAATATATTTTATTTATTATTATAAATAATTTTTATTACAAAAAATATTATTTTATACAAAAATGTATAAATTATATATTGTATCTCATAATACCCCGCCGTATATATTTATTAAATTATTTTAAAAAATATTTTAATTTATTAGTTTATATAATATTATTTATAAAACTAATCAAATATATGATTTTGATCTTTTATTCATTTAGATCTAATTAATAATAATTTTTCAATTAAATATGAAAAATAATAATAATATATATAATCGTATAATATAATCCTTCTATTATATATAATTATTATATATTTTTAAATAATATCTAGATTTATTAATTATTATAAAAATATTTATAAAGTTTATTTAAAGTATTTAAATAATACCAAAATAAAAACAATTAAATTAATATAAAAAATTTAATAATATATAAAAAAATTAGATGAATATAAAAAAGTATTATATTTAAGATACTTCGTATATAAAATGATCTTAATTTTTTAATAATTCACGTTAGTACAAAAATTATATAATAAAAAATAAAAAACAAAAATTGAAAAATCCGAATTTGATTTTTTTTTTATTATCAACTAAGATTTTAATTTTTAATTAATTATTTAATATTATTTTTTATAATTTTTAATTTAAATTAAAATTATTTTTGTCGATATATATTTTATTTTAAAACTTAAGATTTCAAAATTATAAATTTGAGATTTTTTTATATAATATTATCTATAAATAAAATTTTGAATATGTAATTATATATTAGTATAATTTAATTAAAATAAAAAAATCAAAAATCTATGAAATTCGTTTAAATACTATTATTATTAATAATTATATTATTTATTTAAGATATAGAACTCCCCGAATCTTTTTTTTTTTTAAAAATTATTTTTTTTATACAATTTATCTATTATATAATTTTTATATTAATATGTTTTATAAATCTAATCTTTTTATTAATTATATTAGAATTTAATATTTTTAGATTATCTTATAATATCCCAAATTTATTTTTATTTTGTATTTCGAATATTCAATCTTATATCAAAAAAAAATATTTTTTGTATTAATTCATATTTATTGATTTTTAATTTTATTTTCCAAGTTTTTTATATTTTTTTAATATTATTTTTTTAATAAAATATATTTTTAATTATTTTTATATTTTTGATTCAATTTTTTGAATTTTTATTTATTATATTTTTATTTCAGTCTTTAATTTTTAATAAATTTTCTAATAAATTTGTTATTAATTCGTTTATTGAGAATTATATTATTTTAATCAATAAATCTAATTTAAATTTATATATTTATTATTATGATTTCAAATTATTATTATATATTACTAGTGAATATAAAATTATAATTCAATCTAATAATTTAAAAGGCTATTTATTTAAGTATTTAAAAAGTTATTTAATCAAAAAACGAAATACGATAAACAAACGTTTAATAAATTTATTTAAATTTTTTAATTATAATAATTTATCTTATTTAATATTTTTAATTAATTCTTTTATTGCAAATAAAATATATTTTTTTATATTTCTAAAGTTATTTATTAATAATTATTATAAATATATTATATACAAATATATAGTCCAATCAGAACAAAATATAAAACATTATATTTTATCTAATCACTTAAAAATTAATATAAAAATTTCATTTCTTGAAATTAAAAATCAATATTTAAAAAATCATAAATTTCATTTTGAAATTTATTTAAAAAAAAAACAAATTTAAGAAATTAATAATCCAGGAATTAATATAATATATAATCAAAAAAAAATTAATATTTTGCCCGAAGATTAATCGAGTAATTTAATAAATTTAATAAATCTATTGAAAAAAATTAAATTAAAAATCCTAAATAAAATAAATAAAAAATAATATTTTTTTCAAAAAAATCTAGAAAATAAGATTTATAATATTAATAAAAAATTAAATTTTTTCCAGATTAAAATTTATTATATTAAATATATTTATAAATTTAATATTAAAAATTTAATTGAATTAATTTGTTTAATTTTTAAAAATTCAAATAAAAAAGTATTAAAAATATTAAATTTATATATTAAAAAAATCTTATATCTAAATCTCGAAAAATCTATTTTTTTAAATAAAAATTATTTATTTTTATTAAATAATTTTAATAAAAATAAAAAATCTAATAAAATATTTAAATTTTTATTAAAATCTAATACGCAAATTAAATATTTTAGTTTTTTTAATTGATTCCTTACTTATTTTTTTCGTATAATATCTGTTGTTTTAGTTAAAAATTTTAAATATTTTAAAACAAATAATAAAATTATTGATATTTATAATAATTTATTAAAATTAATCGATTTAAAATTAAATAATAAGAATTTTTTTACTCAAATTTCTAAATTAAAAAAAAAAAGAATTAATATTGATTTAACCTTAATTAAGACTAAAATTAATAATTTGATTTGATATTTTAAAAAGAATAATAATTCAGAATCCTTTAATAATAAGGTGGACTTTAATAATATTTCCGAATCTAATTATTTAAATTTTAATGATTTATTATATGATTCGTTTTCGTTTTTTAATAATAATTATATATTTTTAAATTTTAATAATTTGGAAAATTCTAATAAAAATATTTTAAAAAAAATCAAATTGATTAATAAAATTAAAAACAAAATAAATCTTGAAATTCGAAATTGTTTAATTTTATTATTTATTGCTTTATTTAATAAATAACAAAATTTTAATTTATTTGATTCATTTATTAATTTGTTTTTTGTATATATTAATATAAAATCCAAAAACTAGTTATTTATAAATATATTAGATTTAAATCAATATTATTCATTTTTTATTTATAATAATTAATTATTATTGTTCGAGTCTTGTTTTTTTGCTATAATTAATAATCCTAAATTAAATTTGAATTTATTTGATTTATTATATAATTTTATAAATAATTTTTTTAATAATATTGTATTTGATTTATTAAATAAAATTTTTAATAATTGTTTATATTGTTTTCGAGTAAATAAAAACACGAGCATTTCTAATTATATTAATATTAATTATACTAAAAAAAAAATTATTTTATATAAAAAAATTATTATTAATATAAATAATTTAAAATTTCTTTTCAAAAATTTTATTAATTCAACTAATAAATTATTAAAAGATAAATTATTATTAAGGTTTCTTTCTATTAAATATAAGAAAATTATTTTAGAATAATATTTTAAATATAAAGATTGGTTTTTAACGATCTTATATAAATATTTTAGGGATTTGAGTCCTAATATAAATGATTCGAATAATTTCTTAAAATATATAATTTTTAAATAAAACAATTTATTTAATTGATTTTTTGTTAATAATAATATTTTTTATTTGAATTTTATTTATTATTATTTAAAAAATATTAAATAATTTAAAAATATTTATTTTTGTTTATTTATTTGATTTTTAGTTTATTTTTAAAAAATATAAAATTAACGATTTTTAAATATTTAAATAATAAAAAAAATATTAAAAAAATTTTCCTTGATATTAACTTTAAATTATTTATTATTAATATTTTTTATTATAAAAGCCAAAAATTTAATAAAAAAAAGATTTTAAATATTCGTTATTTATATACGAATATTTTTAGATTTTTATTATTTTTTGTTATTTTAATTGATTTATTTATAAATTAATTAATTATTGAATTTTTTTTTAAAAAATAAATTCAAAAATTAAAAGATTTAAATTTTTATTTTTTTTTTGTAAATAATAAATTATTAAATATTAAAAATTTAAGTTATTTTTTAATTTTATTATCTAATCGTTTAATTAATCAGAAAATTAATATTTAAATATATCATTAAATTATTATTGTTATAATTAAAAAATTTATATTAGAAGATTTAGATTTTTATATTTTGTTTTTAGGAAATAATTCAAATTTATTAAATAATCTAATTGTATTATAAATAAATTATTTTATTAATATAAAAAATATAAATTATATTCAATTTCAATTTTTGTTTTAAAATATTAATTTTAATTTATAATTTAAATATTTATAGTTTTGTTTATAATATTTTGTTTTTTTTGAGATTAATTTTTATAATTTATTAATCGATTTTTATATTAATATATTAAAAATAAAAAATTATTCAAAAAAAAATATTAATTTAAAAATAATAAATAATTTAACTATCAAATATTTCAAAATTATTTTAAAAAAATCTAGTTTTAATATTTTCTAGGATTTTAATATTAATTCTATAATTAGTAATCTTAAAAAATATATTCGATAAATATTTTTTATTAATTTTATTATAAATTTATTTTTAAAAAGAATTAAAATTTAATAATATAAATTCAATTTCTAATTTTTTAATAAATATATTTTGTTATTTTTTTTAAAATATTAATATTAATTTTAAAAATTATAAATAAAAATTATTGATTCGATCGATTTTATTAAAAGTTTTTTATATTTTAATTATTTTATTTATTAATATCGATAAATTTTTATTTTATTTATTTATTAACGTATTTAGTTTTAATAAAATTATTATTATTATTATTCTATTAAAAAATTTAAAAACTAATATTTTCAAAAAAACTAAAAAATTTAATATTTTTTATAATATTTATAAAAAAAATTAAAAGTTCAAAAATATAATATTAATTAATATCAAATCGATTATTTCTAATTTTTTTATTTTTAAAATTAAAAATTTAATCGAATTTAATAATTTAAATCAAATAATTTTAGAAAAATATTATTTATTGATTTCAGTTATATTTTATTGTTTTATTATATATCGTTTTAAAAAATTAATAATTTTATTTATATAATTTATTTTTATTAATAATATTTTTTTTATTAAATTTGAATTTTTATTAAATAAATATTTATTATTAATTAATTTATTTATAATTTGTATTATATATTTAAAAAATAAT
>Ga0247778_1000822_pt1 | contig 23628 bp, 28 predicted proteins | sample UWRJL049202B5_FD_179939 | JGI IMG/M metagenome (GOLD analysis project Ga0247778, IMG submission 179939) | Plant litter microbial communities from Arlington Agricultural Research Station in Wisconsin, United States - UWRJ-L049-202B-5 | ecosystem: Environmental > Terrestrial > Plant litter >... | reverse complement strand
TCAGCACATTGAGTTCGGTGTCAATTATTGGTCTTTGGCTCCGTAAAGTCTATTGCATTCATTAATATGGCCGATTCAAGGTGTTGGAATTTGAAAAACTCGCCTCTTTTAGCTGATACACGACAAATACCGAGACGGAGACAATAAACCCAGCACTGAGAATATTTGCCAGTGCAAATGGATATTTTATCATCCACCTAATCCCAGTCCCCCCACCTAGAATTGAACCAGGCCCAAAGACATGCTTGTAGTTCGACACCGGATCCGCTGTGAGTCCTCCAATTGCTGGGCCCAGAAATGCTGCCACACCAAAACTCATCGGCTGAAGTAGGAACGCGAGGGGTTGCAGTCTGAGAATTTTTCAGCATGCGTACAGGAGGATTCTTGAGATTGTTCACCTTTCTTCTTGAACTATCTCAGAAGTCATAACGCCACTGACATAGAGAATCAGCAGTATTCCGCAACATTTCAGTGGCTCACTTACACCATACTGGGAATCGCATTCAGCGCGCCTCCCGCTAATCTGCATGCCAAAGCCTCCTTGAAATTTCTTGAGAAACCAAAAACCAGGCAGCTAATTGCTGTTCCAAAAAGACCAACAACAATGACCCCTTTTCGACCAACCCACCTCGAGTCCGCCAGCCTTGCCCATACAAGTGTCGTCAAAAGCTGGGCCCCAGTGAAACTCCCCATCAACAATCCGGCTTGGGATGAGATGGTAGCATCTGGAGCGCTTGTGTCAAAATTTTTTATGTAGTAGAATAAGTATGCTTGAATCGAGACCGCTTGAAATATATCGACAAGTCGTGTGAAAAACAAAAGACCGAGTTGGTCTTTTTGCGGCAAGGCCCGCCATGTCACTATCTCTTCTGTTTCCGGGTCAAATCCTGTCATCTCTGAAAATTAGAGATATCTTGAAGATCCGAGTGCTATCTGGCTGTGATTATTGAGATGCCCAATTTCGTGTCGTTATTTCATGTGTGTTGGGTCCGGTTTGGAGAAGCGCAGGGGAGTCCAACTCCACAGTTGCACGACTCACGAGCTCCACTAATGTTGTGCTAACTTTCGTGATACCCAGAAGCCACAACTTTGAATACACCCTGTTAGGGTACATGCAGTCTAACATCAAAAGAGGGCAAATGCCGAGCACCAAACAGCCGTCAATCCCCTTCCCCTTCCCTTTGCTGTTCGGCGGTTTCTACCCCACTTTAGCTGACGGCAGGCGAATCGCTACCCAAAGTTGATCCAACATCCGTCCGCTCCTGGCAATCGAACTTTCCGAAATCGAGAAAAACATTATCGGCAGCTGTGGATAACCCCTTTCCACTGTATGCGGAAGTAAGAGACTAGGGAAGGCGGGATTTTACAGGAGGCTAGCGGAAAATAGGAAAAAAGTTCGACTAAAAGGTGGGTCAGTCCGTTTCCGCCCCCTATCTTCGGCACGGGCCAGGAATAGTGCTCAGATCTGTGGAGAGGGACCAAGAATACTAGAGAAAAATGCGGACGCCAAAGTTCTGGCAAGGAACTGTGGTTAAGCCTGCTAGTCTCGAAGGTTATCGCGGTTCAGCAGCTCAAGGCCAAAAGTAGTAGAAAGATACAACACGGAGAAGGAGCTCCCCAATGCTCTTCTGTCACCACCATGTACGTTCAAATGATTGATAGGACCTTTTCAAGATGGCTAAATAAATTTCAGGAATAAAACTTCCAGTCGTGAAGCCTGTCGTCAAGAGAATGAGTTTGAGGAGTACGGAAACTTACTTCCAAAATCAGAATGCACGGACGAAGAGGGCTTCGATTTTGACTTCGAGAGATATACTCGATTACACAAATACTGGCCGCAAGGGACTTCAAGACTTTGGAAATATATTTTCGGGCTATTAATTGTGCTCTGCTTCGACTTGATCTTTCAAGTGATGCCGATGCCAAGCCGCATCGATGTCGAACGAGTTGGTCCTGATTCTGTACCTTCTCCGGCAGATGTGTGCGATTGTGGAAAATCAATTTCTGAGGCGAAAGCTATGGGGTGCACATATGATGAGCTTGCAATAGGCTGGCTGCCACCTCAGTGTCGTGATGATGAGTTGACGAAGGAGTTTCATACGGCTGGTCCGAACAACACGGTGTGGCCCTATTTTGCAGATCAGAAGGCCACCATGCCTTTGACTTCGGAGGAAGTGGCACTTCTTTCCGATACTGGGGAACCATTCTATACCACGCATTACTGGTATCTCGTTCATTGCAATTACAATTGGCGGAAGCTGCTAAGGACGACAACGACCGGAGTGGTGATGGATTTACGGAATAACAATGAGGCTCACACGAAGAATTGCGGTGATTTGGGGTTAAAGTATCGAGTGCTGTCTTTGAATGGCATCAGTACAAAGGTCTATAATTCTTTCGGATATGTTTAGATACTTCTGATACATTTAAGAACTATATGTCCCAGATTTCACTTCATTCAGTACATCATATGAAGCACGATTGTGCATGATTTCCTGCACATTTTAGATTAATGAACTACGTATCAAATGTCTGTATATCCCGGAAACCCCAACTCGTCGACTTTATTTGAGTCGAAAGCCATCCATCCCCAAGCCCGTCCAGCTTCACCCCATTGCAACCCATACCGATCATCTCCCTTAACATACGTTCCATCTTCAATTCCGGCTTTGATCCTCTCCGCGGTTGCATATGTCATGAAGTGCTCTCGTTGAGGGGACTCGAGAGCAAAAGCATTTCCGGTAACCCCATGACAAAGATTTGGTTCTTTTTTCAGTATACCTTCCTCCCAGGTATTTTGTCTCGCCAGCTCAATTGCCTTGTCTATCCGAGCTTGTAGTTCCGGAAAGTGCGGCCTCAGTCTCAGAAGAGAGAGCACGAATCCAGGCGAACCGTGGCAGAATTGAACCAGATTGGCGGAATCGGGTAAGCTGACACGGGCATACCAGTTGCCATTTTCGCGTTGCTCATCGAGATGTTGGATCAAAACTGCCTCGAGTTGAGGAGCGTAGCTTGGGTTGCTCAGAACTATCTGGGTAATAATGCCAATGCTGCCATGGGCAGCACCACTGTATGCCACGTTGCGAAAGGCCCATGGTAGATGGCCGAGAATATGTTTGATGATAGGCTCCATGACTTTGGTCAACCCATCACTTGCTTCCGGGATGAAGTGCCTGACGATACGAAGAAGCGCAAGTGTGCCTGCCCGACCTGACAAGAACTCGTTTTCGACATCCGGAGCTTCCCGATTCCCAGCCTCTGCGGCGGCCTTGAGCTTTTCAACACATCCCACGTCATTGGTTACGATAGCTTTAATCGTGTTGAAGACCATATACTCATTTTTGACACCAATTCCATTCCCAGCAATTGGGTGCGTGTCTGATCCACAATCAAGGTATGCAAGGCACCATTGGTCTGGAACCTTTCCCTCAATGATCAAATTAGGGTGCGTTTTTGAAAGCCAGAAGAATAAATAAGCTATTGACGAAGGGCCAGTCCAGAGTCCCTGGGGTTCCTTCTTGAAGCTGTCTGTCCATGGTTTTCGCGGTGGGGAGCCAAGCACAATCGCAGTCAGAGACTTTACCAATTCAGATCGATAATCGAGTTGAGCTGATATGGATTTGGCCTCATCAGCAGCCGCAGATGTATTGGGCAAAAATTTTGTAGTGGACGTCATGGCTTTGACGGAAGGTTAACCAACTGTGGAAGTCTTCCTTTCGGAAATAATAAATTTAGGAAGTGAAGTGGAGATGAATAGATCGAGGTTCGAACTTATGCAGGTCGCTGGTTTCGTTTACTCCTTCAGGTTTAGCAGCATCGGACGCCAGTACTATGCAGCGAAAACACTCAAGGGAGCAGCCTACACACGCGCGGATGAGCTCTAACCTACTTACTCTTCCCAGCAGCGACTACGATTTCTACAAACTCAAGCACGAGTAGATCAATTGGGTTCATCTCAACGGGTGAGTTAGTATCCGAGAATTTCATGATACGCAATACCATGTGTCCATTATGGTTGTAGGTTTTTAATATTTGAAGTTTGCAAACACATATATTTTGAATTTATTCATGCCTCGAAATGGCAAAAGAGAAATTCAATCCATTAGGATGAAGTATCACCAACTCCATCCGTCAAGAAAATCTAATCAACATGTTTAAGCCCGTCACCTTCGAACCCCGCCAAGAGTGAGTTCCGAAGTTGCGTAGCAATGGTATCAAGCGGTAAGTGATGAAACTTGGGGCCTTCTAGCATACCACAGTGAGATATGTGTTCCAAGCTCAGCTTTTCTCGATCCATAATGACACCGTTCATCTGGGATCGGAAAAGTTTTCTCCATGAGAAATTGCAGTGAACCAAGTGCCATTCGTGAGTCGCATAAAAGTAGTTGTTCGTATCAGACATCATCGAGACCTCGTAATCGGTCAATGGAATAGTGCCGTTCCGATCTGCATAGTAAGCCCAACGTCCATTGGGCCCCCGTCCAGCATTATTGAACTCCTCTGTGAGCTCCTGATCTGTACATTCCGGAGGAGTCCAAGCGATTGCGAGTGCGTCGTAACTGCAGCCGAGAGATTTGGCTTCTGCAATCGAGTGACCGCAGTAGCAGTTGCCCATTCTAGTCTTGAACCGCTCCACGTTGCTAATGGTTTTGCTATTGACCGAATGGTTGAGGGATTCGCTTCTTTGCACAAGAAAAATCGTTCCCCGTACACAAAGATCCAAGCTGACAAATGCCGCGCAGATGATGACGAACTTCCAAAAGCCTGATCTTCTTGCCCACCAAGATTTCCTTTCTCGAGTTTCGTATGGCATATCTTCTAACGATTTAGACTCGTCACTCGTGCGAGAGGAGCCACCTTCTAACAAATGGTCCGAAATCTTTCCCGTAACTCTGATCATTTTGTTAGACGAGACTTCTGGCGAGAACGGTTGCAGAATACTTACTCTTCCATGTCAGGCAGGTTGGTTACAATACTCGAGACAGGTATTTGAGTCTCCTAGCTGGAAGTCCTGACGAAGAATGCCTGTCTTTTCTTTTGGCGAAATGCACTCTTCAGTCTTGATCAAAGCCAGGGCTGGATTCAAAAAGAAAGAGAAATACTGGATTCTGATCAAACCCCACTCAAACCGTCCGCGATACCCTGCTTGCTGTGGCCAACAGCCGGCTCTGCATTTGCTGGGCGAAAATTTTCCGCATATTTTGTTATGGTAGCCGGAAAAATCTTACTTGCGTAATATACTGTAGGTAACTAGTTCAATAGGCTAACGGTACAGATAAAAAAAACCGTTCAGTATGGAGGTTTAAGCAAAATGTTTATTAGGCTGCTAAGTCGCTAAATGCCCTGGAAGTTCTAGGGGTCGAAGCATCCCTCGGTTTCCAGTGAGCGGCCCGCTAAACTCCGTGAAACTCCGCGGCTTCGGAGCTAGCTCGTGGGAAATTTACAGGGCCTATTGGGCCTTTGACTACCCTGTACAGTAGCCTAACGAGCCAACCGGTCGCCACTTTTTACCCGAACCTCCGTACAGCGGCACTTGTAAACATCCGGCGAATGGGCGTTGCTAATTTTTCGGAATATCTTAATACCCTATCAGACATTTCTTTAGTTCTAGTGTCACGACGAAAAGACAGTCACTGAGCTGAATTTTCATCTTCAATAATACCCCTTTGGATATAGCCTTGGTATTCAACCGGAAGCGGTTTCAATTTTGTTTGGAATCAGAATTGCGAAGTTCACGTGGCGGGAAATAGTCAAACTTGCTCAATGTCTTGGTCTCCGACGTTAACAGTTGAAAACTTGCATTGAGCTATGGGACTATTCCTCTTTCTCCCAAAGAACAGGTGCTCCATCTGAGAAAGTAATAGTATGTTTTGAAATGAATGAGTGTATAGCGTTCCAGTCACGACATTGGTGCACAGTGCCCCATCCTGTAGGGCCCCCAAAAGTTTTTTCAGACACGAATTGAGGTCTTTCCAAAGTCAGATCACCATGGCACATCAGGGTCTAAAACAGTCAGTCTGTCGTTCATGCATTTGAGCCTGTCCTTTACCTGTCTGAGGTACTCCAAGCAGTGAGTTGTATCTTCAAACGGATCGTAGGCAAAATCGCCGTTTTCGAAACGCACTAAAGCGTGTTTTATAATTCCCTAATGAATTTAAGCAATTTGACAACTCCCCAGCGCATTAAATTTCTTGGATGGGACTGCTTACCACACAATGCAATTGGTGAAGAATCGAGGGAACGAATCCCTGGCTTGAAGTAGACCATGCCGGATCATCTGAAAACCTTTGTAGGGGTACGCCACCACTGGCACCCGCTGCTGATGGCTCCGGAATTTCGACCCAGGGACTCAAATAGAGGTCATCCCATGGAGTTTTCTTATCACCATTGAGTACTTCTAGGCCTCCATCCCATCGTCCGTCCAATGGATCCGTTTCGACGAAGGCGGGATCCGGTTCAAAGATGACTTCAGTAGTTCGTACTAGATGATCTGTAAATACCATATATGACCCTTAGACTCTCTTAGAATTGCCTTACTTTCCCCAAAGATATGGTCGGCAGGGTAGTATCCAGCATTTAATTTGTGTTCAATTCGAGAGAGATGCCATTGTGTGGCTAGGCCGGCGAAGAAAATTGTGATTAAAGTTCCGGTAATAATACCAAGACATAGAGACCTTAAGTTATAGTGCGATACTCTTCTGGTGGTATCGTATTCGTGTTTCCCACACTGCGTGCATACTTGTTCTTGTATGAGAGCGTACTTTGGAGATTGTAAAGGTTTGAACAACTTCGTGATCTTGGAAAAGATACCCATTATAGAAAAAGTGTTGCGCAAATGAACAAGACTGAGGTATGTAGGAGTGCTTTGGAATATACCTCTCTAGTTGTTTGCTCCTCGGACAGCTGATTAGGACCTTCGCCTACTTCTGAGAAGGAATTACTACTGTACAGTACTGGGGCATTGGAAAACTTATCGAAAAGAAATCTTGTGCTGAGTTTGGTCACGTAGCGGGAATTAGTCGGTAATCATGGGCTTCGGCTACAAAAATTCCGACGGATCCTGACTCCATAGTTGGGGCTCTTCGCTTGAAATCCTTACCAGTCTAGATGCTAGCGCTTATGGGACGGTGATCAGACACAGATACAATTTTATAACGTAAGCGTTATTGATAATTTGTGAGTGCAAGATTTGGAGCGGCAAGTCGCCGCCCTCGACTAATAAACACTTCCGAGGTTACATAGTTATAGCTCAAAAATGATATTCAAAAGGCGATTTACCTGAGCCCCTCATTTGACGAATTTATAGATCTACTATGCTTCATACCATAGATAAGAAGTGCGGCTTCTACTAGTCTTGTATCACATGTCACATATTTTGCTAAATCACACGAAGATAAACGTATAAATCGATTTTTGAGAGCACGCTTTCAATTTTGGTTATGAAAGCTCTATCAAACAATACTGCTCCCAAATTTCCTTCCCCAAGTAAAACACCCACTTAAACCACCTGCTCAACGCGGTGCATCATGTTCTAAGCAAAATACTTGAATAACGTTAGCTATTTGTCAGATGCAGATTAAAATCCAGTAAAAAGAAGCAGGGCCTTACATCTCTCACCAAATTATGGCAGTAACGGATTTACCGAGAAAATATCTCACTTGCGTTCAGGGGAGGGAATGAAGCGAGGCTTAACAGCAGCAGCTTCGGCTTCGCCCAAAAGAGGTTGAGCAAAGTCCCTCTTAGCCTTTTCTTCAACCTCGCCCAATAAAGGCTGAGCAAAGTCCCTCTTAGCCTTTTCTTCAGCCTCGCCCAATAAAGGCTGAGCAAAGTCCCTCTTAGCCTTTTCTTCAGCCTCGCCCAATAAAGGTTGAGCAAAGTCCCTCTTGGTTTTCTCCCCAGCCTCACCTAGAAGTGGTTGGGCAAAATCTCTCTTGGCCTTTTCGTCGGCTTCACCCAATAAGGGCTGGGCAAAGTCTCTCTTCGCTTTCTCCTCAGCCTCCCCCAAAAGAGGTTGGGCAAAATCTCTTCGAGTCTTCTCCGTGGCTTCGCCTAAGAGAGGTTGGGCGAAGTCCCTTTTGGCCATGGAAACATCAACTTCGCCCAAAAGAGGCTGCGCAAAGTCGCGCTTGGAGTTGAGAAGTGGCGCGGCTGTAACAGTGGCTGCAAGCCATGTAGAAAGGATGAGAGTGATCTTCATGATGTCGAAGAGTTGCTGGAGGTTATAAATGTTTTGGCGTATCAAGAAGCTAGAGAATAGTCTGAGTTTGATATCTATTTGGAGACGAGAGGGAAATTAGTTTAATTATAACCTGGTGATCAGAAATAATACACCTGCGAAAGTCGTTGTGTTGGCTTGCTATCATCCTTTAGGCTATACTTCCGGAAATTCAAACTTGCGAATTGGCCCGTACTGTGCTTGAAGGCTTGCTCTAGTTACCGCAGATAATCTTCCGCGCTTCTGAAGTTAACTCACACGGTAGGAAAATAGCGGTCATGAGGGCATTGGCATTTCCGGACACACCAAATGAATTATATCCGTTCCGAAAACAACTTTTCGTTAGCCTAACACCTTATTTTCAAATATTTCCGAATGCAACGTCAAGTACTGACTTGTATCTGATCTAATCAATAGCAAAATTGCCGCGCCCACGCTCCAGTTCACAAGTTCTGCACTCCTCCCCTTTCACTTACATTTTTTCTATCACTCGAGGCAACCCCGGATAGATTCGACGATATACAGTTATCTCAGGTGAAGTGTGCTGAATATGAGTTCAGTCGGTATGTACGAAAAGGTGTAAGCAAGATGATCTTCCCATGATCCTCTCTTCTAAACTAACTGTGAAAGGCCTAAGGACGAGGAATCCGTTATAGATACGTTGATGAAAGGTAAGAGTTACTCGTCCTGTGTAGAATTTTATCTTAAAGACTGAACCAATATCTCGCGCTTGCAGAAGACCTTGGGAAACTTGAAGAATATCCCAAGAATCCGTCTTTACGCGAACGAATTGCCAGTTCTAAAGTGCTCAGCTTTTTGCTGAAGTCTGCCATCTTTATTCTTGTTATACAAGGACTTTTTAGCTCAGCCTATATTCTTTTACGGCCGTTGCGGAAAGCCTTGTCGGACAATGATGACACTTGCAACTGCGGAAATTCTATAGCAGAGGCACTATCCAAAGGTTGCAAATATTCGCAAATGGCGCCTGCATGGCTTCCACCTGCGTGTACGGATGAAGAACTGGATAAAAAGTTCCAAGACCGAGGAAATGGACCCAATGGTACTTGGAGGTAAGAACAAATTTCACGGTCATGAGGTGCATTATCCGGGACCAATCGTTCATATCTGGCTTCAATTTCGTTCAAAATCATCTTCTCATTGATGCCGTTTCCTTGGAAATTTGAAGTTTTGACTAACTTTAAGATCATTACTCGCAGGTATTGGGCAGATTTTAACCGTACAATACCTCTTACTGTGGACCAAGTCGCTAATTTTGGCGACACTCGAGAATATTTCTACAGTGATTCTCATTGGCATGCCCACCACTGTTGTATGTAAACCCCTAGAGCATTCAGCACCCTAGAGTATCTACAGCGAGTCTAAAACCCCCCTTTTGGCCTGTTTTAGAAATCCCAAGACTTTCCAAAATTGACAAGGATTCTCGCGATCTAGTTGATCTATTATTCTTCTCGATCATAGTATACTGACTTCGAAAACTTGTAGTATACTATTGGGAGAAAACCCATAGAATTGCACAAGGCCTAAGTGCGGCTTATATAGAGCCAAGGATGGGTACTGCGGCTCACATAAAGCATTGTGAAGGGGTTCTACTTACTGAGGATCCTTCCGGGACTATTTCAAGCCAAGTGGGGATGAAAAATCATGTATATCACCGGCCGTCAAAAAATGCCGCAAATGCAAGCGATGAATAGAAAATTGCGTTTCTTTTAGATTTGCTATGTATACTCAAGGGTATAAGCAATACTTTTCTGAAACTGGCTGGCTTGTTCGTGAGCTCACAACGTTTTTAGAGCTTTTGAGCGGTGGCGGCATAGTTGAAAATGTTGGTTACTTAGGATTAGCTTTTTCTCCCCAACCTGCTGGCAGTGCTTGTCACATGAATGAAAAATCGCGGCCCATCGTCGAAAAGTTGCTTCCAGCGCACAACCCACTATAATTCCAGTTGAAACACGCTAGACGTCCAGGCTAACGAGCCCTAACGAGTAAGGCTGGCCATCACTACGGGGCACACTCGCTTAAAAGGCCACCGTGCACGCAATCAAAGTTTCGGAAGTCGATATGGGAGATGGCGTTTCCGGTCGGTAATTTTTCAATACCATGGCAATCTACGGATGGCATCAGGTTGTTATGTCAGTGTTCCGCTGATAGCTTACTATTTCCTCCTGAGATCCGACGACTCGACCCCAAAGATCCCCATGCGGTAAATATCCGAAACTACCTACCTGCCCTCCGCAGATGTAGCCTAAAGTGACATGACTTCATGCGGACAAGTTGCCATGTTCCATGCGCAGCCGGAACCTCTGCTGTGGTTTACCTCGCAGTTTTCCAAGCACATTTACTTCATATTATCAGGCATTTTCTGGAACACCGTTAGTACGGCTCTGAGAATCTTTGAATTAAGGCTATAACATCTTTCAAAAATATTTCCATCGACATGGATGCCAACCAAGAGTTCGAAGACGACGCGGAAGACATTTTTGAGAAATCATCCCTCTTAAGAGATGTTTCAACAACAGCACGTACACCAAGAAACCGTCGTTTATATCTTCTGCTATGCTGTTTTCTATCAGCTGTAGTCCTCTCAGCCGCAGTATGTGTCGACATATTTCTACGACTACGATGGCGAACCGAATATCCGTTTCACATCGAGAAGAAGTTTCACTGCGGACAAAGCGCCGAGGAAGCGAAGACGCTTGGGTGTACCTTTGAGCTGATGACAGTTTCATGGGTGCCGTTGGAGTGCCACGATGTTGAGTTGAACGAGGAATTCAGGAGGGTCAGAGATTGGCGTTTCTATTCAGATTTGAAGGGTTCAAGGGAAATTGGGGAAGTTGAATTATCTGAAATGACTGTCAAGGCTTACGGAACCAACGAATTTCACCGCATGCATTGCGGATACTCGTGGATGAAAATGCATCGGGCATTGGAGACGGGACGGAGGATTGATAAAGGGTTATCCTACTACAAGCATACCACGCATTGTGCAGAGATGTATAAGCCTGCAAATATGTCTGCTATTGGTACTGATGTAAATATTGGGTTTGGAAGTTGTTAAGAGTCATATATCTTTAACAAAATGTCGTCTGGATTACTGGCAACACCTATCATGCTGTAAAAGTAATTAGTCCCACAACATATTCGGCATACAGTCTACTTATGGTCTTAGACGTATGCAGTCTCCGTACACAGGGGCCAAAGGCCGCTTTCCATCGTTCCAGGTTTAAGGCTTCAAGCTACTTGATAGTTGAGGACAGCCTACCGTTTCGATGCTACGATACTTGAAACAACTTCTCGGCTAGGAGGCAAGCCGTGTCAAGATTGAGTATAAAAATTATGTCACTTCATTTGACTACGTGTTGACCACATCACTTATTTGGGAGTGTGGCAAGATGATTGGCTTGATTCTTTGCCGAGTGAGTGTCCTCTGCTCGAAGGCATAGGCGAGCCCTATCAGCTTCTCTTCGCTCCACTTGGGACCTATGAAGCTCATACCATAACTAGAATATCATCAGTATTAAAACAGAGTGAACTTCGAGAAATGACTAACGGTATGTTGGGCCCAACAATAACGAGTCCATCCGTTGTTTTATACACAGGGTAGTCAGCTGGGTAAAATCCCAATGGCACTGTGATAATTGGTAAACCTGCAACTGCAGGCAATCCCGAGCTGAAATCTGTGGGCATAACTAGAGCATCGAGATTATACTTTTCCAGTGCTCCGGTTACTCCTCCTTCGCCACCGAAGTGTAACCTATGCTGATAGGATTCCCAGAATCGATAATCAGAGTTATTAAAACCTAGATCCAATGCTGAATCCCAAGTCGAGGTGTCCCGGGCGGGATAATCTTCTGCGGGGAAGTTCCGAGTAAAAGTAATCTCCTCCGCCAATGAGGTAATATTGTGCGGATTGAAAGTGAGTTGAGATAAATACTTCGAAAGACCGGACACGAAGTCAGCACCCAGGACAACATTCTTGCTCCCCATTTGTTTCTTATTGTCCATGAAATATTCGTCCCAAGCAGAAAAGTTGGTGTTATCCACAACGGTCGCCCCTGCCTCTTGAATGAGACGAATTGCAGCCTCAAATGTGTCAAGTGCCGGTTGACGGACAGCATTCTCAACTCTTTCCATGCCGTTTCGGGGTATGCCAATCCTCGCATTTTGAAATGCAGATAGGTTTAATGCTTGAGTATAGTCTGGTGGTTGTTCAAAAGGCTGAGCTAACGTATAATTATCAAAAGTATCTTTTCCAGCAATTATAGAGAGGATTTGGGCCGCATCCGTGACAGTTCGAGCGATAGGCCCAACTGAATCCTGATGCTCGCTGAGTGGTATGACTAGAGATCGAGACGTCAATCCGACTGTGGGTTTGATACCAACTAGATTACCGACGCTGCATGGAACCACAATGCCTTGAGTAATTGGGATTAGCAAATGACTGCTTAGTCGTTGGGATCGATAGAAATGCTTCCAACAAACGAAACCCAGGCGCAAAGACACAAATATATCCAAATATATGACACGGTGAAAGCTTACTGCCGTCTGTTTCTGTCCCAAGAGCGGCTAGAGTGAGACCCACGGAAGTGGCAACACTACTTCCACTACTGCTGCCGCTAGGACTCATGTTTGGGTAGTAGGCCCCAGTGACTTGACCACCATAAGCTGACCAACCACTCGAAGTGTTCTTTCCGCTACTTCTGAACTGAGCCCATTGCGACATGTTTGCCTTTCCTAGAATTATGAGACCAGCTGCGCGAAGCTTAGCTACAACTGTTGAGTCTCGGGGTACAGTAGCGCCGAGTAGGGAGTAAGAGCCCGCTGTATTATTCATTTTATCCATGGTTGCAATGTTGTTTTTAATGAGTATCGGTACACCATGGAGTGCACTTCGTACATTGCCATTTTCCCTTTCGACATCAAGTGCTTCTGCAATTGATATAGCGTCAGGATTGATTTCGGTGACAGCATTTAATGCCGACACTTCTTGAATTCGGAGTGTATACGCCTGGAAATCATGAGTCAATGTCAATCAAGTTTCGTGGAGAGAATAGAACACCTTGATTAGATCCACAGAAGTCCAAAAGCCACTTTCGAGGCCTGCTACAAGCTCTCTTCCGTCGATTTCTAGGAGATCTGGATATATTGCAGTCGAGTCTAAATGCTTGATTAGTCTTACACCTTGTTCTCTGTGCAAAGTCTGCAGTCTGAGTTACTGACGAAGGACAGGCTTCAAGAGAACCCCGGGCAAGAAGATGAGCAAAAGTATCAGTAAATATAGACCTCGAAGCCCCGTGGTAGGTCCAAAGCACCGACCCAGATGAAGAGGGTGCAGCATAAGTACCTAGCTAGTAATGCATTTAGAGAAGAACGATTTCTTTACTCAAGATAGAAATACTGAACTCTTGCAACAAAACATGAAGCAACCAGTTTAGAACACCTTTGGAAACACTAGCGACGGGAGGCAAATTCTTGAAGGGTGGATCGATTAGAGACTGTGTCATACATATATGAGTGGGGGTTCCATCGACCATACCCATTTGCTCCCCGTACGTAAGAACGTAGAGGCACAGATTTTACTGGTCTAATACTTTCTGTTATTCGGTACCTATTATCCGGTATCTCGGACGCTCCGAGGCTTCCGGAACTATGACAGACCTCTACGTGCCACTGCCGTAGAGGCTGAGAGCACAAATGCAGATTACTTGGCTCTTGGGCCACCATTTAAAGTTGCTTGCAGCAGAATGCGGCGCAGAACCCCTCAATGACATGTAGGCTGTCTAGTTTGCCGGTACTTTTAGCCAATCGGATGCGTGGCGTCGTTCATAATATGCTACTATCCTACAAAGATTCTACTCACCGCTATCCAGCGGAAGGGCGGGGTAGGAGGCAAATGAAGCAACTTCCAATGAGCTACAAGTTACAGACCGGCATCGCGGCAACCTGCCGTTTTAGTTGTGTGGGTATACGAGTTGCATGATAGCGGGTATGCGGCGTTGGTCTGCTGTACATGCATGACAAGCACCGTAACGAGCCTAATCGCGTAAGTCTGGGTACTTCAGGGGGGTTTCAGCGCTTATCGAGCCTCGCTTCAAGCTTACGAAAACTAATACTTCCCCCAATTATTAATTATTGTATAAGAATAATCATAAGGAATCCTTTTACAATCATGGATTACAGAAAACAAATAATAATAATCCTTACTATTACTAAAATTAAAAAATTTGTTTATTCTCATTTTTGATTTTGGTACAAATACCCCGAAATGCCCAGACTTACGCGATTAGGCTCGTAAGTGGGATGACATTGCCAAGATGTGTGCTTAGGTATAGCAATCAACTACCTAGATAGGTAATCAGAATAATTTTACCAGGGCATCTGGATCGACCACCTCGTCCTTCCCCCTCCGCCCTTCAGGTTTCCCCCAACACAAACTTTCTACCACATTTCATATGTCACGGTAAAATAGCGTCCAAACGAAATCCATATACTTTTTTTCCTCTATGTTTTTCAAGACTATTGATTTTCTGTATTCTCAATGTTCACTTATAAAACGTCCCAACAAACGGATTTGCCGAAAGTTCAATGACTAGGTAGGTTTTTATCATGAAATTCTCAGTGCATATTTCGCCATGGGCACACTTACTCCGAGGAACGGCATAAGCCCAAAGCTAGTTACTCAATGCAGAGACATACGCCGGGAACTGCAAAATGCATCCCGTGAGCCTACGCATGATTTTCGTTCCTTGCTTCATGCATAAGTATCTGGGCATACTCCGCCGACCACCAACATAATGATCATGCTTTGCTGACAGACCAGTGAACGCATTGGCGGAATATCTTTTCGAGAGCCGAGGTCTTGAAGATATTCGAATAAAAAGTGGACATTTTTTAAATCATCAACATGAATATCGACATACTTAGCTGCCATAATGCTCTAGGCCCAAATAATGGAGCCCGTCAATACGAATAATTGTCACTCAAGGCGATGGGGTAATCATTGTAACACTACCAATTTGAGATGAGCTAATGATTTTTTCACCGCTCATCTACCACAGGGGACGTATACGTATATGCAGGCAAGACCAAGCGCGAATCCTTCGGGGTTTAAGTTCCTGGTAATACCCCAGTTTTCCAAAGCTTATCGGCCAAGCTTGTGCGACTGGACTGCACAGCGTAGTGCTTACGCTGGGCATTACACATGCACATCGAATGTCTGCACTTACCTACCTAAACAGGAAGTCGTAGAAACGAGTCGATCTTTGGTAGAACTGCAAGCCGAGGGATCCTCTGCACCAATCGTGTAGTAATTCAAGTAATTAGTTGATGGGGAGCCGGATCGACAAATAACTAATGAATACCAAAAGTTACGGGTGGAATGGGCTGTGCTTATTGATGTACATGAAATCTATCGGAACCATACAGCCAATTTAGAATTATTCTGTGTTATCATCTCTCTAGAAGTCTGCTATGTTAAAGAAAATGAGCACCGGCTCTAATTCCCCTCCATTTTCTTTGCATCCTACCGGATCAACGGTTTTACCCACAAGCAATGGCCAGTTGACCAGGCGGCGTCCTGGTGCTTGTGAGGGTTGTCGAAGCAGGAAGTCAAGATGTAGGAGGTCTCCTGTTAATTTAAAAGACTTATGTTGAGTTCCATACAGGTAATGGAGGGAAGCCAATGTGTTTGACATGCAAGGTACGAACTTAAAACAAACTAAAGAGATTTACGTTTACAGAAACTAACTTACGTGCCAAGGATCGCGGGATCGTCTGCGTGTATAAAAAGTCTAAGAACAGGGGAAGGCCAGGTAGTCTCACTATGAAGGCAAGTCTATTGCCGTAGTCACTGAAAACTAGATAGCACGACATGCCCAGTCGCAAAATCAAAATCAATTTGGGTCGACCATCCGCCAACATCGAGCGAATCAAGTCATTCCTTCGAATAATCGCAGTAGCAATTCGAGCGCCCTTGAAGCAGTGTCAGCAAACCATGTACAGTATCCTGCATGGGACTTCGAGTCAACTATCGTACAAAGCCCACAACTTGAGCGGGACCTCCAATGGTTTGAAATAGACGACCTCGGCGACTTTACACAACTTAATGAAACTCAAAACTCATTCCTCGATATTCATGCGGACAATTCAGTTGGCTTTCTTGATATGGGAATCAATGATCAATACTCAGCAAGTAACGAGACGGAAATTCCAGCTGCCAAGATCCCCATGAATGACGCCGTTTCCGAAAATCAACCCTCATCTATCCTGCTTGAAGAAAGTATGTGTACTCAGTAGTAAACCAGGCAATGTCTAATGAGAGTAATAGCATTTACCAGCGTCGACTTTTCAACGACATCCCTCGCATCTCGTTTACTTGAGGCCAGAGAATGTTGCATAGGCATATCAGCTGACGCAGAAAAAGCCTTGCGTGAGCTCCTCTCCTCAGATATCTTGAGTTTAGATCAATCACAGATCAAAAAGCATCATGATCTAGAACCGGAACTCATCAGCAACTCGAACTTGCTTCAAGCTTATCTCGAAGGTCAGTGGCAAAAAAAAGTAGCAGAGGTCTGGTAATCACTTCTAACGAACTGCAGCTGCTATGGATAATACCTTCTTGTATGAACAGTTTCCCAAAGTTATGATCTGATGGTTTCTAAGTTTTGTGCTAGCTACACCATATTCCTTGATTCGGGTTGTCTCAGTCAATTATTTACGGAAGTAACAACAGGGGATGGAGTTGATAAGACAAAAATTGCCCTCATCTATACGTTGCTCGCTGCAGGATGTCAATTACATTGGGGCCAAGGCCCTCAATGTGATATTGGCAAAGGAAGATCGGGTGCTGTAGCTTTATTTTCTCAGGCACTCGAGTGTAGTGAGGCTGTCTGTGAGGCTGCGTCAACCGCAGCATTTCAGGCAAGATTTCACCTCAAAGTCTCAGTAAAATTACTAATTTTTGTTTTTCAGGCTCTTTTATCCATGGTAAAATCCATACTTCTGTCTCAGATTGCGTCTCAACTCTAACACCAACAATCTCAGTGTATTTTTGCAATGAAATGGGAGCCAAACTACGCCAGCAGACTCTTGGCAAAGGCCGTCTCTTGTGCGCAATATTTGAAGCTCAACCAAGCACGGAGCTTTGCCAAATTTGGTCTGGACAAAGACCAGCAAAATTATCTCAAACGTGCATTTTGGCTACTCTATGGGATTGAGAAGCAACACAATATGCGGCTCGGGCAATTTTCAGTAGGTCTTACCTCTTCTCCATGCATCGCTTCCGAAGTGATTGTAATGGTATACCGGAGAATTCTAACAGGCTGCAGATGCTGACTGATGAAACCATTGATCACTGGCCTGGTGTAATATTTACTGATGACAAGGACCCTGACATGCTTAGTGTGTTATGCGGCTTCGCTCGGCTATCATCACAAGTCCTTCAACAGCTTTACAGCCAGGAAGGTCTTTCAAAAACCTCCAAAGTGCTGGAGAATACTGTCAGCCATCTGCACAAGTTGGTAAACACTTGGAAGCAGCAAGTTACTCGAAATGAGAGACCGTCATCATCACAAGCTTCCAGCAAGGAAGGGTTCATTCGGACCATGATTCATATTCAGTTTCATGAGCTGATGCTTGTTATCCACGGACGATTGACCACTCTGGAGCCAAGCCAGATTACCAATGAAGCAAAATTGGAAAGCGAACGCCAATTTCTCGAATCGGCATGTGCGGTTCTGGACTTGAGCAGTGCCATTGATCCCATGGCAACGCCAATGTCCCTGTAAGTAAATCCTGTGCAATTTCACTTGACGATACATTCCATCTAAGTCAGATCTTCACAGGGCTTTGATTCGTCTCCAAATTGTTGCTTTCTGCATCGTGGCCACCCGAGTGCCGACTTCTCAGCAGTCGCAAAAGCTTTTGGTCTATATGGGCCTAGCATATGGTTCTTGTGCTAGGACATCTCTCATTCTTGACATGCCATTTGAGAAAGTTAATGCAGTGAATAGTACAGCACAACAGAGTATAGGTCGTTTTCGGCCTTCATGAAATAGAAATCAGGAATCAAATTCATGATTAGACTCCTTTAAGCTGTTCTGTGTGAAATTACAAGTCTCAAGTAGTGATACATACTATCAAACTTTCCATGAAATTGCTTGATTCTCACAATGAGCTGCGCGAAGCCTTCACTGCGTAGGCCTATCCTATTGATCCTGAATCGACTGGATGGCGCCCATATACGGTGGCTTATGAGATTGGTATGAGGCGTTTTACAGACCAGCGGTTTTGACGTGTTTAAACGGTGTATGTTGTTGCATTAAATATGTACATAAGTTCATGTGGCCACTGTCTTTTCTTTTACAGGTCGAGTTTGTGCCCATTCCTCGACAATCCCCCGATAATCTCCTGGCCTATGCTGTCCAACAAGGTCCTTCCACCAACCACGTTTGCGTGAAGCCACAAGACCCAAATCAGTCAGCAGAAGGTCGATATATGGCATGACATCCAGCACCAAATCCGGGAACGGAGAGCCGAGACGACGCAATTGTTGGTACTCTGTATTCAAATACGTCCATTTGCGATAAGTCTGTACATCAGGCCAAGGTGAGATTATCGCGCGCTGAAAGAAGGCCATTATCCAGAGAGCCTGTGCTTGGGCCACGAGCATTGTGTGTACGGACTGGTAGAATCCAATGAAAGCGATGTTGTCGAATTGACGTAGCTGATGGTTCAGTGGAACCATGAATCGGTAGAAGCGAAATGGGGTCAGGTATTTTGAGGTCTCTTTCTTCGTCAGAATAGCAGGACAAATACCGCCAAGGATTTTTCGGGCTTGGAGTGCTTCATCATTTTCTTTCCGTTGTAGTCCCTTGATATGTTTTGCGTCTGTGCGGGAGGTGAATACGGAGGGAGTGAAGCAAATGTTGGGTGTGTATTCCCAGCCCGTGCATAATACAACCGCGTCGACTTGTTTTAATACCTGTCCATCGGACAGGCAAATAGCTTGACCCTCGGAAACAAATCCTTCTACTTCAGCGTGATGAACCACAATCTTTCCTTTCTTAACAAATTCAAACCAGTCCGTTTCGTAATTGTGTACGCCAAGCGAGTTTCCCATCCAGAAAGTAGAATACCAAGGTTGAAGGCGCGATAGCTTGTCTTGGACCATTAAATAGCCCGAAGTCGACAAGACCAAGCAGTCAAGCAATGCCCAGAATATAGTACATATCAGACGCCCAAGCCAGGAGGTGAGGAAAATATGTTGCAAAGGAGACGCCAAAGGACTTGGGTCAAACCAAGTGAAGAGTCGGGTTGAGGTCAATCGCGAAATAGAAAGAAAGTTGAGAATTCCACTTCTACGCCACATCCAGCTAGGACCACGACCGGAAGGTCGAATGACCATGTGAATTGTGGCCTGGGGGCTTGTCAACTGAGCGGCCATGTAGCAAACATCCCAAGCTGACTTATTGGCTCCGACGACTACCACATTGCCTTTAGCTTCTCGCAGAACTTGTGCTCGTGTGTTCAGCTGTATTGAGTGAAACAGGTGACCTTGGAAGTCGTCTTGTCCAGGATAAGACGGCATTCGAGGCTCCGAAGTGAGTCCTGTAGCAACAACAAGGTTGCGAGCCATCAGGACACCCTTTTTTGCCAACAGGGAGTCGCCACTATGGAAACTACTGTAGTCAACTCGCCAAATCCCATCTTTCCCTAGAGTTGCAGCGTCGACCTTTGTCTGTAGCCGGATTCTGCTACTAAGACTGAAGTGTTCAGCAAAGTCAACCAGATACCGATGAACAACGTGCCCCGGTATGTGTTGATCGCGCTTGAGTTCATACCGGTCTAGTTCCATAGGGAAGTCGCTGTACTCGTACGATCCAACCACATTGTTCGTCTTCAATCCCGGGTACAGTCTTTCAGTTGCCCAGACACCACCAATGCTGGCGGCAGAGTCCAAAATAAGAATCTTGCAATAAGGCCTGGTTCCCAGATAGGTCTTAGCTGCAGAAAGGCCATGGAGGCCCGCGCCAATCACAAGCAAGTCAATCTCATGCTCGTTGATCCGCTCCATAACTCGGAGGGTTTTCTAGTGGTTTGTGATCTTCAGGAAATAGCGCCGGGCAAAAAAGGAACTTTATGATTGTAAGATTGTAAGGGTGGGGCACCAGGGTTTCGGTTTATCGAACGATGACTAAATATTTCATTCACAAAGTTACCACATAAACAAATTACTAAATGTCTTAGAAAATTACATGTACTTACTCATACACCGTCTTACGCCGGATTTCAATTGTTTGACCGGTAGGTTAGTTTAATAGCCGTTTCCCCTCCTTCGCTCACGAAGGTGGGGTGCAGGCACGAACGCTTTAGGGAAAGCTAGCCGTCGGAGTTAGAGGCGGAGAAATTAAACACCGACTTGAATGGTAGGGGGTCTAATTTATCGAGTTTCTTGCAGAAACGTATCAAAAATCCATTCGATGTTATTAGAAGGAACACCATTTAACTTTACAATATCAATCACATGCAAAGGCTTCGCTTCTTTGGCTGCTATGATTTTCTATGAGAATTTTGTTGAGACTTAACTATAGAAATCGTGATCCTCGTCTTTTAGTTCTCCCACTGTAGCTATAACATTTTTCTGTTCCTCCCTACTAAGAATCACTCCAAAATCCTCTTCCGGAAGTTCTGCTTGCTCCTCTTCATTGTAGAGTTTTTTATCATAGATAAGTCCCCCTTACAACAGCGTCGCAGCTCGTCATATAACATTAACAGGTAGCTAACTGGACAGCCGTCCTCCAGAATAACGCTGAAACTATGACAAGAGACTAGAACCATCCTAGTCCAAGTTTGCCAGTTCCCGCTATCATGATCCTCAAGTCCAGCGGAAGACATTCTAACTCGGTGAAGCAACAAACACCCATGTATATCTGATCTTTTCCTTCGCACACCTCTAGGCGCCACCACTTATCGTCTGATATCATTCCTGGTAAGGCATCGTATGTCATGCGGCGCTGCCGAGGCCAAGCATCAACAACAAGCTCATTTTGTACCAGCGGCACTGGAGATGGCGAGGTAACCGGACCAACATTAGTGTCAACCACATGTTTCAGGCCTTGAATAGTGACTAGCGTAGCGACTTGACTCCTATAAAGGGCAGAGGACTTTCATTCGCAGACGGAGAGCCATTTGACTTACAATGGTCCGTAGGGAATTTTCTACCTATCCACTTTAGCTTCAGCTGCTGGGATCAAGACGAGCATCAAGACGGCCACCGGTGCAGGAAATCGAAGACCCAAATGAACGAAGACGTTGTGCAACAAACGATGAATTTGAGGACATGTGCGATCCCTTCGACGCTTCAGTACTGCCTCATAGATAGCGCCAATTTGCTGTGGAAGCGTTCGGTGAGAGGAATAGTGCAACTCAGAATTTTCAGATGGGATGGCAGAAATATGATTTTGATGCAAGATCGCAGCCGTGCGAGATGCTTCGAGATCCGGAAATGCGAAATCGTGGGGTTTACTCAGGTGTGCTAGGTTTCATGGACGTTGGCGGCTGTGGAGATTTCTCCATCCTCATCCGTACGGCCTTTCCAGATGGGCATAAGGATGTTTGGGGGATTAGCGCAGGTTGTGCGGTGACGATACGGAGCGATATCGAGGCTAAATTTCACAAGATAGACACTGAAGCCTCTAGTGTGCTAGGTGCTATGTATCCTGCATCGATCGATACTAATTAATGAATTTCTTGCGCTTCTTAGTCGTTGTTAACATTGCACTTGAAAGGCTATATAGTTTCAAGTAGACAATTTATGCTCTACCCTTGGGTGATTAGCAAATACTACTCAGAGATAGTCACAAACTTAAATTTACTCAACTTGAATAGAATAATAGAATTCAAATGATACTTTTCGTTATTTTAAGTCTCAAGTATCTATGTAAAACTATACCGCACTCCGCTGATTGAAGTACGCGAACATTCTCGCCGTTCACCGAACACAAAAGGGGGGGCGTACACGTGACCGGAGCTCACTCCGAAAGGAACAAGTCGTCCTAAATCCGGGCCAAACCAAGCCCATTATTCATTTTTATCTCAAATATCTTTCAATGCATGCAGGAAAAGAGAGCAGCCCTGCTTTGCCAAGGGGCCTACCCCACACGTGATCTATAAATTTTTATAACCTTCGCGGCCCCCAACCTTCTCCTTCCCTCAACCAATGCCTCACCATGTCGAAAGTAATAACCATAATCGGCTCCCTAAACACTGATCTCGTCACTTTAACACCTCGAGTTCCCTCGGGTGGCGAGACTTTGACGGCAACATCATTCAGCACTGGACCCGGCGGCAAGGGTGCAAACCAGTACGTTCACTCACTTACTCCCGATGGACCGTCAGCTCCATCCATTCAACAGCCCGTTATGTTCCAAAGTTTCCCTTTTGTCAAAATTCTTTCCTTATTCTTAGTTTTCTCCCTTCATCAATGTCCATTTTCACCATCAAAGAATTTTTACTCATCCCCACTTTCCTACTCACTCACTCGTCTCCGTCTGCTCACGCCACTTCTCAAACTTCACTTCCTTCCCAGTCCTTTCCATTTTCCAACCTCATTTTATCCCTACATTCACTAAAACACTACAGAGCAGTAGCAACAGCCCGCCTCTCCCGCGCCAACGCCAATGCATCCTCAGACCTAACCGTCCGCATGCTCGGCGCCGTCGGCGCCGATGAATTCGGCCCCTCCCTCATCACATCCCTAAAATCCTCCCTAATCGATACATCATCCGTCTCCATCATAGAAGGCCAAACGACCGGCGTGGCCGTAATCCTAGTCGAAGAGAAGAGTGGAGAGAATCGTATCTTGTTAAGTCCCGGGGCGAATTATAGTCTCAAGGTACGTTTGCCCTCAAAAAGGCTTGTGAAATGAATTTCTTTTGCCTAATCGAATTATCTAGCCCGAGAACTTCACAAAAATTGAGGATTTAGGCACCCCAAAACCAGACCTCATAATCCTCCAACTAGAAATCCCCCTCCCAACCGTCCTCGCCATCCTCGCCCTCTCAAAATCCGCCGGGATCCCCGTCCTGCTCAACCCCGCCCCAGCAGTCCCTCTCCCCGCCTCCGCTTTCTCAAGCTTAGCCCACCTAATAGTAAACGAATCCGAAGCCGCGATTCTCACAGGCCGGAACGTGGAAGAAGTTGAGGCAGAAGGCTTTGATTGGGATGTTGTGACGGCTGAGTTTTTGGGGAAGGGGGTAGAGAATGTGGTTGTTACGTTGGGGAGTAAGGGGGCTGTGTTTAGGGGGGAGGGGATGAAGAAGGCGGTTTTCGTGCCTGCGGAGAAAGTGGAGAAGGTGGTTGATACCACGGCAGCGGGTGATACGTTTGTGGGTGCG
>Ga0247778_1000821_pt1 | contig 23645 bp, 26 predicted proteins | sample UWRJL049202B5_FD_179939 | JGI IMG/M metagenome (GOLD analysis project Ga0247778, IMG submission 179939) | Plant litter microbial communities from Arlington Agricultural Research Station in Wisconsin, United States - UWRJ-L049-202B-5 | ecosystem: Environmental > Terrestrial > Plant litter >... | reverse complement strand
CACCCCCCCCCCCCGACTCACAGTATCAGCAGGGTTGCGGTATTGTCCAAATTTAAGCATGACTTTGTCAAGCTTTTGAGTCGAGAGCCGCAAAGCGAAAAGATTAAACACGATTAGATCAGTGAAGAGCATAGAATCAAAGCACAATCATTGGCAACATGAGTTTTAGTTCAGGCACAGCGCCATTTCCATGGGATTTTCGCGTCGAGCTACGAATCCTCTCGCCAAAATTCCGGAGCATAACGATCGGATGGTCCAATCCCACTGTCAGTGCAGGAGCTACAGTTACATGATCAGCTAAATCGCTTGAATCAGCCAATTCCAGAAGCATTTCGCGTAATCCCCATTAGCAACCGCAGTGATATTCGCTCTTAAATGCCTACAGAAACTTATCATCTGTTCCTACAGCCTCCCAAACCAAACCTCATACTAGCTCTTTTCCTCCGCTTTAAATCAAATGCGCTTTCTAGTCCTTTCCCGGTATTTCCGAAGATGGATATCTCGAAACACCATTGCAAAGAATGGGGTCTTTAGAATAGAAGTTTCAATACTGATATAGTTCTAGGCTCCGGTCATTTTGCTGGTTGGTCAAGAACCAAACTTGGGCCCGGCCTTGCTCGATCCCACGCCACGAATCTTAGCCGCCACAAATGAATAAAAGTGACAAAATCTCAATTTCTGAACTCTCCAAATCTTATTTCAAATTCTGCATATCCGAAAGTCGCAGAAAATTCCAAAATTCGAGGTTCAATCGCGACACAGCGCCCCCGTTGCTATATATAATCTATCATGGACTCTATTATAGCTTACCTCATATGCTGGGCATTGGTTTCGTATACTGTGTGCTTGGGAATTGATATAATCACTGGCGAGGAAGAGTCTTGAGCTCAGTGAGCTGTAAAAAAATTTCTACCCTGAGATATATGGAGAATGAATTGACTGATTTTCTTGTGCAGGGCCAGGACATGACATTTCAGAGGCTTCGAGGCAATGGTAGAGAGCTCAAATGTACATCTTGGGCAACAATTTTTCCAAAATTCGATAATGGCAACGCCGTGCTGCGAGGTGTAGTTAGAGAAGGCTTACAAACTTTGAAGAAAGTGGATGCGCTTCTCGAGAACAGTAAGGAAGGACTGGCGGTGGTGGAGGGAGAATCCGCGAAAGAAAATACCGCCAGGGAATTCAGGTCCGACCAAGAATGCTTGAGTGGCATGGTCAGTGCCTTGAGAGATACGGCGAAATAGATGGCGATCAAGTGCAGTGATGCTAGCCAGGAACTCGAGGAAGCCTCTACTGTCCAAAGGCTAAGAAAGACGGCACTGATGGCATAGACTAGGAGGCAAAGGATAAGAGCGAGGTTGCGCATGATGCCAAGTAGATTCCTGGATGGAAAAAAATCACATTTCGCGTAACGCGCTTTCAAAACAGCGAGTTCGAATGTAAATCTTTTCCCCAGACATAACATGCTGTCCGTGCTATCTATCAGATGAAAGCCCCGTCATCATCAGCCACTCGCTTCGTTGCTCTCCCTGAAAACCCGTTAGCTTCAAGGCACATATATAGCTTGCATGACGACATATGGATGTATTACCCGATCCGTCTTTCTTCAAGGAGAGTTGGGCTGACATTACAGACGCCCATAAAAGGGACGACGGCGAAGCTAATAGATATGGTGGGAGGTGAGCTGGCCATTTTAAAGAATATAAACATTGCACCGGCTTTTATTCATTGTATTGGCATTTGGTACATAATTCAATGACAACAGCGAATGTCTTGGTAGAATGTGCACGAAGAAAATCCATACAACACTGTAGCGTTTAGCCCAATCCACATGATATAGGCAGTCAGGCAATGAAACTAATTGCTCATGTCTTTAGATACTGTTGGTTTCCAAATTGTATATCGATTGGTTGCTGCCATGTCAGGTAACATGAAGCAAAAAATGACACCATTTCCGACCAGTCAGCCAAACAATAGACAATCATGCGATCCAGGATCATTCTTAACTCATCTCTAAGAAACATTTGGTCACGAATGGCTATTGCTGTAGCAACTTTAACCTCAAACACCCCGCTTGAAACGTCAAAAGAGTTTGGCCAAACAGCCCAAGCCACCAATCAGGGTGAATCAGGCCATTACTACGTATTCTGGTGACAATAGCATCATGTCAAAGTTCGATATAAGTGAATTCGTTGGGTCTTGGTAAGAACAGGCCACTTCAATAAAATAGGTCTATATATGGAAGTGATGGGACCTGGCCACGAACTTGCTAGAAGATGTGTAATACTGTGCCATACTTCTGCGGGATCTATCATAACAGCTCCATTGCCCACTGGATGTTTCTTTATTTCAGAATATGCAAACAACATCAAGTGGCCGCGAGCTATCCAGGCAAAATCTCCACTGCCAATGATGACCAGAAAGCCTCCAAAGATGTCTGGGCAGACGAAGCCTCAAATCAAGATGGAGTTCAACATATCGGTACGTATGAAGCGTGACTCAACTGGAGCAACAGAAGAAGATGAGACCAAAATACAAAGGCCGTCTAGGAATGAGGCCGCAGATGCTTCGCTAAGCACGTCAGACACTAGTATAAAGGAGACCGCCGAGGGGGACGTCAAGCCACACAATGCACCTTTACAAATTAACATCCATGAAAACATCATTATGCCAGATCCGAAACTTCAACAAAAACTTTTGAATAACCTTACCTCTCTTCAAGATAACAAAGAAGAGAGGAAGCAGCGACCACGCCTACGAACCCTTGCGCCGAAGCCACCGGCAGAAACTCGAAGCAGGAGCGATTTTGGCGCCAGTGACTCTGAGGAGCCCTTCCCCGACTTCGATCCTAACTTCCCTTCCATCGACGAGCGAGCAGAGCAAAGTTGGAGCATACCTACGTCTCACATCAGTATGAACAACGTTCCGCAGCTAAACTTGAGAGAACTCCCGCTAGCGCCGGCGCACAGCGAGGTGAATTGCACACATCAAAACAGCAACTTTCTGCCGCCAAGCATGGACCAGCAACCACATCCTCCAGCGAATTTTGCCATGAACAACTTTCAAACCCCAAATATGAGCCAAGCCGCGAATCCGTTCTCACATAACCAAATCCAAGGCAACTACAGTAACACGCAGAACGTCAGCATCGGCCAGCTACAAAATCAGCTTCAAATGCAGAATCAAATGGACTATCAGCGCATGATGCAGAACATACACCAAGGGTACTTGAATCATCCGCAACAGCAGGGAAATTATGGGCAAACAGTGCCGTCCAACCATTTCGCGGATGCTCAGATTACCCAAGGTCCGCCTCCGCCGGTCTCAACACAACATCTTGGGTATGTGAGCCCGGTCGACACCTCTACCGCTCCTCGTTTTCACCAAAAGCAGGGCTCCGGTCCTAAAACGCCGTCCGCCCTCGATAATCACAGCGCAGCCGACAGCTGGGATGCGTTTATCGACGAGGAGGAGGCTAAGAGCAACATGCGCAAGCGCAGCTTGACTTCAGCACACCCGGAGATGGGTCCTAACGGCTACAGAAACCCAGCGATGGGACTAGGGATGGGCATTAACTCTAGTATGGGTGAATATGTCGCGAACGAAGAAGCGTGGTCAGGCGCCCCTCGAGGTGCTCCCAAACGCACATTGGTCAACTGCGCGCCGCAATTCAATCCCCAGCGGATGTATCAACGAAACATGAATATGCAGCAGATGATGCAACAGCAGATGTATTCACAGCAAGTGAACCCACAGCAGATGAATCTGCAGCAATGGAATTCACAACAGATGGGGTTTCAGCCAACGATCACTCCGCAAATGATTCTCCAGCAATCTCAGCAGCAATATGGAATGAGTCAGATGGGACCGCCATCGTTCACCCAGATGCCAGGACGAAATCGTTCGATGTCCAGAACAAATTCTGTTACTTCTCCGAACTTATTGGGCCGGAAGAATTCGACTAGTAGCAGGGCATCTAGAGGCTCTTCAGCTCACTCAAAATCTGACTCTGTTGGTGTATCGAAACGCTCCTCTGAGACCGGCTCTTCCAAGCGCTCTTCGTTTTCCAAACCCAACCTCCAGCCCACTCCTCGAAAAATCTCAGTACCGAACTGGGCATCTGGCGGACCGAACACTCGTCGGGCGAGTATAAACGGTGGCACCAAGGCAAATCCAATCAGGGTCCCGAACTCGCCGGTTGGAAATTCGGTTTCCAATGCCGCCGCCCAGCAGATTATGAGTCCGGCGTTGACTCCAATCGTTTCCGAGGTACAGTCAACATTCTTGCAGGGCTTAACGCTACCTTCTCCAGAAATGCCTGCTAATGACCAGTCCATGGATTTTCTCAAAGATGCGGAGGATCAAAGTTTCGCCATCAGAGACCTTGGAATTCAACCAACCCAGGAAGACCAGCTCTCGAACCTCCTCCAAGCACAAGTCCACCTTGGTCTCCTTGCACTACCTCAAACTCCAGTACCATCTCTCGAGTCTCCTCTTGAGACAACCGCAGAAGCACAGGAGGAAACCGAGGTAAAGCAATTGATGCAGAGACTGATCCGAACCTTACAAGTGGGCGTTGATGGACTAGTCAGTGCAGCCAAGGTGGAAGAAAAAGCCGTTTCTGACGACGCTGCTGCGAGGGGCAGAATGAAACAAGCTTTGGGGGACTTGATGGGTGAGATGGGTAAGGCCCTTGGTATTGGCAGCCAAGAGACATGGGATCCTGATATGTCGGACATGAATGCTATTCTTGAGGGATGGACACCTGAGAATGGAAACGTGGACGATTTGTTTGGGGATGGATTTGAGAACGGCAACGGCAACGGGAATGCGGACGACGAAAATGTGAATATGAATTTGGAGTAGAGTTTGGGCGGCGATTTCGCTTTTTTTCTTCTTCGTATTGAAGATACTTGCCATGCTTTGGGCATGGTGCTTGGATCGGGTGGTGTTTTTTGCGCATAGATACCCTTGTTTTTGGGCCTGGTGTTCAGATGGAGTTATTTGCCTGCTTTCCAACATACTCGCCTGCTTGAGCAGAGCTGCGTCTAGGTAGACGATGATGGGATCTGCTTTTTTCACTGGGTTGAGAATTTCGCATCTAAAATATATCTCAGAATTAGCATATCTAACTTGCTCTCATGCCAATAGCGACTCGGGCGCTTGGGGTATTTACGTGTTGCCCAGAACTTCTCCCAAAGAAAGGTTCAAAATCCTCGGACTATGTTCCCACCTATTCTGTATCCCAACTCAGTAGGCAGAACTCCACACAATACTACGACCTCCTTATCCCAACAATCAATCCAACCACCCATCCTCTAGCCCGTTCACAAATTCAGCACCAACACCCACAAAGCTCTTCCAAAGATCAACCTCCCACCTCCACGGTTTCCTCTGCACCGCCCACGCAACAGCAACCGTCAACCGCCTACACTCCTCCTCATCCTTCCCCAACACCAAAAACTTATCCCTCTTCACCACAACCCTATCTCCAAAACACTTCTTAAAAGGCTCCACACGCTGCCGCGCGGTAACATGAATACTCCACTCACTACACGGCATATCCTTCGGCACAAACATCCAAATATACCTCCTACCCACCAAATCCCTAAACGCCGTCGCATTATGGTTATCAGGCCCGATCATCAGCGGGTAGAAATGCGGCGCCGACCAGATTGTGAGGATGGAGAAGCGGGCGGAGGGGTGTTTGGAGGCGAAGGTTGAAGAGAGGGTGCGGAAGGAGGGGATGCTGTGTGGGTCTTGCATCCCGGGGGGCATGCGGATGGTGGGGATTTGGATGCGGTAGTCTATGAATAGGTCTTGTTTTTTGTTGGTGGGGGAGGTATTGGGGATGGCTTGGCCGGCGAAGTATTCGTCTGCGCGGGTGCGGAGTACGCCGGATTTGTAGACTGGATTAAGTGGTTAGTTGAGGTGGGGTAGGGAAAAGGGGGGTTAAGGTAGACGTACGATGTGCGATTATGGGACGGATGGTCTTGTCCCAGTCCATGGGGAAGACGTCGAGGAGGTCATCTCCGTCGACCTTGTCGCAATCCTTTACATACCCGTCAAATTCATCCCAGAATTCTTTTGGGACGTATTTATTGGAGACATGAGAGCGGCGATCTGGAGGTTGTTTCGCCCGTTCTTCTTGGTTGAACAGAAGCGAGTCTTTGAATTGCTTGCCCCGCTCGGATTCGAGGAAGTGCGGGTGGAAGAAAGGGGAAATAAGTGCCAGGGCTTTTTGCAAGTCTTTCATATCGGACCCTTCCACGTCGAATTCGTCCATCACGTCGACACCGAGTTGGGGGATTGGATCGGTTGAGAAATGAATATCTTTGATAATATAATTCCGAGATTCCTTTGCCATTTCTTGCATTTCCTTGTAACGGACTTGCGCCTGAGGTTCGAGATCGGCCCGATGCCATACTTGTTTGAAAACTACGCGTGCTGTCAGTTCTGCCTCTCTTGAGAGAAGGTTGGGCCATACGTCTTGCTTTCTCCCGGTCCATAAAGGTGAAAAATTCCTCGCTCATTCCATCCCGATCTGATGCGATGGGTTTTATCGGATTCGGGTGCTTTTGGGTAATTCTGAACAATTTCCGGGTGTTCATGTCTGCCTTTGGCAGGAGAGGTGTGAAATCAATATCTTCGTCGGAATCCTCGTCGATATCAGACCAGCTTCCCGACGATCCTCCGCCGCCTTCTTCTTCCTGGCTCTCGTCATTTAGAACCCATTCTCCGCCGGGATTTGAAGACTTATCATCATCATCGGAGTCCACAAGATCCAATCCCTCTACCCATCTTTCTATAGAGAAGCCTTCGTCTTCCCATTTCTTAATAGGCTCAATGTGCTTAACAGCAAGTGGATTCATTTCTTCTGAAGAAAGCTCCTCAGGGAACAGGATTGCATCTTCGAGGGCGTCGGCGTCGTTGTAAAACATATTTCGGTGAGGTTCCTCGAGCACCGGTTCTTTCCTTTCTGAAAGTCTGTTCGATTTCATGTCGATTTGGGTGAACATGAACCTAGATTTCTCATTGTGAAGTTCGTCCCAAATGCTCTCAACCTGGCCCTGGTCTTGATCCTTGATTTGACGAGGGCGATGGCTATCCGGATCGCGATAGAGTGTCCTCAAAATCGACTCGGCGGGACGGTAGATATCTTTACCCGAGCTGAAGCGATGAGCTTTGAAAATCAACTGAGAGCATTAGCATTGGGCAGCAAACACATAAATCAAAGACGACTTACCCGCTGGAGAACATTATATAAGTGCGGGAAGGGCATCCCAGGTTCAAGATCCCATACATAAACATCGTAGTATTCGGGAAACGTAAACCGCCACTCTCTGTACCTGTCCATCTCCTCAAAAAATACCGGGCCGACGCGTTTAATAATGTTCCACTCGTTCTTGGTTGCTCTCCCAAGACCACTCTTTTCGCGGTACAACCATCTCTCATCTTCTGGAGGAGTGATCAGAAGTTTTCCACTCTCCGCATCACGAACAAGCACTAGTAGGTCGTGGGACTGCACTGAAAGGTATTGTATCAGCCGACGGCTTGCTTGGTCATCACGCTTGATATGAGCACACATGAAATTGCGTGCCTCGAAGGCCATGTGGGATCGCCGGCCTTGGCCTCGCGCTCCTGTCTGCCGATGAACTGTCAAATCGTATGCATCAGGCTTGACACTCTCGAAATACAAGATGAATCCCTAGAGCAACAGTTATTAAAAAGTACTGGGACATTAAAACGTGCGACACGATGGCAAGAAATCCAGGTTCATGATTCGAAATGGGGAGCGCGAGCTTCGTCAGACATTTGTGAAAGGACAACGCTTAAAGCAAAATTGCTCTCGAAGAAAGTTGAAGCCATCTCACTCATGAGCCGGTGGGACCACATGCAAAATCGAACGAAGAGGAGAGTTGGACCTACAAGCTGAAGCATTTGCTGTCTATATCGGCTGCCCACCCATTCAAGCCAATTGGCAGCCGGGAAGTAATGCCAGGATGCCAGAATATTCAACTCAAAGAATTCATCCCAAGACCTGCAAAGAGAGACAGCATCGTGAAGACGGCTGTCTTTCGCGAGAATGCAAAATTGTAGCCAGCCTCCACGATTCATGGCTCTATCACTAGGATAGTTCCAAATGTAACGCCCGCAGACCTTGACACGGATTTTCTTTTTCGAAAGCTTTGGGTCATCGGCTTGACCAAAGTCGACCGCAGAATCTCCCACACCGGGTAGCACTTTATTGATGGCTTGCTTCTGGCGATTCGGCACCCACTTATCAGGCAGCTCACCACGCTTTTTTTTCCACGGGAGAAGCTTCTTTCCTTTTTGAGACTCGTCGTCGTGCTTTTCCCTCTTGGAAATTGTGGCTTCATCGACTTCGTCCGCGGAACGGAAGAGGTCCGCGCAGGCATCCCGAATGTCTTGCAGATCTGGGCGGTCCATTTTCAGACAGATGTCTCGCAGCGCAGACGTAGAAACCTCCTCGTCAGCTAGAAATTCCTCCACGCTATTTGCGCGGAGCGCGGGAGGTAGCAAAGTTGCGTGCCCAAGTAATAGCCGGCAAAACAGCAAATACTTGATTTCTGATATTTGTGCAAGTAGTTGTTTTATTTCATCGTCAGGGAACGTGATAGTTTTGGTCTCAATGACGGGATTCTCAATCGTGCCTGCGATCATGACACCCTCGATCTTACCTCTGGTAAGATCTGCTCCGTGCTTGAGTCTGTTGTGCATCTCTTCTCGAGTTTCGATGAGGCCTTTATCGGGAAGCTCTTCTGGAGGCGATGTAGCTTGAGGTTTGGCGTTTTGGGACGGTGCTTTCGCGGTGGTAGCCTTTTTCTTGGCTTTTGATTTGGACTTCTTCGACGCAGGAGCTTTTGTGTTCTCAACCGGGGCATTCTGTTCCTCGGAGGGGTCAGAGACTTTGGCAGCCGCAACAGGCCCATCGTTCATTCCCACATCGTCCTTCCCTTTGGCGTCGGCAGTGTCTTCCGAGACTGACATCCAAAGGAAGTGCTGAATAAGATCTGCGATTGAGATATCAGCCTCTGAGGAGGGATACCCACCTGGTATTCCAGACGTAGGCTGACACGAAATAGAAGTGACAACTGACCTATGAAACTTCCCCGATTATCCTCCAAAACGTCTTCAATTGGGTCCCAGTACATATCATCAGGGTCTTCAGCCTCTCGCTCTGCCAATCTTTCCTTGTAAACCTTCTCCAAGTAGGCATCTTGTCGTTTTTTGTCTTCTTTGGTCTTGGATTCTTTGAGTCGCTGCTGTGAAGCTTTCCAGTGGCGTTTGAAAAGAGCGGCCTCCATTTTAACCTTCTTCTGCTCCTTTTCACGATTCTCTTCTTCGTCGTTCTGGCATTCACGCACCCAAGAGAACCATCGCTCATGCTGGTAGAGAACCTGTAAATATGTTAGACGGTCCCAAGGCAATGGAATAGAGAGCCTCGAGCTGGACAAGGAAAGTGGCAATAATTATTGGGGATCTTGAATGTGCCATGCCGAATGGAACATTCAGATTCATTGCCCCTTTTTTCCTCCCAGCGAAAGAGATTCTTACCTCAGCTGTTCGGTGCTCAAGTCGCTCCAAAGCTTTGGCAATCGTTGCCTTCTGTCCCTGTAGTACATCGAGGTATTTCGCATGGCCATAGTCCATGTCCAACGAGAAGAATCGACTGTGGTGTAGCTTTCTAGCACGAATAACACGATCAAGTAGCTGCAGCTTCAGGAACAAGTATTTATGGATCTCATCGCATACCTCTTTCGAATCAACAGCCTCAAATGTCTGAGTCGAAAGAGGTGTTTTGGTGTCTGCAAGGAACTGCGGGGGTGAAGCATTGAGTTTGTCAAGTCTCTCGTTCCGGAGTTTGTAACCACGATAGAGACCTATTCAAGTTCATCAGCAATACTTTAACACAGGCTACAGACCATTGGTATACCCTGGCATTGCTTTGAGTGGAAGGAACAGAACATGCCATTGACCGACACGGCCGTCTCCTCGCAACGCTTCTCGTCGGACACATTCAGTGCCCTACACTGCGAGATAGACTCCATAACGTTGCATTCAGACACACAGACAGAATCCAAATAGGATATAACATCTGGGAACAGATTGGAAAGAGCGGAGACAGAAAAGCTTAAGGTGAGCACTGTTGAACGCGTCCTTCATGGCGCGTTTCGCACGGACGTGGAGCGGTGTGCAACGGCGTCAGGCCACGATCGTGGGGGTAGCTTGGAGAATAACAGTGGAGCGAACTCCAATGGAAGCCATTCTCTTCGTGATATTCTATCATCAAAACCCTGTCTCCTTGAGAGTAGGGGTTCAAATGGAACGAGGAGGAGCAGGTGGGGTTGAAGCCTGCTGCGGGGAAGCATCCGGTCAACAACACATCTTGCAGCATTCATGTACTTGAATAGAAGAACACTTTGCTCAGATGATAAGAGCTTTCACTTGAGGAACTTTCCCCAGTCTGTTATTGCTTTCTGCTTAAATATAAAAATACAGAAAGAAAGAATGAAAGAAAGTCCAGCCCTGTCCAGCCACTAGCGCCGTGTGACCCCCGCCGCCTCAAATTCACGCGGGGACTACCCTCCGGTTTCTGACAACTCCAACTCTCTCACACTCTCTCTTGAAATTCCACTTCACCCGAGGCTGTACTACTGCAGCATCCGGATCATGCCAATTCTCTTCCCTAAGAGATGATCAGAGGCAATGAGGTCTCGCACGGGATGGTGAGTTACATTTTTCGGTGCCTTCCTCCCTCCAAGAGCCACATGCTGATTTCTGCCGTGTTCACAGCCAAACTTGCCGCCAAAGAAAGCTCAAATGTGACGAAAACAAGCCCATCTGTGGCCAGTGTCGAAAGGGTTCCCGTGAATGCCAACCCAGTGACGGCGTGGTGTTTAGACACCAGCAGAATGCCTCGATGAACGGGACTGGTGAGGTGGACGAGACGAGCGGGAAGCTGGGAGGATTCTACGCATACCGAAATACCTTCAACGAACACAATGTATGGGTGGATGTTCCAAACAAAGGTCAGTGGAGATATGTATGTCCATTGAGAGATTGAACCTCGCGCTGACGGTTGGATCTAGTGACGTTCCACAATATCACAGATCCCTTCAATATGGAGCCCACCCCAGAACCCGAATATCGAGCAGATTCGACCCCGATTGTCATACCGCAGGTGGAGGAGCGTCCGGTGAACAACCCGTACTTCAATATGCAATATGACCAAGCTCCAGGGCTTGAGGCTCTGTCTGCAGCTGCTACGAGTAATATGCAATATATACGGCCCTTCTCAGCTCCTGCGCAATCTCCACTAGATGCCACCGCGTCCCCGCACTCCTCAAACAATTTGAATTTTATACTCAATCCAACGGGACCTGATGGGCCTACCAGTATGTCTCGAAAACCCCCCGCAGTAATTGGCCATTGCTGACTAGATCCAGGTGCCGTCGTGACATCGCCTCAAATCGATCCGTCTTTAATAACGTCACATCGCTCGCCATCAGCAAGTGACCCAAAGCCAGTTGAGGACTTTGAGATAGCTTTCTTGTTGCGGCACTTTGGAGAGACTGCTGGGCAATGGTGAGAAGCTCGATTTCCAATGGTTAAACTCTCTAATGCCATTTAGGATGGATCTCTTTGATCTAGGTTGCTATTTCGCACATCATGTTCCAGTCCAGGCCATGTCGAACCCTCTTCTTCGGCACTCCGCATGCGCGTATGCTGCTAAGCAACTAGGACGTGTACGTGGACGGAAGGCAGTCATTGGCGGTATTGTCAGCAGACAGGGCGACATGGAACTGTATCCTCGTCCTGAGACCGTAGACTGGGCGTACATTGGCGCAAAATATTATGATCGAGCAATATCCCTTCTCATGGAAGAATTGTCCAATTCCGGGAGCCAAGATGTCCCAATGACACCGATCACTACAGTGGAAGAAACTTTCAGCCCGCAGGCCAGTGCGACTTCCCCCCATAGCACCCCAAGAACCCCAGGAAACAAGAGGCGTCGCTTGTCAAGACCTATCTCTGCCAATAATGCCGATGAAACTCTAGCCGCAGCTGCTATCCTATGTGTTTACGAGTTTCTCGACAATGCTAACACGGCATGGGCTCGACATTTGAGTGGCACGAAGTCGTTGTTTGATATGGCAGAGAAGGAGGGTATGATGCCAGTTCAATCTCCAACAAGTCCTGGCGCCTTATCCGAACGTATCAAACCATCCAGAGCACGGAAAGCCACCTTCTGGAATTTTGCTCGCCAGGATTTCTTAGCAGCATGTAAGATTCCTGTCGTGTCACCGTGATAGCCCCTTTGACCAAGCTGACGTGAAATATAGTTATCAATGAAGGGCAAACGAGGCTGAACACAGAAGACATCGGTCTCTGGAGAGCTGCTGGTCTACTTCTCGACGACCAAGGATTCGTGATCCCGAGCAATACAGAAGACTCCCAATTTCCCGACAGGCAGCAAGTCATGAGAGAAGATATGATATCAAATGCTCTGATTTGGCTCATGTCCAAAATCATCAATTACTTGGCATCCGGAGATTCTGTCGATCATGTTTTCCCCCAGAACAGAGCAAGCCCTGCAGGCTTTATTGGAATCAACCAAATGTTACTTCTCGAGAGGTGGAAGGAATTAGAAAAAGAGCTTGAAATCTGGCACAAAGGCTTACCGGACACTTTCAAACCGTGCGCCCGACTACCACGAGTCACAGATGGGAGTGTTCCTTCAGACTCTCCAAGAGCATCATTTTCCGAAATCTGGTACAGCATTCCCATGTGTGCTTCCACCATGCAATCGTACCACATGGCCCGCATTATTTTGCTCATAAACAAACCTCATGAGTCAACCGCACGCCGTTCTACATTGTCCAATAGACTAACCTCGTATCGCTCGATTGAACTTGAAGTTCGACATCATAGCCAAGAGATATGCGGCATTGCCCTTGCAAGGCCCGAGGGGAGCGTCAGGATACATCAAGTGCAACCGCTATTTGTGGCCGGCCAGTGCCTCGTTGATAACCGCGAGCGACATATTATCTTGGACCTCCTTCGTAGTATTGAAGCGGACCTCGGCTGGGCTACAGATTATCGCGTGCAGCAGCTTCTGAAAGAATGGAATTGGAGTCAGTCGCCTAGATGATCATTCACGATGAAGAGAATGCCCTCTGTCGATAACGCCGCAGCAAACCCAGCATGATTTGTAAAGGCTTAACGTGTCTTTGATCGGGGAGACGCAAGCGAAAGGCGTTTCGAAACCTCGTTGTCCACTTTGCTTTATCCCAACAGCTAGATGATTCCAACAGCACCTTTGACGATCTCTTTCTGTGTTCACATCATTAATATCATATATACTATATCCATGGGATGAAACTCAGCGTATGCATGGCAGAGGAACCATGTCGCGGAAACATTGGTGGCGGAGATATCAACAGCGTCAAGAGAATGATATTCAGCAAGGCTCAAATCAAAACCAACACCAAGTCCCCAACGGCGAAGAAGCATACGAAAGCCCGCGATTAGGTTCATATTCCGTTACTCCTGCCGGTCGATTACCCAAGAGTTCTCTCAGCCCACTGTTCAAGAGCCCCGCATTCCAGCCCGAGCCGGTCTCGTACGACCAACAATCTTACGAACGAAGCTCCAGCGACTATAAACCTTTTCACCCCCGCCCCGAGAGATTAAAACAACTCCTACTTGACTGTCTAGAAGAGCTGGAGGAATGGTTTCCTGAAGAGGAGACACAAGATCGGGATCAAGAGATGATGGATTGGAGACCCGAAGCTCAGGTGTTAATTCCACAAATGGACGGCGGGATGCAGTGGGCTTGGGGGCACGAGCGGCCTGATTCTAGTCCAGGAGCTGCCAACATTGGGAGGAAAAGGAAAGCTAGTGAGGGTCAGATGAATGGGGTGTTGGAAACTCAGAACTGCGATCTTGGATCACAATCGCCTCCGAGCTCTGGCTCATCTTCCTCGGATTCCGATGATGTCGAATAATCCCCATGGAGAAGTTGTTGCCTGTTCAAACATCTTGTCGATCAATACCAACCATGTATCTCTCCAGCCCAAGTTCTCTTCCGGGCCTCACTCACTTCCAAACTATAACTAATCTCAAATTAATACAAATATTTTAATCTCACATATCCCCTCTTCATCACCGTCACGGTACCACAACCCCCACACAACCATCTTGATGCCCAACCCCACGTTTTCCCTTTCCCTTTTAATTTCCCGCAACGTTCCACAACACCGGAGTAAGCTTACCCCGCGGGACCTCTGCATCATGCACGTAACTTCCCATAAGCACCGTAGCCAGCCCAATAGGAATTCCCGAGTTCCGATATGCTGTACTACACACTTCCGAATTCCTTGCAGATACCGATGACTTGCATCGGACGGTGGCCTTGCTCCGAATGGGTAGAATTACGTGCTTGTGAGCAGGGTTCAAGGGGTTTGATGTGAGTGAGATTATGTTCGGATGTTGGTTAAGTGAATTTGAGGGCGGATGTGTGGGGTCAATATGAGAGATGCAGATGCAGGCTCGGAAGTGACAAGGCTGAGGTGCCAGGACGCTCCTGCTTTCCCCAAAAAAGAGCGCAATTTGAGTAACATTCGAACTCAGTGATCCCTTAATATTCTGAGCCCAGTGGAGAGGCATGATTTCTCTAAATCCTGTCTACGCCATCGTACATTTAAAAACCGCTTCTGTACTCCACGAGTTGAAGCCTTGAAATCCGGGCTTGGTCTTAGCTGATGTGAAAGACAAGTATCATCAGATATCATCCAACCCCCAATGGCCGCAAATGAGACGAGTATACATCGGCTACTCTCAGAAGAGATTCAGTACTGAGATTTAGTGAAAAACACAACTGAATTTCCATCTATAGGCACCTACCTAGCAACAGCTTAAGCAACTACACATCCTTCCACATTCACCATACCTCGTCATCATCCCACAACTTTCCCTCAACATCAATTTAACCAACACGCACCCTCTCCCCCTCAACCCTAAGTCTCATCTCCATCTCCAACCCCATCATCCCAATCGTATACCTATTAATATCCCGCTTGATCCTCTCCGCAAAACTCTTCTTCTCCTTCTTCTTCCCATCCTTGTCCTTCTCATCCTTGTCCTTCACCTCCTCTTCCTCAACCTCCGGCTTCGCAACGCGGTCAATGTCCCAGGGTATAGTTTTGAAGCGCTTGCTGTGGGATTTAGCTACATGGAGAGTGAATTAGTAAGTTTGCTTTTGCAAAGAAGAGGGAGGAGAGGGGAAGGTGCGGCACCTTCGTATTCATCGAGTTCCATGCCGAACATAAGGCGTGCGGGAGTCATTGTCTGAGGTACGTGTACAGTAGGAGGTTTGATTTCGGGAGCGCGAGCGGGCTCGGATGGGATGGTATTTGTTTTGGTGCGAGAACGGGAAGTGTAGATGCGGAGAGGGAGTTTTTTGTGGAGGAAGAGGCGCTTTTTGCGGGTTGATTTGAAGAGGGAAGGGGCTTCCATTGTGAGGAATGGATTGGAGTTGGTGAGTGGGAGGGGTTTGAGGTTTTGATGGAGAGATGGAGAGGGAAGATGCAGGGTGGAAGTGAATGTGGGAATGAGGCAGTCGAGGAACAAATGGAGAAGCAAAATTGGGTGAATGAGATCTTGAAGGGAGCAAGCAAAATGTGAAGTAAATGATAATGTGCGTTATTTATCAAATCAATTGTCAAAAATTTAATTACCAACCTCTTTCAATCTTCACTTCAACGTTTTCTTGTCCGGCTTCATCTTCATTCTCCGAGTTTTCTTTTCCATCTCATCCTAAATTGCCTAAAAATCACTTTTGCAAATCTTACATTCGTAGATTTTGAGCCACGGCCACTAACCATCCTTTCTTCTGCATTATCTTGCCTCATTTCATCAAGTGCTTAGCAGACTCAACGTTCTTCTACTTCAATGCGCAACATTTAATTTCAGCTATATGCCGTAACAGTTGGAAGATTGTCAGCATCGTTTCGGGGATTGGTGGTGCAACGTACTTTCTTCTGCTGTGAGGGGTTTGATAGAGATGAGGGGCTCTAGCTCTGAGGCTCAGAAAGCTTTGAGCTCAGCTGGCTTCGACTCGGGGAGTTTGACTCCATTGAAACTTTCAGTGGCTGAGAAGGGCTTTTCCTATACAATGCCGGCTCATGATTGGATTTTGTTGCGGAGGTGGGATTGCCTTTCGCGAATGGCATTTGCCACAGGCTTTGAGGGAGGGCACGGCCGCCTTTTGGGTTTGGAGGTTGCGATTCTAGTGGAAGTCTTGGAAGAATTGAGTCGAGATGAGGCAACTCTTATATCATTTCGTTTTTTCGAGTCACTTCTTCTCTCTCCGTGAAATCCTAGTCCTTTCTGTTGCTGCATTTATTCTCCTGGAGAAGCAAGAGGGCGTGGTAGTACAAGTTAACAGATCTTGGGTAATACGTGATACCCTTGAACGTTTTCAGACCAGATATACCACATTAGAGCCTAGAGGCGAAGGGTACATATTCGTCAATGGAGGTGAGAAGACTATGAATTGACATAATTCGGAGCCTCACAGCCTCATTTGCATGACCTTGCTCCGGCGTCGGTAGATCTTGATCAAGCTTCTTAGGAGTCAGCATATTCTTTGAGAGAAACGTGATGCTAGAAGTATAAAACTCGTATGCATATAATTGAAAATGTTAGCTTCGCAATAGTTTAAAGGACAGGGAACATTGCGTAAATCTTGTAGAAGTGTAGTGAAAAGGGTGAATATAGATTAAGGTGGGGCAACTCGCTAAGGCCGCCCCTGTAAATTGCACGTTCTTAGCAACGCGTTGCGCCAGGAATTCAACATCATCAACAACCTCCTCCGCCACAAATACCAGCCAAGTCGCATTACTGTGCGCATCCATTCTCTGCACATATCCAGAAGCGGTACTAACTCACAGTCAGACTCCTCTACGTCACCTGGCTTTGCGCATAGCCTCGCCAATTGCCTACCGCAAACATGGCCGACTACTCAACCTTCAAAGTACCGGACTTGAAAAAGCTCTTGCAGGAACGAGGCTTAACGATATCCGGAAACAAGGCCGAGCTTATTGCGCGCCTGCAAGAGGCTGATAAGAAAACGGGAGATGCTGGTGGTAAGTGTTCTGCCTGGGTTGCGCCTCCCTGTCCTCTATGCGCGCATACTGACATATCTATTTTTCTCCAGCTGGCGAAGACGAAATTGACTGGGACGAGGATGACAAGGCTATAACTGCGCCAGCTGCGGCTGCACTTGCTGCTGGAGGTCAAGGACAGGTTCCAAACCCAACCGCAGTCCCCAATCAGAAGGTTGATACCGACCCTTCAACCACAACAGACTTGAAGGTTGTTGGGGGTGAAGACGCTCCAGTAGCAGCAGACGGCGCAGTCGCATCAGCAGGTGCAACTACGGATGTCATTCCAGTTCCAGAAGAGCCCAAGGAGGATTTTAGCATTGGGATTCAAAAGACCGATGCTGAGAAGGAAGCAGAGAGACGCGCGGCACGGGCCAAGCGCTTCGGTATATCAGAGGACGATGAAGCGAAGAAGTTAGAAGAGCGGGCAAAGAAGTTTGGTCTGGATACGAAAGAGTCAGTTGTTGAGGGGCTAGATTCCGCCTTACCGGAACGCAGGAAGAGAGGAAGAGAGGACAGGCAGGGCGGCAGGAATGCGAAGAGACAGACTCCAGATCGGAGAACAGGACCAGCACCCGCGGCGGCCGCCAAAAAAGCTCCAGGACGAGTCATTGACGATCCTAATGAGAAAGCAAAGGCGGAAGCACGAGCAAAGAGATTCCAGTCCGCTGCTTAAAATCTTGACGAACAAATTACGGATGGATATGAGGCTTTTCGGTTGCCATTTGCGGGAGGATTCTGGTTCAGCTGTATACTAGAGAATATTGAAAAGTTACTTGGCAATGATCGCTCAGGGGCCACGGCTTTTTGAGGGTTTGATGGAGCGGCTCCGGTTACATCGTCCATGGTCCGGTCAAATACTTTCCCCACATCACCCTCTCCTTCTGCTTATAAAGTTCCAAATCGAGCAATTCGCAGATACACAATTACATGGTGAGACAAGCCCGGTGGATAGTGTCTTGAAGTGGCTTCCTGATGGAGGTATCTCGAGCCGTCATCCACTCTTTCCTTCGAGGTCAAGGTTGGCGCGGATCAAGTTTCCCGTCTTCCTTCGAGGCTTTCGCGTTGATTAGTTTTGAGTAGCCTCTTGAGCGACGGGTAGGGAAAGTCATTTCAGGATCATGGCACATTCTAGTCACCTGAGGGTCCCCAATGAGCGTCAAGAACAGGACTTTGAGGTTGTAATAGGCTTGTGGATGCTCGGAAGTGGGCCCTGTCAGTCACTCGCTCTAAAACCGACCATGTCCGGCCCCGCGATAGAGCCTGGCCCACGGGAAGCGGGCCTCTAAATGGAGGCTGAATAGCGAATAAGAGTTTAAAAGCCATTAATGCTGACTTAATAGGTCGAAAGATTGAGTACTGATGCGAGTATGTGAGCAAAGAGGACTGTGCCCTATTACAAAATGGGACTACACAACGGCCAAGACGGCAGAAATTTTGAGCAGAGAATCCCTTCACACTTTTGTACCACAGGATCTGCGAAAAAGCTCCCAGAAGCGCGGATGGGGGGTGAAAACCACCAGGTTCAGCACACCACTTCGTCGTCACGTTATGATTTCTGGTTCCAAGACAAAAACGCCACCAACCTGGCCCAGCCTAGTGACGTCCAATGAGGGGTTGCAAAGCTCTCCTAACAAGAAAACGGCGCTGCAAGCACTTTAGACCACACACCCTACGGTCGATCGATCAGAAAGGGTTATATCGGGCTAAAGTCAATACATCCGCAACCTAACGATCAAAGGCTTCAAACTTCGCCTGCCACGTCGACGCATGAATACAAGTAAAAGTTTTCCAGAATTGTGGCGGGTGCATCGCAGATCATGCATAGACTTCGCCACAGTGGCTATCATTGACGCCGCCAACGCACAGTCGCCGCCTCCGACCGCTAATGCGCGCTTCAGCAATTGCCGGGATCGTGACTTTGGAGTTCCTGGGACCTGGAAATGGGCTCAACAGCTGTGACTCTGGTGACTCAAGTGCCAGGCTGCAATCATGCGATGATTCGGAGCGCAAACGACTTGAAGCACGCTCAGGCTTCTCAACAAAAATGGATCCCGTTAGACAACAACTCTATGGATCGGTCCGTCTGAGTGAGAATCCAACCGGTTTGCATCGTACTGAATATTAAGTATCAAATCATGGTCGGTATTGCAGGCATTATAGCCGGCTGCGGGGATCCTTGACCTCAACGGCCCTCAGTCGCAACGTGACACTTTCCTTTTCGGGCCTGTATTATTACCGTCGAATTGTGTATAGATAGCAGCTTTCTCGAATCATTGGCTTGTTCGCTGTTACAAGCCAACACCGTATGGGTACGGAGAAACATGAAAGCCTTCTTCCTTTTTGAGAGTTTTAGGGAGGTTCAGGGGAACCTTCGCGAGCCGCCAGAGTGAAAATTCGTTGGATTCATTGGACGAGAAAATTCCTGAGACAACCAATGAGAAAGCGCACAACCTCTAGAGGGTGCATGGATATCTGGAGGGGCATCGAAAGCACAAAGCGATCGAATTACAATCGATCCTGAAGGATATGGATTGTGATTAATCGGGGGTTGAGGTTGGGCAATTTACGGCTTCCGGCCGCCACAAGACGATCCAACCTTCTGGAGCATCTGGAAGGAAGATGCCCCTGACTTGATGGACGTGGTTGAACGCGACGACCCGTATGGCGACCGCAACAGGCCCTGTGTTACAGCAAATCGCATGGCCTTGCGTGTAGTCAGCAGGGCTTTACGTGAGCAAAGTACCAAGGTACCGCTGAAAGCTGACGATGGTCTCGGGCATGAGCGATGAGACAGGCCAACAGGCCATCGCAAGAGGTCCAATGACAAGCACATGATCGCGAAGAAGCGCATTGCCGCAGCCCAGCGCCCGCCAGGTTCCAACTCTGCAGGCAAGTTGGAGGATGCGCACTGGTGGCACCAAAATAGCACTGAACTTTGGTGAAGAGAGATCTTAGACTTTCCGACAAGCGCCATCTTGCACTACGCACTACGCACCAAGCCGATGCAGGCCACTTTTTCCCACGGCCCACGCTGACTTAGCCGGCGAATGAAGCCCCGGCGTCTACGGAGATGCCCCTCTGATCCCTCAACACCACAGTTGTTCCTTGGACAATTCTGCCTCATCAGAGCTCACCGCTCAGCGAATGGTTCTCGCCGAGGGACCTGCTTGTGTCTTATAGGCCTCCAGTACGTGCGACTTGCAGCAGCGTTAAACTCCTGCAGGGCGGCGCAGCAGCTTTTGCGCGTATTGTGCGTGAAGTTTCGCGTTGCTGGCACGCTGCTCTTTCGTTGCTTTTGCCCTGTTGCCCTGATTCTCGTCGCCGAGGTTCTGTTCCATGTCTTTGCCATGCGGCCAACATGACGCGACTCCATGGGTCCTTTCCTTCTGCACCGGGCCTCCCAGGTAACGACGTCCGGCGACTCCAGTTGACTGGGACTGCACCGAGTTGATACTCTTGCTATTGCTGGAAAACAAACGGGGCCCGACGCCACAAGCAAATATACCCAAGCCTTCCTTCTAGCCTTGACTCTTGAGAGCCACAAGCTGGGCACAGACTAAGTAGTCGCGGTACTTCATTCATCTATGCTCCCCCACTACTCGAGGCCGTTGACCTCATATTACAAGCGTCAGCTCCTCCTTAAGCTTGTCCCATCCCGCACATCAGCACGCTCCATCAAACTTGGTCCGCATAGTGCCATAGTGGGCTTGCGTTCTAAAAGATCAGCGGCTCGCCCATCTGCCAACTAAACCCTCGTCTCCGTTTTACGGCACGCACACGATTGCTAGTCTCCACACTTCCCGACCCTCGATTAGCCAGGATCCTAGGATCGCAGTGCAACCCATAAACACAAGGTCGCCCCCCACAACATTTCCCCTTCTATCAATTTTGCTCCTTCGCTGCCAGAAAATTAATTATCGTTGCCTTTTACATTTTATTTTTGCGTCGCACAATTTCCGTACCCTGGTGGTTCATTCTATCTTCCAGCCTATTTACATCTGTGCCTGGCTATTTGCACGTGCGAGTACGAAGTATATTGGCCGCCACTACCACACCTAATTATTATCTGCACACTTTGGATGATAACGGTCATTGGAGCTATCCCCTGCGAGGAGAAGCCTTTTTTCTTTTAGATATCAGTCCTCACGGACGGAAGTGGTTCTACAACGGTTCTAGCTTAATTGGTGTGAGTAATCGTCAACCCCATACATCTTGCAACCTACTGAAATTCCAGTTGTCTTTCATGTCGGTATAGAGACTCGAATCGCGAAGTACATAGCCCGGGAATGTCGAACATACACCGTTGTCTTATTTTATAGCATTGGATCACAGAACCACCTCAGTGATGAGGAGATATTAGGAACATAATGGCATCATACAAAGCTGGCTTCGACCCGCCAACAAGACCAGGGGAGACAGCACGCAGCAGAAGGATGGGTACATACATGCAAGGTGGACCAGCGAGGATGGAACATAGAGAGGCAGACATTGCACATTTGTCTGGCCAGATGGAGCAACGGCGAGGGCCGTCTCCAATGCAAAGGACGCAACAGACAGCATTACCGCGGCCTAGTGCGCGGGACCTTGCGCCCAGTCCATCTGCAACAGAGACTCGATCAAAGGGATTCGGAGGACAATTCGGCTTTGGAAAATCTACCAGCAAGTCGGGAACAGGCGGTCAAGTACCACAATTGAGAGGAAAGTCATCACGGAATGTCCTCAGAAGGAAGCCCTCTTCAGTTGCGCAGCAATCTGGAGGTTCACGCCCCACAATCGAACGTTCAGTGACATCGTCGCCAACAAAAAGGTCCCAGACTCCGTCTGAACGCCGCCCTAGCATTGAGGCGTCACTCAAGTCAACTGAAGCTTATAATGAGATATTCACGAGGCCGCCAAGAGCAAGAACCCCGGCAGCAAAGGAAGCACCCCAGGTAGGCCAGATCATACCAGAGCTGGACAGGTATCGGACCAGGCCCGAACAAGCCCCTGCCTCAAAGATCAGATCTAATGTAGAGATCCCCCACAAGCTAGCTACCCAAGATTTACCTCCTCCTACCCCTCTACTTTCAGGCACACCCCTGTATTCCGGGGGTAGTGGCAGTCACCGATATAGTGGATATAGTGGTAGCGGATACAGTGCAAGCCCCTCGACAAGATTCTCGGAATCTCCTGGTCCAGGAGCCTACAGCAGAGATACAACGCCGACGTCAATGTCCTCGCAATCACCTGGAATAATTGCACCGTTGAAGACTAATCCCCCGAGATTACGGCAAGGGAGCCCTGCTGTGACACGACCACCAGTCACTAGGAGGAGAGCAGGTAGCACACCCATTGAGGCTGAAGAACAGCCCCCACTCGACGCTCAAGGTCTACCATCTCTACGGGAGTCCATTACCTCGTCATCTTCAAACTCTACGGTGAAGACGGACAAAAATGGGAAAGAAAAGGAGAAGAAAAAGAAGAAAAAGCGACTATCGCCGCTACCACCAAGTCCGCCTCCACGGAAGTCTTCACAGAAGTTCAAGAAGTCGCCTCCGTCGGATGAGCAAGATTCCCCATCAAGACCATCGAAAGCTCCCGCGAGACCTGTGATGGCATCTCCCTCGGTGTCTTCTTCAGCCACACGAAGTGCAACATCTGGACGATCTGACTCCAATAGCACCCCTCCCCTGAGACCCAGCAGAGATGGTGCACCTGATCTGCAGTCGCAGCTGGGCGATTCAATGGCAGTCATACAAAGCAACCTTGCTGGTATCAGTTTCTCGCCAGAGCGAAGACAGAGTGGCGTTCCACGCAATGCAGCAACGTCACCGCTGCAAACCCAGCCCGTCCTTCGGCCGCCTCAAGGGAGCCGTCTACCCTCGCGAAATGCATCTCCGAGTCCGGTACAACTGGCTCAAAGAGAAGCAACGCCTGCACCGGCTGGTCTTGGAATAATTCCTGATCTTCGGCCGCAGCAGCTTCCTCCTCCATCCCGAGCCACAGCTTCAAGAACTCCGAGTCCAAGCATTACGAGTTCGAAGCCCCGCTTTGGAATCTTCGGACGCCGTGCCAAGACTACTCCAGAAGTCCCAACACTAGACACCATTGACAAGTCTTTGAGAAAAGGGCCTGCAGCTGGCACGGGACACGAAGGTTATGGGAGATACGGAGGCCGAGGGAGAAGCAGCAGTGTTGGTACATTCGGGATGTCCCGCGACCGAAGCCTAAGCAAAGCAAGCTCATCGCAGGAGAGCATCGCGAGCACCAAAGCTCATGATCCATTTCTTCTTGAGCGGATGAGTCCTGTTGTCATCGCAGGTGGCGGGGAGATCATCGAAAATCGCAATGCGAGTACGGAGTTGTCGCGGACCGAAAGCAATACGAGTCTGCTATTGGGCAGGCCGAGCATGGAGTCGAGGGGCTCTTCTAAGTCTAGCCTCAGCCACGAGGTTTCTCGTACCACGCTTT
>Ga0247778_1000820_pt1 | contig 23746 bp, 28 predicted proteins | sample UWRJL049202B5_FD_179939 | JGI IMG/M metagenome (GOLD analysis project Ga0247778, IMG submission 179939) | Plant litter microbial communities from Arlington Agricultural Research Station in Wisconsin, United States - UWRJ-L049-202B-5 | ecosystem: Environmental > Terrestrial > Plant litter >... | reverse complement strand
GGGTGGGAAGTTGGGGTTGAAGCCTTGTTGTTGAAATGCCGGGGGAGGAGGTGGAATTTGATTTGGTGGGAGGTTTTGCGGGTAAGAGTCTCGTCTTGGGGGGCTTGGAGAGCGAGAATAGGACCGAGAGCGTGGGCGAGAGTGGCCATTGCGTGGAGACGGAGAGCGTGAGCGCGAACGTGAAGGGCTGTATGAGCGTCTTCGTTGCGTTGGGCGGTACCCTGAGCTATCTGAGTCGCTATATCGTCTCTTGCGCCCAGGGCTTGAGCTTCGGCTTCGACTTCTGTCTCGACGTTCTGGGATAAAACCTCCTTTCTTCTTTTGCTTCATTCGCTCGCAAAATCCTCGAGACCAGCCGTAGTATCCTTCGCCATCTATAACTTCCCCAGTGATCTCATCCAGTATGATGGGCTGTCCAAGCTCATCAATATCCCAATCCGCTTTTCCTTCTTCCTGGCTCTCTGTTCCGTATATCGTCTCGACATCATCCAGTAGAGCCTTGACTGCTTGTACCAACTCCTCATTCGCCGGCCCAGCAACAAATTGCATAGGTTTGATCATATCTGGGTTGATAGGTTTTGTCGAGTTGGGTTCGATATGTTGAAGCAGGTTGCCAGCTGGGAGATCGTACCATGGGGTCGATGGATCGCCATGCATAGCTGGCATAACGTATGGCGCAGATTTCGCAAGCTTCGTCGTGGCAGTTTGGTCTCCGTTGGGCGGGTTGCCATCCGCGTGGGCATATTCCCCTGCCTCTGAAGCATTCTTCACAGCTTCTCGAAGCTTATCAACATATTCGCTCGAATAATATCCTTTCTCATCCCATATCGCTAGTAGATTCAAGAGCTTTTGCTGATGCTTTGGGCATTCTTTGAAAGATGCTGCGCTTCCAAATAGGTTCACCAATATCGGCTGCGCCTTGCTGCAAATCGACGCGTCGCTGACACGATATTTTGTGTGGTAGAGTATATCATTGACCAGATATAATATATGGAGTCGCCTCCTCTTAATCGATGGTTCACGATTCTCGGATTCTGTAAAAGACGTCGCCAGAGCCGTCAGATATTTTCCCAGTGCTGTAAACCTTGCTGACGATTGGACAATGTTCTCTAATATCCATTGCTTGCATTTCTATTCTCAGGGACCATTTAGCCATCGCGTTGATATAGCCATTAGAGTGTTTGATCAAACCTGGACGTTTCTCGGCGTGCATTTCTGGACTGCTGAGTTCAGAAGGGTGTGGAAGTGGGCGATGTCTTCGCGCGACAATGACGTTGGATCTGGGCGCAGAAGACCGGCCGAGAACGAGGCCTTCGCTATGGCGAGCTGATGAGACGCCATGCTAGGATTGAGCGTCGATATGGCGATGCGCGTTCAAATATGATGTGCATCTGCGCAATGGATGTAGAAGTTGTTGAAAGGAAGTGGAATCAGGCGACGAAGCTCTAAAATTTCAGCCTCGCCTTGGAATGGTCCCGTGACGAAGGCGGGGACTTCATCTACTGCGATTTTCTTTTTTTCAGACAAGAGGGAATAGTTTCGGATATTATGTGGTATAAACGTTTGCAATCTTTAAATTCAGGGGTGTTCCATGATAAAATAAATCCCAGAGGGAGGGGTTGTTTATTTCAAAGGGAGCACTTTTCTGATGCAATCAATTATTCCACAAGTCGCATTTGAGAGTGAAATTGCTACGTTTTTAATTCTTAACATTGAGTCTTCTCTGTATTTCGGCCTGACTATGCATTAAAGGCGTGTTGTAGCCTTATAGTGACAGTCGACGGGAAGATACTCGAGTAAAGCTTCCTAGATTTGCCCCGCCTCAAATCCGTTCAACACCTCCCTAAACGCCATAAGAGGAGATCTTTCTGATGATACATGGCACGTTTGTCGTCTGTCGCCTCATGCGCGTCGCATTTCGTTATCCTTCCAACCGGAAATCCGCAATTCCTCAACTGAATCGATCACCCTTCTTCGCCCTGAACGGCTCGGCCGGCTCATACTTGCTCTTCTCTCTGACTCTCTGCCCTTCACTCTCTGGAGCATGCCCCGTTGGGGCCGGATCTGATGTGGCTTCTTGACTAGGTGAGCCAGAGCTATCCGCCCTCGGTGGTCCACCATTTGTAGGCTTCGCCGATGTCACCGGTTTGCTTGGATCTTTACCGGAGTATTCGAGGGACTCTTGAATCTGTCTGCGGCGTTGATCTGCTGCAAATCGAGCGGCGCGGTCTTCGTTGATAGATTTCTTCGCAAAGTAGTAGGCTCCGCCACCAGCTATGAGGTATTAGCATATCTCTTCTTAATAACATAGCTTCTCGGCCATACCAATACACAGTGATCCCCAGCCAACCCTAAGTCAAGAATGTCAATTGAACTGTCCTTATCTCCATAACCATGATTATTCGTACCAGAATGATTTGACCTAGTAGAAGTTAGCGGAGGAAGCTCGTGAATCGTGGAAGGATCTCTGACGGTGTTCATATTGAAGATCGTCGACTCTAGGCCGTGAATGCTCTTGTGAAAACAGTAACAGCTTTGCGACAATCGATTCCTCTTGTTTTCGTAAATAATCACAAAAAGTTGTAGAATTTCAGAATGGCCTGACTCCGGTACTTCAGAATATCGCCGGACTCGAGCCCTAGCGGCTAATCCCTGCAAGTCCATAACCTTGCAACCCTTGACAGACGCCTCAAGGACAACAACATCGAAGAATCTGCACCGCTGGCTGAGAAAAGAAATCAAACATTCTTTAGACTATATGACGAACTCGCGATAATAAAAAGTACCCATTTGCACCTACATCCATCACCGACAAACCCAGATTATAAAGTTCGGGCGGTCCAGTAAATTCTGCCGGTCACCCCTCTACTTCGAGGCTCCGCCCCTCTCGTGAGCCAGCTGTATACGAATCCAAGGCCAACCAACCGTCACACTATCCAGGTCTTTTTTGAAGCTGACGGGAACGTCTATGACTTCTATTCCTCTCTCCAGATGGGCACGCATACCCACTCGATTTGACCTTTTGCCTGGCTGTGCGAGCAATGGAGGAACCTACCGAAGAGAGCCTCGATGGCTCGTCGATAGTGAGTTACGCTGCTTACGACGTGTCATATTCTTCGATTTTGCTAATAGAACGCTGGCAGAAGCCTGTGTCCTCTCTCCGCTCCCACTTCGAACAGATGGCAAACTCAAAACCGAGCAATAATAATGCTCCTCGAGCTGTATCTCCAAACCCGCAAAGCCACCTTGGATTAGGGACGGGGGATCCTGCGAAGACCACCCCCGCGAAGCAAAGCACGGCGAAAACCTTTGGAGAGACCCAAGATATTCCGAGGGGGAGGGAAAGGGACCCGGTGGATGCTGCGGGATTTCATTCCCTTCGGTCGAACAACCATACCAATGTGTCTCCGTCGCCAACCCCGGGCTATCGAGCAAAGCCTGCAGTGGCAATACCTCCAGCAGTAACCATACAACCACCGCAGTCACCCCCCAGAGGGAAAGCCTTGAATTTGACATTATCAAGTACCCCGACATACCTGACAGCAGACACCCCAACATCAGCAACTTCGGGAGGCTCGTCCCCAAGGCACTTTCGAATTCCAAGCAGACCTCATACTCCTCTTTTAGAAGCTGGGAAATCACCTCGCCTTTCTGCGTCTCAACCTCCTTCGCCACCCCCTCCTAGGCGGTCCGGGGAATTAAGACGAGATACATCATTCAACCCATTACCGCCTCCCGTGAATCGGTCTGAGAAACCCAAAATTGCGAGCAAACCTATGTCCTTGGGGCTTCGGAATGGGGCCCCTTTGGACCCTTCTCCAACTCGAACTTCTGTGGACATACCCTCTCCGTTTGGCACTCCTCCAAGTAGTGACAGCAGTCCCGAGCACGAAATACCGGCACCGCTCGCCCCACGGCAGCGAAATTGGAACGGACCCGAGAACGCTGGAACAATACCGAGAACCCAAAAAACATTTGAGACACCCCCTATCCACCATGCAGTCGTTACGAAACGGAAAGATCAGGAGCTCAATGGTTTGGGACGGGGGCTTATTACTTCTCAAGTTACCGAGGAGCAGAGACCTGCTTTGCCTACTAGACCTCAGGCTGTGACAGAAGCCCCTAAACCTCGGGCACTCCCTCCACCAAGTTCGTTAATGCCACCGCCGCCTCCTCGGCCTTCTATGGATCGAAAACGGCCCGTTTTGAATACTCATACTGCTACCGAGTCAACATCAATGGCGACAACTCCTAAACGAGTTTCCTCAACTCCAATTAGTCAACTACAAACTCCTCCCAGGTCGCATGGGCGATCAATGACTGTCGACCGCACTTCTGATAGAGTTCCTACCGAGTTTCGTACGCCATTAGCCACTCCAGCGACACAGCAAGAACGCCCAGCATCCGTTGCCGATCCCCAAAGTATGATGTCTACTCCAGCCGAATACCCAGATTCCTCTCATTCAAACCGACGACCTCCAGTCCACAAACGAGGGACTCGAGAAATTAATTGTAAAGTTGATGCCCCTCGGCTCATGGATGTTTGCGGGGAGTACCTCTGTGTGTCAGGGTTACATTTTACTAGGGTTTTCAGCCTACACGATGGGGAGCAGATACTGAGTTGGGCTATTAAAGACAACACAAAAATTCTCTCCTTGGCTTTCAAGCCAACCACGAATGTTGAGGACGAGGGCCTGTTCCTATGGCTAGGCAATAACATTGGCGAGATCATTGAATTAGATGTTGCCAAGCAGGAAACAATAATGGCCAACAGCAGCCCACATACAAGACGCGACGTTGTCAAGATACACAGATATAAAAATCAGATGTGGACTATTGACGACAGTGGTATGCTGCATGTATGGGGCTCTCAGGAAGTTGGCGGGGTTCCAAATCTTGCAAATTCTCCGAGGAGTTTTAGATTGTCGAAGGGGCATACGTTTTCCATGATTGTGGGCGATGAGCTGTGGCAAACATTTGGGAAAGATATACGAGTCTACAGACCAACTATTGACGCATCAGTACAGTTTCAAGTTCTCACCCGCCCGCTGTCACAGGCAAATGCTGGAGATATTACATGCGGTACAACTCTCAGCTCTCAGCCTGATTTGGTCTATTTGGGTCACACAGATGGGAAAGTCAGTATCTATTCCCGCGACTACCAGTTCATTGGGCTTGTGAACATCAGTGTCTACAAAGTAATATCTCTCGTTGGTGTCGGTGGACGACTTTGGGCCAGTTTCAGCACTGGGATGATCTATGTTTATGATACAGCCCAGACACCGTGGATAGTGAAGAAAGACTGGAAAGCTCATCATGATCCTGTAGTCAGGCTGCTGGCGGATAGAAGCAGCTTCTGGACGCTGGGCCGCTCGCAAATTATCTCCCTTGGCCAGGATAATATATTGAAAGTCTGGGATGGGTTGCTTCAGGAGGATTGGATTGGTAAGCGTGACAGAAACAGATAAAGCCCCGTGTATTAACATTTTCTAGAAACGCAAATGCAGTCCCAAGAGAAGGTATACTGCAAATTCAACAATATCAAAGCTTTGGTAATGACCTGGAATGCCGGTGCGGCAACACCATACAATATGAACCATTCTGATGGAGACCAAAAATTTATCCCGCATCTACTTCAAACTAGCGACTCTCCAGACATCATTATATTCGGTTTCCAGGAGCTTGTTGATCTAGAAGACAAGACTCGGACGGCTAGTACGTCAACATTTATTTCGGTACAGGATTGCTTTTGACTGACTGTCTCATAGAAAGTTTCTTCAAATCCAAAAAGAAAGATACCCATGGAGAGCAGGAGCATATGAGCCGTCAATATCGCGACTGGCGAGATTATTTAACTCGCTGCTTGGACGATCATATGCCAGGAAAGGAGCTATATGTATTGTTGCACACTGCAAATCTCGTGGGGTTGTTCACTTGCATATTTGTGAAGTCCTCAGTGAGAGACCGGTTGACCTCGGTGAGCGCCGCTGAGGTCAAGCGAGGGATGGGTGGGCTACATGGCAACAAGGTTTGTGATCTTTTGCTGCACTATGTTTCTCTAACGGATTACAGGGTGCTTTGGTGATAAGATTTTTATTCGACGATACCTCGATGTGCTTTATCAATTGTCATCTTGCAGCCGGCCAAACACAAACCAAAGATCGCAACGCAGACATTACGGCAATACTTGAAAACTTCATTTTTACTCATGAAGGAAACCAGCTTACCCGACAGAACAGTTATGTGGGAGGTGGTGATGGAATGATGATTCTGGACCACGAAATCTGTGTTCTAAATGGCGATCTGAATTATCGTATCGACACCATGGGTAGAGATACTGTTGTTAATGCTGTGAAGGCGAACAATCTCAACAAGCTACTGGATCGTGATCAACTGCTCGCAACTAGGAGAAAGAATCCGTGGTTCAAACTTCGCGCATTCACGGAAAAGCCCATTACATTTGCACCCACCTACAAGTACGACGTTGGCACCGATAACTATGACACGAGCGAGAAGAAAAGGTCGCCAGCCTGGTGTGATCGCATCTTATATCGTGACCTCGGCCGTGACCGTATCGAGCAGTTAGATTATCGACGGCATGAAGTCAGAGTCTCTGATCATCGACCTGTCACAGCGCGGTTCACAATGCAAACAAAAACCATCGACCCGAAAGAGCGTGCAAAGACATGGGAAAAGTGTCGGCAACAACTGTTGGATATGATTGAAAGGCACGGAAATGAAATGATGTGAGTGATCTTACCCCTTGGATCTTTTCGTGATACTGATAACTCCAGGCTCGACTATCTAACAAACGTCATTGGCTTCGATGTTAAAAAAAGCAAACAATTAATCCTCCAGAAGCAGAACAATCGGTGATCACAATGAGCCAAAGAGCAAAACATTCCAGAGCCGAGCTTGGATAGAATCCGTTGCGCCTTCATCGAAGCTATATATGCTTCAGGCTTGGATACAATGCCTCAGCAAGCCTTCTGAGCCACGATAAAGTCATCACGTGCTGACGTGATGATCGGGCGATGTTAGCGTGAATGGGGAGAGTGATAACGTCACTGAACCAGGAACCTGTCGAGTAAAGACGACCCTCCATAAAGCCATTTCAGATATGGCATGGTTGCCGTATCACTTGTGCAGGAACACCCCCGCACTACGGACAGAGTTCTGTAGTGACGAGTGTATTTAGCCTTCCGTCATTAGAGCAGGGAATCAAATGCACCGTTGACTCACTAGCACGCGACACTGATCGCATTGGCACCTTTGTGATTCTCTTCACCTTCCTGTTCCTTTTCATGTTCGCAAGACCTCTTCTCACATTCCGTTATGCTGCTTACCGCATTCCACTCACGAAATCTCTAGTCAATCAATTCCGAATTCGAGCCTTCGTCCTCCAAACGCTTTCCAAAATGGCACCTACGCAACCCGAGAAGGACCAAGCCAAGGCTCAAGGCTGCAAAGACGAAGAAGTAGAAGGCGAACATAACGAATGGAAATTCCGCGTCCCCTACAAAGTCCACTCGAACGATCCGGACTTCAAGCCTCTCTACGAAGGCAGCTGTCACTGTGGACGCATACAATACCAGCTTAGTAGAGAAAAGCCTCTTAATACTAAATTCTGCCATTGTCGTACATGTCAGGTTCTGCATGGTATTGCTCCCTCTTCTTAGACCCCTCGATGTGTCTTCAAATCATGGCTTCGAACACAGCTAATGGGAAACGATCAATTAGGAGCGCCTTTCCAATGGGCAGCAATTTTCAACAAAGAAGACATAAACTTCACCCACGGCCATCATGATCTTGGATGGTACGAGTCCTCCGAGAAAACCACGCGCCATAAATTACCCTGCAAGGTCTCATGTGCTTATTGCAGAAGTCCCATCATGGATGAGGGACGCAACATGATATTGCTATTTCCGAGCTTGATTAAATTCAAGAAAGGTGACAAGGAGAAGTTCGATCCTACTTGTCATATGTTTTATAAGGATCGGCTGGTGGATATCAAGGATGGGCTGCCGAAGTGGGCGGGTATGAGTGGGAAGAGCGAGTTGATTGAGGATAGTCCGCCGGAGGCGGTGAGGAAGAGGAAGAGAGAGATTGAAGAGGAGAAGAACGGGGAGAATGAGGAGAAAGGAAAGAGCGCGAAGAAATGAATGGAAGGGCTTTGAGGAGTGATGAATGTCTCTGGTGATATTTCCTCGAAGCGCTCTTGAGTTCTACAGTTCAGCCATAGCCCCTTCCCGAGCGGGAATTAGATACCTTATAGGCCGGTCTCTCCTTCTCTTCCTGCTTGTCTGCCGCCATTGCTTCCTTCCCTTTTTCACCTGAATCAGGCAAGGGCGAGTGTGACTCCCCTCAAATTCGTATTCCTCCTTTCTTGCAACTGCCTCCCCGGTGGCTGTGTTCTTTGTCTTTCTTTCCAAGGTGTTCTATATCGGGCCCTCGTACCTGTATCAGCTGAAGTTCAGCGGAGGCTTTTCTGAGACAAGGCGTTAGAGAATGGGCCCAATCACTTCTGTCCTCTACTATTCTACCACTCAAAGTCTAATCTGATTTCATCATCTGGTTTAGGCAGCACAAAAACGTTATCCGAAGTTCCCAATCACAATTGCGTTTGCTTTTATTTTATAAATTTTTGAGTATATTTTCTGGAGTTCTATCAAGGGAAGTTTCCCCGCGACTTTTGGTGGCTTCGCATCATTACGAGGTACCCTGCAGGGGATCGGAAGCCTTCTCAGCCAGTAATCAGCCGCTCGAAACACGCCCGCTGAATGGCTCAGTTCAAAAGACTAGCTGACTTGATGGCTTGTGGGCATAAAGGCTGCTCTGAGGTGAATGATTTGTACTATGCGTGTATAGTTCCATGCCCTAGGTTGGTCGAATTTCGTTCCATCACGCTATTGCAATCACTTTCCTCAGCATTTCTGATCCCGTAGGGAATATCAATGCTCCTCAAAAAGTTGTCACTCGTTATTTGATTGCATCTAAGCAGACTCAATATTGCTTCGCGTTGCTGCAGCTAAACCATATGAGACACCTGCGGGCTGGTTGGCTTGTTTGATCTCAACTTTCGCTGATTGGCAGAGATTCTCAGCCAGCTGATCTGGTGGTACCGTGGCTTAAATGTAGCTGAAACTCGGAGTTCGTGTCACCACCAGAGGTGATCTGCATATGCATCTGTATCAGACCACCAAGGTTCATTTCCGAGAGGCTGTGTAACACAGGCGAAGAAAAACAGCATGACCTGATAACGATATGATTTTCTCATAGCTCATTCTACTATTAATTCTCTCTTCCCTTTTTCTTCTGCCAAGTTTTCAGCGTCGTTTACATCGTTCATTGTTATGGCTAACCAACGCAATGTTGTTTTCATTTTGGCTCTCATGGCAGCGGTGTTGATGCTTACGGCCACCTATCACCACTTTAACGTCAATGGTTTAGATCCTCACCTATCTCTCGGTCTCAGAATCTCCAGAGCGAAGCCCCGCTACATATTTGTTGACCTTGGTGCAAATCGAGGAGACTCTCTTGACGTTTTCCTGGGCAACAAAGACGGAAAGTTCCAATACAACTTCCCGTGCCCGGGCTGGGCTACCCCTAGTCAGGCTGGTGAGTATCACAAGGAAGGTCGGCGGCATATTTAGAACGTTATGGCTAATACTCTAGTTCACAAGAGATCTATCTGTTCGAAGCAAACCCGGTTTTTAACGCCCCATTGATCGAAACAAAAGAGAAATACCAGGCATTAGGCAGCAAAATCCAAATCTTCCCCTCAACAGTAGTGGACGTCCGCGACGGCACTCGTACTTTCTTCTTGGACACCGTCAACACAGCCAACGATTTCTGGGGCTCATCCATATACGCCGATCACCCCGATGTCGTCCGCTCGGGCAGCAACGGGACTGAGCTGACAGCCATCAACATCTCTCGCTGGCTGCTCATGAACACACTCCCGCGTGATTACGTTGTGGTCAAGATGGACATCGAAGGCTCGGAATATGAGGTCATTCCTCATATGGTGGAAATGGGCGTCTGGAGTGTTGTGGACTATCTTTTGGTGGAGTGGCATGGCATTCCGGAGAACGTGCCAGGTGATCATGAGCTTGCGAAGGCCGCCGCAGAGAGGCTGGTGGAGAAAGGGGTCAGCATGCCTGATTACAATTCACCAGCGTAGAGGCGAACGAATTTGGAAATGACAGTCAAAGTGGAGTTGACAGCAAATCGAATTCTTTCCTTGTATTCAATTTTCCATGACTGTGAGATATACTCCGAACGACAGCCCGAAACTAATGATGAGCCAAGGTCCCTTTGTCGACTTATGATCCCCAGTGGCGAGAGGCGCGAGGCATGTTGCTGCTGCTGTTTTTGTTCTTTGGGAGAAGAAGGTTTCCACCTTGCGAAGAATATATATTCTACTTCATATGTTCAACAAATTTCCAGCATCTCAACAATTCACTCTTTGATGGCTAACTTCGAAACTTGCCCGAAGTATTTAATTACAAGCCAGAAGTCTTTGAGAGTTCCGACTAGTTATAGCCCCAAACAGATCACTTAGGATTATGGGCGGCTCAAGATCTCAAATCTCAATATACCGCTCTATTTCAACTAAAAAAAATGTTGATAGGACTGAAGAAGCGTTGATGATTTCGGGCCGGAATTTGTGAGTGCAAGATTCGACGACGACGGATGACTTGACAACAACCGATGCCCTGACAGCAGTAATGCACCAAAGGGTGTAGTATTTTGAAGTCAGATTCACCAGTCAATCTCGTTTAGATACCATGATTTTACATTCCTCTTCACTATGTTCCTCATCCACGCTGACTACTGACTTCAAATAGTCTCGACATGCATACATACTGATCATACCGAAGTCTAAGCATCTGATGAAGGCTTATTGGCAAAGCCCACTCTGTTGCCATCATAATCAAAGACCACAAACAAGGCTTCAATAAATGTCATTCCCCACAAAGATCCATCGTCGGATCCAACATTCAGTTGACTCACACAATTGTCTCCATCGATAGAGCCGTTCTCCAGATACGCTGCAGGAATCGTGGTCTTTCCCCCATCAGGTAGCCCGAAAGTAAAATCCAAAAGCTGCTGGTCGCACGGATATTGGTACGTGTTGTACCCGGAATTGAAAGATGAGCCAGGGATCTTTGCAAAGTAGGCATCAACGACGCTCCTCGGTAGGTCAGAACCCCCGGTGCCAGTGTCGATGACTGTGTTGAAGTTCTGGTTAACGAATGCATTATTGCCAATTTGGTAGCCCGTTATCTGTACACTCCACTCGCCGCTGAAGTCGATGATATTAGAGTATGCGATGGAGCCGGTATATTGGGAGTCATCGATGTATCCAAAGTGGAATGTGCCAGAATTTTGACTGCGAATAAAATTCACAGTCCAGACAGGAGCTACGCGTAGTCAGAGATGCAAACTTCACAAAAATACACCAGATACATACATTTCAGAGAGCTCTTAACTGAAGCGAACCAGGTCGGTATTCTGTCAGGCGACGATGTTTGTCCATTTACATCATGGTTTAACCCTAGAGTCCCCGTGCGTGGTCCATTAGAGACTTGATTTGCATTCGTCTCTACCAGAAATGCGAAATCCGTGAGGACGGAGTATCCCACTTGGAATCTATCTGTGTAAACATCACCATTGTCGCAATAGCCGCTTCCAAAGCATTCGCTATAGGTATAACCTTGCTTTTGCTTCGCAGTAGACGATTGATCGGGTTTGTAAAGGGGGGTATCGCCCCTTACAGAAGCCGGTAGGAGATCGGACTGGAACGATGTACTCGGTGACCCGCTGTCCCCGAGTACATAGAAGTTTTGGGGTGGTGTTCCGATGCTCAAGGGAATGTACCAACTAAAACAAGAAACATCAGTTTTTCACACTCCTAGATCCAAACGTGAGAAGTCCTTACTTGCTGCCTACGCCGATACTGCTCGCTAGGCCCTGGCGCTTATTCAGAGCTATAGAGCTCCTATTTCGGTTACCGGCGGCCGCGACGTCTTCAGGAGAGAGACGCTTGATCCCATTCACGAAAGTTTCGCTACTTGGGCGTTTTTCCGCGCTGAGAGAGAATGTTCCATCTTGGATGGAAGCCCCGAGCAACTGAGAGCGAGGAATAGGCCCTACAGTTGGAACTCCAGTTACGGAGCAAAAGATGGCGGCGAGAACGGTGTAGCAAGTGATCGTCCCGAAAGCCATGGCGACGGCGTGATAGTTTATCAGAGGGGTTGACTCTCTATCCTCGAGCTCCTACATTGCGTAATACCGCCTCTTTATATATCCCTTCAGTTCTTCTGGCTAGCCGCCTTGAGATTTACGAAAGAGAGATCGTCGATCTCGTATCTTGTGATGCTCGTGGGTTGAGCACCTTTTCGGGGCTTTTCCTTTAAATATCGCTCCACGTTTCCTATTCTGGGAAGAGAGTAGACAGCTAGCGTAGGGCTGGAAAATTATCGTCGCACGCTAGGTATTCCTGACGTCGTCAGTAGTCATAGATGTATTTTATTCCTGGCCATTTGTCAACAGCAAACTAACCTTGCTAGGTAAGTATACAGTAGAATCTCTCGAAGGAAGATATACTCCTAGTTATTTCATCTAGCTAGCTCTGGATCCACCCATTCCTTCCAATATTTGGAGTGACCCCGCTTTCAGCAGGAAATTCGGTCTTATTCATTATATTGTCATGATACGTACGCATTTTGATCTGTGACGTGAATGTGATTTTGCTACCTTCCCCCCATAGGCTGGCGTTCGCTAAAAACTGTAATTCAAAACTTTAAGGTGATTGGGAGTGGAGCGACGAGATCTCCGCGAGGATGCTTTACCTGCCTCTTCCCACACTCAAGTATATCTCCATTCAGAAGGTGAAATTTCTGTATGAAAGTCTTTACAAATCGAGTCTTGCTTCTATCGGAGAATTCTGCCTACTTTGGCCTCCGGAACTTCGGAGACTCCTAGAAAGATAAGGGTGCGGGATTTAAACCGTCCATTAATAGAATAGGATGGATAGACGCTGCATAATGGGGTGCCAAGCATTCTACGCCCTGATGACGTTTCGTGGAAGGATCTAAAATACGTAAAATGACTTTAAGGTTGTGTACGCACCATAATAGTTAGCTTTAAACCTTAAGCGCGTCCTCGTATATTAGGTCAATGAATTAACATCAAAGGCTAATCCGAGTCAAAACTCAGACCATATAGTCATGTCTGTATGTGAGATAACCGAAAATAATTCTTGACTATCTATACCGAGGTTGTCCAAGTCGGAGTTACAATTCTAACTCGGCTTTTTTGAGTCAATTCGGGCTCTAACTCGGTGAGATTCCAACTCGGGATAAGTTGACTTTGCCTAAATAAGTAATTTGGATGTTATAAATCTAGGTCAAGCCAGATTTGTCGAATTATTTTTGATTAGTTCTTGACCCCTCCCGGGTTATAATTTTAACTCGCCGTGACCCGGCCCTAGTGGAACTCTGATTCGACTATTCCTGACCTATAGGATCATTCCTGAATCCTCTGACACTGTAATTTAAGATTTGTGGCAGACTCTGGGGGAATGACATAGGAGCGAAGTTCTGATTGGAAGCAAGCGACACATGAGAATGACTCTTTAACAACGTCGGAAAGAGTAAATTGTAGCATTCAGACACCCTAGATTGGAATCACTAAGAGGAGTATATGAAGACAGCACCGCGGCCTCCCTTCTGCAACCCCCATGAGATAAGGAAGCAGCCTGTACTGATTCATGACCCGCGAACACCTTATTATCCAAAGCCATTACTCAATAAAAGTTACTTTGATTTGAAGAAGGAATGCTCTGAGTGTGGTTGCCGGGTGCGGGATAGAAATAAATCATCAGACGAAAGCATGAGTGACAGCAAGGAAGCTTCGACAACTTTTCCACATTTCCTCCACCAAACACTTCAAAACTCAATGCTTCTCAACGTATCAAAGCAATTAAAGTTGGTAGCAAATGCCATTTTTGAATGAGCATTCAGTCTGGTTATATCAGATAATCCTATTATTTAGTGGCACATTTGATCTTGATTGCCTTTTGGGGGTCGATTTGCAGCGTTATTAATACCCCGCTCTACATCACGAGGCCCTTTTCCCTCTTCCCTCGGCCCCGACAAGCACGGGCATATGTAAATTGGCCTCTTGAATCTTGAAAGAAAATCTCTCGGTATCAAAATACCAACGGAGCGCAGTTCGACCACATGGTGCGGGGCAGGAGCGGTGCTGGAAGCCAGGATCAAAGGATGAGCAGCACGAGGAGTCTTGCTTAAAGACAGAAATTCAATTCGCTGATACTGAAGATTTAAAAAGAGAGAGAAGGGTGAATGAACGAACGAATGAATAAATGACAACAGACAAACAGCTTGAGAGCAATTTAATCATCACCACGCTTATGGACAGGTAAACATCTCCACCCCTCCGAAACCTCGCCGAGCATCCTAGAAGCACTTGAAAATCCTTTCCAAAATAGTAATTACTTATCTCATACGCTTTCCATATCTGGCCAAAATGCCCATCTACTGAGTATGGCCGATTACTTTAAACCACTTCTCAAGATTGCAATATCCCGCTCGTGCATCTGCTTTCCTCACTCCGACAAAAGCAGAAGGCACTCCTTATTCAATTTCGAGGCTTCTTGCACCAATAAATGACTATAAAACTGACGCCCATGCTTCTACCTGCCGCCAGACGCAAGTGGAAGTGCCAATTCTCCTGGACTTTCATGGGAATTTGAGGGCTGCTCATGAAGCGTGTACTTTCATACGTGGGAGAGAGTTACTTGTTTGGAAAGTAGATGGAACTTGTTAGAGAGGTAAAACGTGAATGGGGAGGGGAACGAAGGAATGAATGAATTAACGACAGCATGTTTTCACTTGACAGCAACTCCAGCTTCCCGAAAAAAGCAGATCTGACCCTAGGCCACCATGATGACAATCTCAAAAACCGGCAACTGCCTCAACGGACTATGACTCCGAAATACAATTCCGGAACCAAAAAAGTCCCTTCGCACCATATATCAGTTCCTTCAAGAATTTTCTCTTGCCAATGAATCCCGAAAGGCAGGCAGAAACCACATTATATACCCCTCCCACATCACCTCTGCAATTCGTTCCAAGAGCTCTACCATACCCGCGATGAGAATATAAAATGCTCGAACTTCGGAGCAGAATCTAGCCATATAATACGAATCCCACCCCCGGTTCGGCACCCCATGTGTGCAAAAGGCTGAGAGATACTGTAGAATGCAAGGACTTGTTTACAAGAACAATGAATAAAATGGAGGTCGGGTGAGATACGTTCATTGATGTGAGTTTTGGAAGGAACGAGTGAAATCAACGACAGCAATATATCCCTTGACAACAACTCCAGTCTCCATGCCACTCTGCATCTAAAAAACACCTCGATCCCAGCACGAACAACACTTTGAAACTCTAAATTTTGTCCCATAGTATCACTGGTTCTGAACCACGTTTTGGAGCAAACAAGCACCCCACCGCGCTGGGAGGCCTTTCCGTATCCTTTCATATATTTGAACTTCTGAGGATAAACATGCCGAGCATGAAATACCCTTTCCAACCTCCTACCACAATCATCATTCAATTGGACCATCCCTCACACCCCAGAAAATGGAACATAAAAAATCACTATGCTGGAAACAATTCGTCCCTCATCCCAATGTTATACCCAATGGAGTTATATGATTTCGTCTCCTGCCTTTGTGTAATAAAGCTGAGTTCTAGTTCAGGGTGGAAAACTTTGCTCCCCGCGCTCGGCAGCGGTGGATATTAGTGAATAGCGCACTAAGAGCTGAGGAAGGAATGAAATAAACGACAGCAACGAACGCAGGGACAGCAGATCAACCTCCAGCCAGATATCCCAAGACTCGCCACCTGTCAACCTGCGCAAACTGGGCTAAGAAGTTCCAACGGTTCTTCCCATAAACGCCACATATGTACTTACAAGTCCCCATCCCTCCACATAAGAGAGGTTGTAAATGCGTTTATGCGGGTTAGCCTTTGAAAAGAGATACATGGGGTATTAACCCCACCCTCACCGAGCACTGCAATCCCGCATATCCTCGCTGCCATAGCAGTGAAGAAGATATAAAACCCCATACCCTAGAAAATCTTCTACCAATATCCCATCATGGTACTCAATTGCCCAGCACTTAGCTGCCTCTGGAGTCTGCTTGAAAAGGCCTAGAGATTCTTCAGACTCGAAGAACCCTCTCACAGAGCGTGAAACCAACAAAAATGAGGAAAGACAGGAAATAAGAGGAGTAAAATGTACGAATGAATGAAAGAATGATAACAAAAGACAACCTAATGTGACAGTAACCAAATAGCACCACCACTTCAGTACAATCCCACACATTCTCTTCTCATCGCGCCTCGCGTTTCAAAAAGTCCGTACTCTATACACCGAAGAATATTCACCGAACTAGGCCACTCCCCCTGCCGTCCCCATGGCTCTTGATCAATTCGTCGAGTTTCGATAAATCCTGAAGGCTGAAAATGGAAGCGTACTCGGTTATATACCCTCTCCTCTTTCCCCTCTTCTCCTCTCCCACATGACCCGATCAACTTCAATTCCCTCAACCCAGCAAACGAAACTTCCCCAACACAGTACCCCCAAACCAATCATCAATATAAAACCCCATATCATGCGTGCATACAGGGGACCATAGCGCCCAAGAGGTGTTTATCGGTTCGAGCTATGAGCGCGGTCCGTGCTCTGAGCTCTGAGTAGGAACATGGAAGGTGGCTGAAGACGCGAGGCGGGGGTATGGATATATAGATGGATGGATGGGGGGATGGGGGGATGGGGGAGAAGTTCGGTGAATGGAATAGAGGAGGAGATGACAGCAAGGAGATCACTGACAACAACTCTATTCAAAGTCGAGAGGAAAAGTCGGTATAGTTTGGCACTGGCTCAAACGTTTGCTTGAAAGAAATCCAGTTCCCGCGCAGACTAATGTACCGAAGCTTTAGGGATTGTACTCCCCTGTCGAGCCACATTTGGAATCCCATCTAGGAATATATACCCCCCCTCTTTCCTCTAAATTCACTTTCATTTTTTTTCTCTCGAGATTCAAGTGCATATATCAAGGGCAGGAGGTATAAACAACTATCATTCTCTCTCTTCTGCATGCAAGACTGCTCTCCTGATGCGTTTGATACAAATAAAAGCACAACAGACGATGATGCTTCAGCAGACTAAACCGCAATGCGCGCAACAATGAAAACGAAAGGAAAAGATTGGTACATGGTTATATCCACCTTCATTCCCTCCCAGCCCAAAAAAATCTCCCGACTTCCTCTCCTCCCTTATTTGCAATGCCCATTCTTCCGCTCATTTACTCGCACGCACGCTCGCATATCTCAACTACCGCTCGCTAGTTCCCATTCGTAATGATACCCTCAGCTGGACTCGTCGGACCCGTAGATTTCTTCGATCGCAGCGTAAGCGGGAATGGGTACTCATCCGGATCCTCTTCTTCCCTGTACGCGAAAATGATTAGTAAAAGTCCTAATCATTCTCGCTATTCAAAACTTACGGCAGCTTCCACGCAACATAATCCTCGGTACTCAGACCCTCTCTGCCTTCCTGCAGACTGGCAAAGTCACCAGGTGTCATCATACCGCTACGGTCGCGAGGCGAGCCAGGGACGGAGAATGGGCGCGAGATCTTCTGCTCAACGCCAGGGATGAAGTCGTCTTCTTCTTCGCCATCGAATGAGGCGGGGTAGGCTCGGCGGAGGGCGAGTTGGCGGGCTTTGACGTACTCCATGCCCATGCGTTTCCAATCCAGTAGATCGCTCAGTCGTTCAGTTCTGTTTCGCTGGTTGATACGTTGGCGTCTTGACTTGCCGGCAAAATCGAACATGAAGGACGTGAGCTGGTTAACGGAATCATCTACTCCTTTCATGCGTCGGTCGACGATATAAATTCCGTAGTCGGTAGAGTTTTCAATCAGCTCCTCCATATAACATCCGAAACCTGAGAGGTTGGTGGTGATGCTAGGAACACCCATAACTGTACACTCTGCAGGGGTGTAACCCCAAGGCTCGTAGTACGATGAGAAAACACCAAGATGAGTACCTCGAACGAACTCATCATAATCCATTGGTAGAACAGGATTTGCAGAGTTTAAGAACTCGGGGTGGAAGACAATCTTTACACGGTCTGAGGGGTGGTTGAAGAGCTGGACTCTTCGGATTTGGTTCAAAATTGGGTCGTCTGCGTCGTTTGCCATGTTGTGAGTGACAATAGGAGGAAGGCCGTGCCTCTTCATGGCGAATAACCGCCTGCGAAGCAGGATTCGATCCTGACTGGTGATCAGGTCCTTGTCATCAGGCATTGGGTCCCCATCATGCCACTTGAGAGCTCGCTCAAATATCCTCTTTCCGACTCCTCGCTCAATAACATCAACCGTATCTCGTAGTGATTTGATTACAGCTTGCCCTTTCAGTGCCTCCACTGTCAAGGATTGAGTTTGTGCTGGCATGATAATAAATGCGACGATTGTCATTTTTGAGCCAGAAGATTTCAGACGGTGGTTCAACCGTGCCAGAGACTCAATGAACATATCCACACCCTTATTTCTGTACTCGTATCGACCGGCAGTGAAGAGGTAGAGGGTGTTTTCGGGATCGAAATCGTTATGTCCGTAAAAGTGCCCTCGTACGAAATCGTGGATCTTCTCCTTAGACTGCTGATGTAAATTTTGGAATTCGTGCATGGCAGAGAATTTTGTAACATTGAGACCATTGGGCAGTACTCCATCAGGCTTGCGCTTTAGAAGATGCTCGCTTTCGTATGCGGTAATATGGGAGACGGTTGTGAAGACATCGCAAGAATGTGTCGCTGCTCGCTCAATGCAATACCGGTGGTAAATCCCACGCTTTCCAGCTTCCGCATCCACATCAAAGTATTGTAGGTTGTTGTAGAAATCGACTGAACCGGCGCAGAGATATCTTCCGAGGAGGGTAGCATGCGTGGTGAAAATTGTAGTAACATCAATTCGGCGCTTTTTGCAGAGGGGAAGAGCTACACCGGATAACCATTCGTGGAAGTGAGCGATGACGGCCTTTGTCGTTTCATGAGCAACAAACTGCTGGAGTCAGTATTCGTTTCTTAATCGTATTTTGGTTGCCTACCTCTCCCAAAAACCATGCTACGAGATAACCAAATACTACAGCTTCGTTGGTCTCCTCATCGCCTGGCGGAGATGGGATCCCCGCAGTATTCCATAAATCCGCCTTCCACTCGTCCAGAAATCTGTATGCAGTCTTGGTGTCAATCAGGATGACTCTTGGAGCTCCCTCAATCAGCCATCGTCCGTACACAATGCCAATTCCTCGCTCTTCCATAGACTCAATGGTTTTGGCAAGTTGGGGGTTCGTTGGAGTTAAGGCTTCGACTTCAACAGCGGCCTGCGATTATTAGTGATTGCCAAAGCTTCTGCGTCTCCCGAACTCACGGATTGCCGGTTGAGAGGCCCGATAAGCGTATATCGGTCTCCATATTCTGCGGTCGTAACGGGAGCTTTCGACTTGATCACAGAGTAAATACCACCAACTTGGAGCGATCAGTATAGTTCACAGGCACAGGTTTGAGCAACATACCTCTGTTGGCGACTTCGGTGGCTACCTCAAAGAGATAGTGATTCCGAATGTCTCGGTGCACGCTGTGGCCGTCGTGCTGTGACATTTTTACGCGGCCGGTTCTCGCAGCTGGAATTGTAGAGGGATGGTCTGATGCGGTGGAGAGCAGGGAGTTATTGGGTGACGGTCAATTCGAGAATCTGCGTCTTTCGAACGCAAAGGCTACCTGGTTGAAAGGCAGTAGCTTCTGGCTGTCGGATTTGAGGATCTCTGGGCAGTTGGTTGTTTTGGAAGGAGCTGTCTAGTGTTGGTTCAGCGAAGCTCTTCCCCACATCACCAGATCAGCCTGGGGCCGGCGCCGCAGCAGTGTTTGACGGGGAAACAGTAAAACAAAAACTTACAGCTTAATTGAAATTCACCACCAGCGCGGACTGACTCTTTGTTGTGATAAGAGCAATCCTGTCCTTATGAAGGAATCACAGGTTGCAGGAAGAAGAGAAGGATGAGAAGTGAAGCTCCGCAGATTGACATTTCACTCTCGCTCACGAATTCAGAAGGTTGGGGATTCAGCGAATGGCCGGCCATGCTGCATCTTGGGCCGAAGCTGGGGGGGCGTGCACCACCACTGCGCTTCCCTGCAGCAAGTTGATCCCTGCTGGTGTGTTCGCGCGATGACCTCACTTTTCTGTCACAAGTACCCATCTGCAGTATCTCAGCATCTCACAAACAACATTTTTCACTAAGCTTCGATTACCTTATGCGGGGTTGCAGGAGGGTTCAATTCTTTCCTACAAATCAGAGCACAGGATGCGTGTACTACCTTCAACTGTCTTTCATCCCATTTGTTATGGCCTGGTCCCTTCCCCCTAGTATCTACCCGTCGTCTCTAGGCCGTCAAAGAGCGCATCTCCAGATCCCACTTTTCTTCACTTTCCCCCTCCAGGCGAAGTTAGATCGTCGTCCAAGCTAACGGCGGCAATATCATCTGATCCGCCTCAAGGCGGGGCATAATCTCCTCAATCTATTTTCCTCTATTTTCCTCCCTTTCCTCCCAGCAAGAGATCAATAAGAAACTGAAGCTGTTTGATTCTTTCCTTCTGTCACTTCGTACAGTATGCTCGCTGCTCGCTGCATCAATACGCGACAAGCTTTTCTTTGCCCTCCTCGGCCCGAACCCAAGGAATATAACCGCTCGTTGGGAAAGCCCCTTTGAAATTTTCTGTCGTTGGGTGAAAGGACCCCTGTTTTGGCGCGTTTTCTTCCGCCAACATTTTTGGCGAGCAATGTCACGAACACGGGAAGGAGAGGGTCTGGCTCACATCAAATATGGCCTCCCCGTCGAAAGAGCGTCCAGACGAAGCCTTATTTTCCTGCAAACCTCAAATTTTTCGTTGTACATCCGGAAAAATATCTTCGCTCTTCAGCTACAAGTTACAAGTCACAAGTGTGTCACATCGAAGTTTGTCGCATTTCATTCAGCCATTAAGTTTTTGGGAATAATTTATTTTGATTCGATTATTGAAGAAAGAAAGCAAATTTACCTCCTTTGTCCGTATCCCGTTTTTTTTCTCTCTCTTTTTGTTGTTTGAATGGCCTCCATCACCAGGATGGACACCTACTTACCTTCCGCCGAGCGATGAATTCAAATGTTTCTATGACGAATTTTATCCTTGAGGGTCCTAAAAAGAGAAGCGCGAGTCTCTCGCTGTTCATCCTCATCAGGAACGAAATCCATCAAGTCAATAAACCGCGTCTCCTCCTCCTTGACCGCTTCCCTGGAATCAGCATATATTCTATGCATCTGCAAATTCCAGCGTCGCTCCTCCTCGATCAGCTTCTCACGAACCTCCGCAGCATGCTGGTTGGCCCGGAAGCGGATACAAGGAACGCAGGAGCACCAATCCATGGGATCATGGGGCTCAAAATTCTCGCCCAGGCGATACGATTCGCACCATTGGCAGCCGCATTCCTTGAACGGAACATGAGGCTGGAGTTGCAAGAGCGGAGTCGGGAGGCCTGCTGCATCTTCTGCTGGGTAGCGAAGGTGATCGTGATCCTCTAGCTCAAAACCAGGGTCGTCGATCAGACCTTCGACATCCATATCTGAGAAGGCTGCGTTGAAGAGCAAATTGTCAATCGACTCCCCCTCCTCGAAAGGATTCCCTTCGGGTGACCAAGTATTCTGGTCTGTTTTTGGTGGGGAGGCCGGCTGATGTCTCATGCATTTGCTGTAATCCGAGACCGAGAAGGGGCTTGCTCCTTGATCATCACTCAGACCTGGAAGCAATGCAGGATGCACCATCTTGTCGGCTGCATCTTTATCGCGGCCATTTTTCTTGTCATCGATCTCGTCTTTTTCGTCATCACTGTCATCCATCGTCAAAATCCAGCCACTGTTGCTGTCATCGAAGCCAGGAAACGATACCGGTTGCACAATCTCGTCGTCTTTCTCATCCTCCTCGTCATCGCTGTCATCCATACTAAACAACCACTTGCTATCACGTCTCGGAACCGGACAGAAGATAGGAGACTCACCGCCACCTTCAGTGCAAATCGGTGCTACCTCCGTATCCCTAAAAGACTTCTCCTTGACTGGAGAGACTCCGCTTACCGTATCGTTTTCCTGAAATGGATTCTTGGATCGCGGACTAATGAGTGCTAAGTACTTGTTCGTGGAGTACGGGTTCGGAGTCAGGAACGGATCTCGAAACTCCTCGCCGTCATTGTCAAAGAGCGAAGCTGCGCCGGCGTAATAGTGTACGTGGTTATACGCATCGAAATTCTCAAGAGAGACCGAGAAAGAGGAGAAGTCGTCGAAAAGACCTTCCCCTTCGTTGGGTGCGGAGTCCAGGATGTCATCTGTCACATCTAGAGATACGGATGACTTTGTCTTGACGCGTTTCTTTGATGGAGCCGCAGAAGAATCTTCCAAGGAGCGCTTGACGATTGCAGAACTTCCGACGTGTTCATTGTTGGCTGGGTAAGACACGTCTGGGGCAGTCGGATGAGACACTCCCGTGTTGTTGTAAAAGAAACGCTGGGCGTTCATGTCCATTGCCCACCTATTTGTGAAAGTCAGGGTAGTCATTGTGGGTGTTCGAAAAAAGGCTGGGTACTACCTGCGTACTTTGGCTTTTAGTTGTTTGATGATGGATTTGGTTGAGGAATAGATTGCAGATGGGGAGTTTAGAGAAGGTAGGCAGGGAAGGGCATTTCTTGTAGGGCTACGGGAGAAGTTGTTTTGCAGGTGGCGATGGGAAAACAGTCTGAGTGACTGGTGAGTGGTCAGTACAATGACATTGTTTTCTTTGTTCGGATGTCTTCTATTCTTCTTCAAATCGTCGCCTACTAGAATGGAGCCGAACAAAGGATTGGGCGAATGTCCAATCATTTGCATGGAAGTACCGTCGCAACTTCTAGTATGTTCATCGTTTGGAAAAGTAGAGATGTGTTAGGCTCGCAACATGCTATACACCTTCGTCTCCACAGCCGCAAGCTATCTCCATCCGAGCCAACCAACCCGACCAAATGGGATGGCATACAACATCCATGAAATGGAAACACTCAGAACGTCTTCAGTCCCTGAGATGAGTATATATCCCCCCTCCACACACCTACCTCCTTACCCCCCCCCACTCATCCTCACTCATAACCAACACCCAAACCCCAACCACAAACAAAATGCCAAAACGCAACCCCAGCACCCGCAAAACTCCCAAACCTGTCCGTCTCCCCCCCTCCCTCTCTCCTTCCCTCATAATGTTGACACACTAACCCCATACTACAGAAACCCAACAAACCATGTAAATACTGCAGCGGAAACCACTGGAATTCAGACTGCCCCAACCCATTATCTTGAAGGGAAGCGGATCATTGTGCTGAGTATGACTAGACGAGGAAGCTGATGGCGCCGTGGAGGTGGTGTGGAGGCGAGCAGTGGAATGAGCAGGGTCTTTTGATTCGGGAGTGATGTCTTGCTTTTCTGTCGAGGTAAATGGTGAAGTGGGGGGCTAGGCGGAATGGTGGCGCGTTTGCTTGGGTTGGTTGTACTGTAGGTCTTATGGTTCTAATTGGATCTTTCTGATCTTTCTG
>Ga0247778_1000819_pt1 | contig 23754 bp, 19 predicted proteins | sample UWRJL049202B5_FD_179939 | JGI IMG/M metagenome (GOLD analysis project Ga0247778, IMG submission 179939) | Plant litter microbial communities from Arlington Agricultural Research Station in Wisconsin, United States - UWRJ-L049-202B-5 | ecosystem: Environmental > Terrestrial > Plant litter >... | reverse complement strand
AAAATTTTATTTAAAAAAAAAAAAAAAAAAATTATTAAAATTTTATATCGATTATTAAAAATTAAATAAAATCACGATTAAAAATTGATATTCGTTTCCAAAAATAAACGATTTATAAGAACGATTAAAATTAATAATTATATTTATATAATTAGACTTATAAAATGTATATTATTTTATTCGGATTGTTAAAAACGAAAAATAGAAAATAGTTTTTAAGACTTATTATAATTATTACAAATATTAAATTATATTATTTAGATTAATAAATATTTTAACAATATATTAAGAAATTAATTATAATATTTTTAGGGAGTTTTTAAATAAATTTTATATTTGTTATTTAAACAATATTTTAATATATTCAAATAATAAATTAAAATACGAGGGATATATTAAAAAAGTATTAGATATATTAATACAAAAAAGATTTCGATTAAAATTATTAAAATACAATTTTTATATATAAAAGATTATTTTCTTAAATTATATTATCATATTAAAAAAAATTGTTATAAATCCCAAAAAGATTGAAACAATTGTTAATTAAAAAATATTAAATATAATAAAATAAATATAATCGTTTCTAGGATTTACGAATTTTTGTTAAAAATTTATTAAAAAATATTTGAAATTAGTTTTATTATTAACGAATATAACCCGAAAAAAATAAGTCTTTAAATAGATAAACAAATCTAAAAAAATATTTTAGAAACTAAAACAAATTTTTACAAAAGAATTTATTAAATAAAATTATTAACCAGAACTCGAATCAAGAATTAAATTAAATATATCAAATAAAATTATAAATAGGGTTTTTAGTCAATTATATCTTAATAAAAATTAATACTTTATAATTTATTATTTAAGGAAAATAACATTTATAAAACTTAACTATAATATTTATAATAAAAAGTTACTAATTATAATTAAATATTTAAAGAAATAAAAATATTATTTCTAGGGAGTGAGTTTCCTAATTATTATTTTTATTAATTATAAGAACTTGATTTATTTTATTACAACAAAAGATTTAAACCGAAAACAAATATAATAAACAAAAACCTTTATTATATACAATCTGAGGATCAAATATATAAAAGAAATAGATAACCTAAAAACTAATATATTAAATTGAAAATCAGAATATAAGAATAACTAGAAAACGGAGTGTAGTGGGTGATCAGGTGATTGGCTCGATCATGTGATTTAACTAGTTTCCTGAGATCTTGCATATAAATGCAAAATCTCTCTTTCAATAGAAAAGACAACCAATACAAGATTCTTTTTCCTTATTATTAAGTTCAAACCGCTATTAAAAGGGATGCGGTATACTCTTCTTATTATTTGGCCTTTTCAGGAGGATTTTGTAATCTTTCATACAGATAAAGATGATCTTATCTTAAATAAACAAGAAATTTCTATAATTATTAGGCTAGAACAAAATTTATTTATAAACAAAATCAGAATAATATATAAAAAAAATAAAATAATTGAAAATATTTTAGAATATTTCTAAAAAAATATAAATAAATTATTTATTTTCGAAAAATAGATTTATATCTTAAAATAAATTCGTAAGGAATTTATAAAAAAATAATATAAATTATTTATTTATAGATATTAAAAGATTATAAAAACCTAGGAAAAAATAATATAATATTATTATTTTCTAGGAATATAATAAATAATGAAAAAAATTGTTGAGAAATATAATATATATATTAGAAATAAATTGTTACGATATATATTTTATAATATAATACAATTATTCGATATACCAAAAATATTATAAATTTCTATTATATAAGATTTTATGGTTAAATTATTATTATTATAAGATTTTATAATAAGAGTAAATTATAATTCTATCTTAATTATTATTAATAAATTAATAAAATATATTTATATAATATTATATTTAAAAAATAATACGATTAAGGACCTAACCTATATCTTTCTCAAGATAATAGTAACAAATCATAAAACATCAAAAGAAATTATATCTAATAAGAATAAGTTTTTTATATCAAAATTTTGAACAATATTTATAATATTATTAAAGATCAAATAGAAATTATTAATCAACTTTTATATACAAACAAACAAATAAATTAAATGAATGAACTAGACCATAAAAATATATTTTCGTTGTTATATAGACTATAAATAAATGAACTAGGTATTACTCCTACTATTAGCTCAATTTACATATAATATATCTATAGTAAAGAAAACAAAGATCTTGTTAATATATATTATATATAAATATAACCTAAAAATATATCGATCAATAATAATCTTAGAATTAGATAACTAAATAATAAATATATAAATAAATAATCTGAAAATATTATATAAAAAATTAGTTACAAATTTGATATTCTTTAATTTGCAAATAATAATATATTATAACATATATTATAATATAGAACCTACTCTAAAAAAGGGGAATAAAATTTATTTCTTATAAAAAAATATCGAAATAAAAAAACCAAATATAAAATTAGATTATAAAAAATTGGGATTATTTAAAATCAAAAAAATTAAAAAATTAATCAATTACAAATTAATATTATTTAAAATTATAAATATTTATCTAATATTTTATATATCCCTTCTCGAGTTAGCACTATTAGGAGTATTATTAACCCCTATTACCGAAATCTAATTAATCAATCTTAATATCGAATATAAAATTAAAATAATATTAAATTACAAAATTATTAAAAAACAAGTCAAATATTTAATTAAATAAAAGGAATATTTATATTCAAAGAATATTTGGGAATTAATTAAATAAATTAATTATTTAAAAATATTTGAATTGTATTAAAACTCAAAAAATCGAACAAAACCAAGTTAGTAAGAAAAAAATTTAAATTAAAAACAAAAAATTAAATCTCGGACTAGGATTTTAAAGATTCAAAAACAAAAAATAAAAGATTTTTTAGGATTATTATTTTTTTATAAATAAAATAATAAATCAATTTATAAATTATTTAATAACTAGAACTATTATATTTATATTTAACACAAATATATTCAAAATATTGTTTCGAAAAAACAATATTAATAAAATATATACAAAAAAAATTACAATAAAAAAAATATAATTATATTAAATAAGTGGAATTCTCGATTTGTAAGACCAAAATAATATATTGTTTCTTTTTCTTCTAAGCGATTTTAGAATAACGAGAATAAAACGATTATAGAGGTATAATTGAAAAAAAAGAAAGATAATAAAAGCAACTTAGGAATTAGATCGTTATTTTTAAAAATACAAAAATGTATTAAAATAAGAAAAAGAATAATATTATAAATAAAATCTAAAGAAAAAATAATTTTTGATATAAATAATATCGGCCCTGAGGCTCGGCAATAAATTATTGCACAAAAAAGCTAATACCCAGGAAATCACGTGACAAATGTTACATAAGGGATCCCTTGGATCCTTAAATCTTTTTTAAACAAAAAAAATCTAAAGGATCTAGTATTTTTTTTAAAAAAGAATTTACAAAAATATGAAAATTTTATATAAAATAAGATTTTTATTTATTAAATAGGAACTTTGTATTCAATTCAAATAATATTTCAATATATTAATATTTTTATATTTATAACAATTACACCGATATAATAATACCTTTTTTTAAAGAACCTCAGACATCAACCCGACATATGCGCTGAGTCAGCAACTAGAGCAATCGTTACAATTATTCACCCGAAATATTATAGAATTAATATCCGAATAACAATTTTTCTAAAAATCAATTTATTATTAATATAATTTATAATATAATAAAAAATATATATTAAATTTATAAAAAATTTAAAAAATATATAATAATTGCTTAAATATTAATAAAAAAATTTGTTAATAAAAATTATTATAAAATTATTTTTAAATTTGGATAAAAGATTTGATTTAATATAAGATTATTTCCAATTTTATAATTTTTATAAAAATTAAATTATTTCTAGAATAATTTTTTTAAAATATTAAACAAAAAAAAAAATTTTATAAATTAAAATTTTTTATTATTATAAAAATTTATTCTATTTTTTTATTTAATTATTTATAATTAGATTTTAATAATTTTTTATAAGACTAAGAATTTATACTAAAAGATAAAATCAATATTATTAAAAATCAAAAATATAAAATCTAAAATATTATTATTATTTGATCGATTTAAAAAATTTTTTTATATCGAATTAATTAATTAAAATTTAATATAAATTTGAAATAATATTTATTGTCTGATTTGAAATATTTTTTATATAAATTTAGGGATTTTTATTATATTAATTTAATATAGTTTAAATTTTTGCACATTTTATTAAATTAGATTAAAATATAAAAAAATAATATAGATAATTATAATTATTTAAATAATAATATATCGATAAATAAAAATTTAAAAATAAATTTTTTTGGAAAAAAAAAATAATATAACAATTTGGTTTTTAGAATATTATAATTATATAATAAATTATATAATATCCAATTATTATTTATATATTAGTTTTATTTCTTTTCTCTTTCTTAGTTCTTCACCTTTAGATTCTAAGGAGTATCGAGTATTCTGGCTTCACGGTCTACCACGCTCACATATGTGTATTAAGAGATGATGGCGCCGTAGGGGCAGGAGGTGAGGTTATTTACATGTGGGTGCCTGAGGCACCGAGGCAGCCACGTCAGTACGTGCAACAGCTAGCTAGTCTTTTTATTTAGTTTTCTATAGATAGGATTCCTATTAATCCTAGGCCTATTCTCGAAGAGCTTATCCCTTAGAGCTATCTCTATCTACTCATCTAGATTTAGTCCCTTCTAATATCCTTTTGCCTATTTAATATTTATAGCTTATAGAATTATATATATATAGATATAAATATATAGAATAGAGACGAGAAAAGAAGGTCTTCCTAGAAAAATGGGAGAGGGATTAGAGATAGAAGAGAAGGGGGAGGGAATATAAGTAAGGAGATATGTAAGGAGATGTGTGAAGAGATGTGTGAGGAGATGTGTGAGAAGGTATATGAGAAGATAGGTGAAAAGATATGTGAGAAGATAAGTAAGACTATTAGAAGATGGGTGAGAAGATGGGTGAGAAGAGAAGTGAAGATAAGAGGGAACTGGTTTTTTATAAACTATATAGCCCTAGGCAAATGTAGAGGACGGCGTAAAATAACCTGAAGGCAGAAAAAGGACCCACGTATGAAGACAGGCAAACAGGATAACTCTTTGGGAATGAACGTATAGTAGGAACAGATTTGGGACCCCTTAGTTAGGAAAGGGGGCCTTTTCGGGCTTCTCATTAAAAATTGACGATTTCTAATGAGATGGGTAAGTAGACCTGAGTAGACTTAAGCCGAAGTTGAGCTAGGCCTGAGCTGCCTGAGCAAAGGCGGCGCGGGGTCACGTGTGCCAGAGGGTTGGGAGGTGTCGAGATTCCGGTCATGAAACGCCTCTTTCACCATTTTGGTATCCATGTCGGAAATGAGTGTTTCAAGTAGTCTAAGGGCGCATTTTGTTAACACTATTCCGGGGTTCTTGAACTTGACTCTAGCTCCATGTGCAATTAAAATCTGCGGTAGCTGCATATCTCCCGGAAGCTTCTCAAAAGACTGATCCATTATATCTGACAAGAGCTCTGTCGATACTCTAGCAGTCGGTCTAAGCAAACAGTTGTACACTTGTTGTTTGTCTTTTGGATTCATTATACGCGAGGCTGTTCTCAGACATCCAATGAATAAGTCATGCGCCGTTATTGTTGCTTTATGTCGCGAAATGAGATGAAGTCCCTCAAAATCACCAGACAAAGCAGCATTCACTTCTTCTAGTACTATGTCGGACTGACCTATTTCGGCCGACTTCGCCTTCTCCAGAAGATTTTTCATCAGATCCTGCTAGAGTTCCCTTGGTCGGGTGGGAATCGTGGTGTGAAATGCTGTTTTCAAACAAGGAACACTCGGATTAGCGGCCAGAATTGTTTTGAGAAGATCAACATTTGATGGGGGAAGGCCAGGCTTAGGCTAGGCCTAATTGGTTTAGGGCCTTGGCATATGCTGGACCTTTCAATTGTACCCGTATTAATTGGATCATAAAACACCACGCCTTGTTAAGACCCCCTCTCCCATAAGACCCAGTCCCAACTGACCAACAATATTTCCAAATCCTTAAATAACCTAAGAATATAGCGCTCAAAGCCTGAAAAGTAGCCTGTAAACACTCTATATCTCATTCCTTAGAAGACCCTACTACTCTAGAAAACTCAGTCCCAGAGCCAGGAATAATTTCGCTAAGCTAGAGTGAGTGACGTTGTAAACCAACTCCTACAGCAGTTGCAACTAGGAAATGAAATTTAGCATCTGGCGCAGTCATGGGCCTCTTCTCGGTAGTCCTATGCTTCTAAACAAAACTGTGATCTGGATGAAATTTTATGTCTCATTAATGTAAGAAATGGCCCGGAACCAGCCTGGCAGCCCAACCCAGATCAAGTCATACAGTATGGATTCTTCGCAATCCCATACCCCATGAAGCAATTTTGCCAGTTAACTAGTAATTTCATTCATCATCATCCAGAGTAATCTCTCCTTGCGTCATCATTCCCATGCCACTAGGCGCCGAGTAAACATTTTCCATATTAGTATTCTCGGCTATTTCACGTCCATCGGTGATAGCTTGTCGCTGAGCTGGTGTGGGCTGCAATTCCTCTGGGAAAGCGGCGATTTCTGCGGCGATTTTCTCTACGCGATCTTGAATACCGTTGATGATTTCATTTTGTTTCTAAGGTTTTTATTGTTAGCGGATTTTTCAGAGAAGTTACTTGGTATTTAACTTACGACGAGCACAATATCCGAAACAGTCTTGGCTGCTTTGGTAGTATACGCAGCCACTTCTTGTCGTCTCTCTTCTACTTTCTTGGTTTGTTCCTCCTTCTCTGCAGGAGTCATATCTGCGAGAGCCTTTGCGGCTGGAATCTGACATTTGCTGACGAGATCGAGGCCCTCGAGAATACATTTGGCGTGCACCTCACGGTACATACTCGTGATATCTTTGAACAGTTGGAACTGTGCATAGATCTGTAAAGTAAGCTGGAAAATGATATCTCGAAGATAAGCATTGTAGCGGAAGGCTTTTAGTTCATTGCCTTTATTGTTCTTGACCATCATCTCGATTTCGCGCTGGAAAGGCTCGACTTGACTCTCGCAGATTGATTTTACGAGGATGGTTACGCCTTTGAAGAATTGGACTAGTTTGCCGATTTTGGTTTTGAGTTCGGCGAGGAAACCGATGCATTGGACGAGGACTTGACGGACATTTGCCTGGCAAAAATGTTAGCTGCGGACATTGAAAAGCTGCTACCATGAATGGACAGCACAGGAAAGTTCTAAGCAGATTTCTTTAATGTACGCAGATTTGAATAGGAAAAAAGGTGCGTGTTAAATTAGCGTCATGTGCTTACCTCTGTGACACTTTGGAGTTGAAGTTGTGCGACTTCGGCTCTTGCTTTGCTCAACTCGATTTGGAGCTGTACACTCTTGTCTTTCATTTCTTTGTAAGTGTTGAGTGTACTCTTGTAGACATCTTGCGCCGATGTCAACTTAGTCGTAGCGGCTTTGACAGTCTCGGCAGCAAGATTTGTTTTGAGATTCGTCGATGCTTGGACCTCTGCGTCCGTCTTCGCGGGAAAGAGGGAGGGTAGACCACCGGGTACAACACCGGGAGTTGAGTTTGCGCTTTGCTTGAGAATCGTAGCTGCGTCGTGACATCTAGAAATTCTTTCATCCCAACTGCGGACCTGCTCGGAGTCCGAATCTGGTTTCTGCCAGTCTTGGGCGCCAAGGTTCTTCGACTTTTTACCTTCTTCCAACAATTCTGAGACAACGGCAAGTGAATCAGCCAAGATTCTCGTTGTTAATTGGGAAGCAAGTCCCTTCTTGTCGGGCACGAAATCCTTGACCTTCCTCTCAAGCTGGCATTTCAGGGTAAAGGCTTTTCTATTGGTTGCAGGCTGATCTGCTGTTGCGGGTTTGGCGATGATATCATCCCAGTTGACGTTCCGGACCTCGTCGGCGTCGATGATTAGAGATCGGACTCCGTCCACGTAGGTAATGATTACGTCGATTGAGGACATCGCTGGGTCTGTTGCATAGAACTTTCCATCGCAGGGAGGCCATGCTGCCGTTGTCTTAGATTCTGTGACACTTTTTGCGGGTGTGCTATTTGCTGCAGTATTTGCATCGGTAGATTTCGCATCAGTGGTCTCCGTAGTGGTAGGTGCTTCCGTAGAATCGCCGTTAACAGCGGGTTTCCCCTTTCCGTTAGCGAGCTTCTTTGCAGCTGACTTTGCTGAGAACAGATTTCTCAGCTTCGAAAGGCCGGCTTCTTTCTTGCCGGCAGCTTCTTCAGCTGCCTCAGCGTCTTTCACTGGAGCTTTAGTTACTGGTGCAGGGGTGCCGTTGCTAGGCTGTTGTATGACAACGTTTACTGGCTGAGATTGACCAGCGAATTTTCCTGCTGCGCCAGCAAGTTGGCTCGCAGTACCGATAGGATTCACTGCTGCGGCGGCAGACTGGGAAGCAATTGAAGTACCGACCACGGCAGCTGTTCCAACTGCTTCAGTCAAACCCATAGCTACCTGTTGGCCGAGTAGGGTCCACCTAGACGAGTTAAAGTCTGACAGTTTTTGAGACAATAGTCACTTACGCTCCTGGAAAGTCGTCCATCTGTTGCTTATATTCTTCCTTACATTCTTTGACACGGTTGCTCATCTCAGTGACTGCCTCCTCATATTTCTTGGTGACAGCGTCTTGATCCGCCGATACTGTCTTAGAATATGAAAGCTGCTCTCTGAGTTCTTTCTGGCGTTTTTCGGAATTGGAAGACTCGTTGTTGCAAGCTGCATAGAGTTCCATGGCAATATCTTGCCACAAGCCAAAGGATGCATGAATCTCAATTGCAGTGTCTCTGCAACTGGTTGATGCTTTCTTGAGGTCGTCCATATGCCCCATCAAGCTGTAAATTGGGGCGTCCATGGAGCACAATGCCATGATGATACGGTCGACCTATCACATGATTAGCAAGATTCTCTGTATTGATGTCTCAACCTTACAAATGTCTTCACGTCTTTACACTTGCCAGCAATGTCTGCCATTCCCGCATCTGCAAACTGGAATGACTTCTGGCCTTGATTGCTGACTTGTGCAAGACAGCCTTTCAGGGAATTATATCTGTGAATTTGTGAGTAATTGAGGTTTGTTCTATTGAGGTGGGAGGACGTACTTCAAATAATCGAATTTGCCATTCGTCGGCTTAGAAATCTCAATCCCGCCTGCGGCATCAGAGGTTGCGACCGCAGCACAAGTTGCAAGTAGCATAAGGCAGTTTGGGGCTGCCTGGCTGCTTGATATTAACACTAGGTTTCTTTCATGCTTGTTGATTGCCTACAGCAAGTCGTTCCAGTTCTCTTCGAAGAACTTTGAAGCCTTGATATCTTTGACAGCAGCACCCATATTTACCTTTCTTTTCGCAACCTGCTGTTCTTTTAGTGTTGCAAGAGCATCATTTCCAGCTTGTGAAGCCATGATGATGAAAGTATATAAAACTCTGGAAAAATTTAGTTTGAGGGAGAGATTATGTTGGAGTGCTCGTTCCAAGTCAATGTGAGAATTGTTTAATGGACAAAAACTGAAGAGAGCAATAGATATTTATTTTCTTTCGTGCATCACACGGGGTTTCCTCTTCTCTGCAACACATGGCCCATTCGGCTCTAGATTCCACAAGTATGGATCAGGCACACCTCTGAACCTCGTGTGACGAGACAATAAATCGCGGAGCTGAACCTCTGTGGAGTCAAGATGCGACCCCCAGGGGAATATTGTCAATAGTCTCTCGGGACGGCAAAAGAAGTGAAACTGAAAAACAACTATTTACAGAACATACGCAAGAGATCAGTATCTCTGAACCATTTTCGTGGCTTGAAGGAGATGGGCTGGACTGGAACGCACTGAGCGCCCAGCGGCTATAGTTGGTCTGGACACTGACTGCTGCAGGGGATTACAGGGGCATCAGGGGCATGCACCGGCCACGTGCGCTGAAGAAGGACCACTTTTAAAAACGACGGGGATTTTCAGCAATTTCAGCCAGCCATGAAAGACTCGTGAGCTTCGGAAGTCGTAAAAGCGAGAAGGGAATGTGCTCCGCATCTCGTTTGAAGGTCCAGCGAGTGAAATCTAAGGTTAGCCCTTGTTATTGGAATCCAGTCCCAACCATACCAATCTATATAGAGTCAAAAATCAGTTAAAACTTTGATCATCATTCTGATACAGCATTTGGCTCAGCTTCTGTGTGCAATCTTTATTTTACTTTATCTTAGGTTTTGGAAACAGTCAAGATGTCCAGCAGGGTCAACGAGCTTGACGCGTTAAGGCAAGAAGCCCAGGAGCTCCTCCGGCAATTCAACAAAAAACGTTCAATCATCAAACACTGCACAAAAGCACCCAATTTGAATGTATCGGGTGTTTTACAGGAAGTTGTGAGCTTGTCCGAATGCATCGAGGCGAACTGTCCAAAGAATGCCGAAGCATACATCGAGGCCTCAAAATCTCTCACCAACGGCACAACAGATACAGCTCTGGCCATAATTAGCGATATCACGTCTTCTGCGTACACTGAGATTAAGCAGCGCGAAGACAGTCTCAAGAAAGAACTTGATGAAATCCAAGCTGTAGAAGAAGACCTCAACGATTCTGTTTCACGCGCCGAAAAAATCGAGAAGAAAATTGCCCCAATCCTTGCCGATGTCGACGTTCAGCGATCACAAATGGGAGCATCTTTGGAGAAAGCACGAGGGGATGCTGAGAACACAAAGAATGAAGTCGCTAGAGCAACAAAGGCATATGAGAATGCCAAAAACAAGGTAGCGGATAAGCGCAGAGTGAATCAGAACATCATAACTGGATTGGGTGACTGGTTTAGTCGATCTACTGTGAGTGATACGAGTTGTGGAATTTGAACATTTGTTTCTGACTGCTTGATGTAGGACGACTTCAATTTGGCATACAGCTTGGGGATCAACAAGGAGTCAACTGATAACACCGACGAAGCTGTCATAAGCGGATACGGTACCTTGTTGAAAGCAGCAGAAGGCGAAGTGACCTCTACCTTAAACCGAGTTCGAGAGTTTCGCAAATGTTCCAAGAAGGCGGCGCGAACCAAGCGCGTGCTAGGCAACACACTCGAGGAGATGCGCAATCTCAAAGGACCAGCTGTTGAGGCCGTCAAAGCCATTGAGGACCGAGAGAGTGCGATTGCGAGAATTTCTGTTGCCATGACAGATGTCGAGAATGCTCTGGAAAGCTGCAAGGATCAGCGCACTCTCCCCACTATCGAAGAGATGTGCAGAAAATTGCTTTCTGTGGTGGTAGCAGCTGGACACTATTCAGCCTTTGAGAAGGGGCTAGCTGATGTTAATCGCGTTATTTTTCGGAACATTGGCAAGCTAGTTAACTTCCCTGAGCTGATCGAAAGGGAAGATGACGACGACTTGAAGAAGGAATACGAAGAAGCTATGAAATTGGCGGGGTAGCTGAGCGGCAGAAGGGGTCTGAGCGGATAATCTGTGAAATGTGTGCAAACTTGGAGTGAGGGATATCTTCTTTGAACGGCTCAGGCGTAAATTCTGAATTCATCCCACGATTGTATATATCCGAGGCAAATGTGATTCTGTGATATCAAGAACATGGCTGATCATTTAGGAGAAAACCCATTGCGGGGCAGGCAATGTCTCGGCGACCCGCCTATCAAAGTCCTGGAAAACTCTTCAACCCCACCCGTTCTTGTTTACCTTCCGAAAATGGATCGAAGCTACCACCCACTTGCCAGGGCCCGACACGCTCACGTCTAAAAGCGGCGGCCAGCTGCCAGCCCAGCGGCAACAGCTAGTCCCATCGCCAGAAGGAGAAGAAGCCAAGCCGGTCGATCCGATCAAAACCAGATTATTGTTTTCAAACCTTATTTACGCGAATCTCCAGCAGCTGAAACTCTTCTTTGGGATTACGAAGTGAATTTGTGGCTGACTGGGTGCCCGCTTTGGGAATATCGAAGATATGGCCATAGCCTAGAACTGCTGTGTTTCATACAAGGCAGACGTTTTACTATTCTAGGTCTCCGCTCTTCCCGTAGAGTGCAGTGGGAATCTCATTTTTGCACATGATTTTCAGGTGCTATCACTACAGGCATCTTCAAGCTAGCTCAAGTGAAACACACTTCCCACGTGAAGAATGGCATAATATGAGCTTCCCCCTGAGTCCCGTAGCTCCTGTGTTATATCATCCCTTCAAGAGCAGCTTTCCTCTTCATTACAGTACAGTATTAAGTGACCGGAAAATACCTAATTATTCTGAATCTGTTGAAGTGGAAATGGTACCACCCATTTACAAAGTCCCTTCCGCTCCGGCTGCGACTGTCTTGCCTAATGCACTCCAAGATCGAAATAGTAAGCTTATTTTGATTCTGCTCATGGCGATATTACGGATGCTAACCGTAGGAAGACAACGTCGGAGTCGGATTCTCCCCAGTGGAAACAGTTACAATTACGCCCATTCCATGGGCGAATAGCTTCCACTGGTCAACTAGAAACGGACGACCTTTCTTAAAGGAGGACGGTACTAGTTTAGTTGTGAAAGAGATTAAGCTAAAGGTCATTGTATACAAAACCGAGGCCCCAGGATATGAAACGGATCGTTTTGTATACGTTCCAGATGCCTCGAATTTTGTCACACAAGTCAATTGGAACAGTTTCATCCGCCTCGAGGATGTTGTCAACAGGCTAGGCCCTAGTGCTCAGCTCATGTACGCCCGAGACAGGAGACTTCATGAGCAGGGTCGCCACCCTTTTTTTGCATGGGACCAAGACGGTACAATTGAACCTGTTGTGAATGCTATGAATGATTACTACAGAGGCTTACTCTTTGGAACCAATAATACATACGCCTCTCACGATCGGATGTTCTCGAAGTGGTTCAGTAAGGTCATCTAGTTCCTATAAACTCTACTGCTTATAATTATGTGTTTTAGATATCGCTGCTGCCGCTACTTACCCACGAAAAGAGCCTTGGACAGTCATATCACGATTCTGGGATTCCAATGTTCAGGACTGCACTCTATATTTTGTGGTGACAAGCAAGCTTATAGAACGTAGTGTAGAGGGTCCTCAAAAGCTTAAAGAAAGCGTCATAAAAGTATGGGAGAGTGCGAAGGAGAGAAAGAAAAAAGCAGAGGACAAAAACGCCTTAACGACTAACTTAGCACTCAAAGTGCCAGTTCCGTTTGCTCCAGCACACTGCGAAGTTGTTGGGCCGAACTTAGATAGTACTTGGCGCCAAGGGAAACAAATGGTTGGCCACCATCCACTGGATCTGTATGAAGTCTGGACAACCACTTTCGGTCTTGCAAAGCTACGAACTTATGGTTTTAGAGGAGTGCAAGTTGTTTCAACTTTAACGGGACCTGCGGCTGTTCTCGCAAATCAACATATTCCCGTCGGAACGTGGACAGGCGATACGATTACCACGTTGACCTGCTGTGTGGTAACCGTGAATACGAATATTTGGTGACACTATTATGGTGTTCATAAATCTAATATAATTAGTGTAAACATTGATTGAGGCTATAAAAATATCTATTTTTTAATTGGATTATAATACCTGTCGATCTTATTAAAATTTAGTTATAAATTTTTTGATTTTTACTATTTTTTTCGATTTTAATATTTATATTATATTTCCTAATAAATTTAAATAATTCCAAATTATATAAATTATAAATTCTAACAATAATAATTTAATTTAATATATAAATCCCTGAATAGTTTTAATAATATAATAGATTAAGTTTCTTAGTTTTTATAGTTATTAATATTATTTTTATTTTAATATTATTATTATTTTTTTTATATAAAAACTTTTATTATCATTGGATTTTTTTTTTTTTAATTTTATTATTTTTTTTTTAATTTTTTTTTATAATATATATAACTAATATGTTTTTAGAAATTATCGATATTATTAATTTTTAATCATCCCCAGCAAAAGTTTCCTTCCTACTCCAATACCCCCCTACTCATGAGGAATTAGGGGGTGATCTTTTCCCTGTTGGTATAGATATCACATTCGAAAATTATTATAAAAGAAAATTTAATTCCTATATATTTGATAATAAAAAATAATATTATATAAAAATTTTTTTATAAGATTTTATTTATAAATATATCAATTTAGATAATAGAAAAATTGCCAAAATATACTCCCTTATTTATTGGATCCGCAAATATTTTATTTTTAACAATAATTAGATTTATAAAAAATTTGAGATAATTTGGGATATAAAACTAGATAAATAATATATTATATACGAATATAATAATTTCTATTTGATTGCTAGAATATATTATAATTTATATCATACCGATGAATAATTTTATTTTTCAATTATTTTATATAGAGGAAATATAATTAATTTATTATTATAGATATTAATAAAATCTATGAGAAAGTATATAAATTATATTATAATATCTCTCAAAAAGATATCGAATGGATTTTAAAAAAATATACAATTTATTAATTTTTTTAATTTAATCAAATATTTAAAACAATTAAATTAATTATTAGTTAATATTATTTTGATCAGATTTATATTGATTTTATTGATTTTATTGATTAGTCTAATCGGGAGATTAATTTTAAATAAATTTTTCAAATTAAGAATTATTTTAGTTAAATAATTTAACTTTATCTTTTGAAAAATAAATCAAATAAAAAAATAATTAAAATTATTTTTTATTAATTGGCCTATAATGGGGAATCCAAATATTTTTATTATAATTAAGAATCTGAATTCAAGAAGGATTTTTTTGAATTTTTGAAAATTAGAAATATTAAATATATACTAGGAAGAGCCTATTATTTCCAGAGCTAAAAAAGTATTGAAACAATTAATAGGATTTTTAAAATAAAATAATTTTTTTCAGACAATATAATGAGAATTAATATAATAAAATAATAATTTATATTTTTTCGATCTGATTATAGTAATATTTAGGATTAAGAATATTAATTTTTATTATTACAAGAAATTATTAATATATCTCCTTATTATTAGTTATTTTACTATATAATTTTTTTTGAGATTTGGTTCGGCTTCAAATTTTATTATTTAAATTTTATAGTCTTAATTGAAATTGAGGTCAATAATAAGAAAGAAGAATTGGATGTAAATGAAAATATAAAATAAAATAAATTATTTTTTATTAAAATCGAGAAAAAAATGGTCGAAAAAAATATTAAAAATATAATTCAAATAGTGCAGGGTAATGAAATAAAAAATAAAAATTAATAGAAAAATAGGGATTTAATTTTTTTTTAAATTCTTTTTAAATTATATAAAATTGGGAAAATTAAATATATTTATTATTATATAATTGTTTTTATTTTGGATAATTATTAATTTAATTCTTATTATAAAATCATTTTTGGTTATTATTTTTATAATAAACTAAATATTATAAATAATAAACTTGAAGATAATATTATTTTTTGTATTAAAAAATTAATTTATAAATAGATTGATAAATAAATAAAAAAATATTATTTAAAATAATTTTATTTATAAATAATTGGCAAATATTATAGATTATTTAATAGATTGATCAAAAAAGGAAGAAAGATTGGGTAGAAATTAAAAAAAATAGAAAAAAAGCCTAGGTATATCGGATTATACGATTTATTTGATTAATAAATTGATTATATTTTGGTCGGATTAAATTATTTATTTAAATATTATTTATAAATTTGTTTTAATTTAATTTATTTATTTATTGCGAATAATTTTATTATTTCTTATTTGGGTTAATAAGGATTATATCTATTTTATTAATTCAATAGTTTAATTGGTCAATTTCTGTCGATTAATCAGACTATGGTATATATAAATATTATATAATAATTATAAATATTGACCATTAATATATGGTGTCACCAAATTCTCGTATTGATGGTTACCACACAGTAGACCCCCCTCAAGATCAACGTGACTCGTACTTTGAAGAGAACTGCAGACCAAGGGACAGTGATGGGAATATCATCAAATAATGTATGTATTCTAGATTCTAAATTCTCGGTTTGAGCTTACAATTTGAACAAGGCAGCAAACATTGTCTGGCAAAGTACTGACATTCCTCCACCTCTGATTGGGGACGCCGAGGTAAGATTTTGAGCAATCTTGGCCTCTAGTTTACAACTAATGATTGCTTTTTAGTGGCTCCACCGATCAGCGTGGTCATATGGTGGTCTTGGAGGAGCAGACAGCCAAGCTGCATCCTCCCAAGTTGCGCAGAATCTATTCCTCGGAACAGCAGCATCAAACACAAGTATGCTCAGGTCGGTGCTTTCATCTCAACATAACTCCAAACATAATACCGTAAGCTTCTGACACTATGCTCGGCATCTAGGGTGGAAGAATTCATCAAGCGGTACGTGCTTAAAACCGGCTATACAGCGCTTGTCAAGACCACGGCTGTGGACATGAGCAATGAGCTTGGTCTGGTTGCAACCAAGAAGCCTTGTTGGCTAGCTCCGCTCTTGCATTACAATTTTACGCTCAATGGTCCAGGTGGAAACGCTGCCAAAACGAGTTTTTGTGTCTTTAATGCTCGGGAGCGGTTGACACCTTTGCGTTTTGAATTCGAGGTGGGGAGGCTGTTGGATAATTGGTATTTTGGATGGGGACCACCCGTAGCATTGACGGATGATTATGATGAAGAGTATAGAGTACCTCTGTAAAGGATTTTGCAAGCACCAAGTGGAATACCTTGTATCCAGTATGACATCCAAGGTGTGCTAGGGTTTGGTGTAAGCGGAATAAAGAGGATAAATCTGTTTCTCCGCGTTTTCACGCTATTCAAATGGCAGTAATTCTGACTCATCGGTGAAAATAAACCGCCAGTATTAAGTTTCATCAATACCTCACCGTTGCACCTAGGCCGCCTACTTCATCAGCTGCATCACGCGTCTGCGCTCCCCTACCGCGCCAATGCAGCTACCCGCCCAGCTGGCTTGCGTCTCAGTAGCTCTTGCCCTTTTTGTCCTTTTCCCATTTTCCTGCAAGGGTATCGACTCTCGAAGCCATTGAGATCTATAACATCCACCTTTTTTACTTTGCGAACACAAGGACAACAATCACTCCAATCTTCCAAGAAACTAACTCTTCTTCGTGCCAGATGTGACCAGTGAACATGTCCTCAGAGCAAACGTCGCGGATGTCTCGACTCGGTCTTCCAGGTTGGAATTTGCCTCTTAACTGGACATCACACGCCGCCTATAGCAAGCCGGTATGCGAATCCAATGAGTTCTACTATGATGGAGCCGATATCAGCTATTCGCAGCCTCAGGGACCAGTCAAAGATCGTGTATTTTTCCCGGTTGCTGCCCAGGGAGAGGGTAAGACCTGTTCAGATCTGCTTTGAACCCATCAGATCATAAACACGGATTCGTATCGTGAGTACATCCCCGATTATCAAGCAAGATTTTGCGTAGAGCTCAATTTACGGATCAAGTCTCGCCTAAGACATGTGACACCGGCTGACAATAGAGTAGCCTTCCTTTGACTACGCTGCGAGAGTTTACCATGCGTGGTATCATGGATGCTACCACTGATGAGAATAACTGGCACATCAAGGTAGCATATGTCCTGCACATTGTGCCACCTCATCGGCATTGTTGGGTGTCGCTGTCGCATATCTGCTGACAAATAGAAAACTTGCTAATTATTTTGACAGATGTTCCATAATAAAATTGCGAAGAAATGGCGATCGGAGATTCTGTCGATGACAGATTGTGACGTTACAGAGAACATGGCGGTTTGGATCCTCGAAGAGCTTCGATACAAAGCAAGGATCTTCGAGACTTCGGGCGCCGTCAGTGTTTTCAATGGCGATGTTGTCCAATCCGATGTCGCTGTTACAAAGGCAGTCAAGGAAGTATTGAAAAAATCGGCAGCACGATTGGAAAACGTCCCTCAGCACTCCAAAGATTACCATCCTGGAAGCGATGAACTGGTCCTTGATCTCGTTCATCCGTCACTCTTTCCCCTAGTCTATGGTCGTACCCGAATTCTTCCAAAGACTACGCTCGGGGTCGATGATTGTATTACCACCTTGGGAGCCGGAACAACGCTTGTTATTCGCTCTGAAGATGAGGCGCAAATGGACGAAAAAGATAGGCATAAGCGATGCAGCCTACATTTCCCAGAAAGCAAAATAATGAAACACGCATATAGCTGACAGTATCAGTGGCTTCCTTGCGATATTGAGTTTGGAGATGAGGGGACACCTAGGTAACTTTTGGGACCTGCTCGGATAGTCTTATCACTGATCAACGGTTTTAGAATCACCAGCTATGTCAATAACTTGCATCCTTTTCACCACCAAGATCTCTACTACGCAATCGAGAAAATTATACCGTGCTCAATTCCATTGTGGAACATGACCTTAATCCCGCTTAAGTCTCCCTTCTGGGGCTTTGAACGAACTCCATATACGGTGGCTAGATATCATAAAGTTCATATGGATCAGTACCCTGATGATGGTGATGAGAGTGAAGATGAATGGGGCAAATCTGAAGCAAGATGGGGCTGGGAGTGGGAAAATCAACGTGCAGTTCAGCTTGATTCTGGCCCTTTCCTCCCACCGAATATTTCAACATGTCGCCACACGAAGGAGAGATATGAAGCACTTGTCGCAGAATATTGTGACAGTGACACCAAAGAATTGAAGAAGGAGAAGCATGTTGATCTCGCGAGAGACTACAAGCATCGCGGTCTGCAGGTCATTGTTAAACTGGCAAACATTGAGTTGTCCCCCGATAAGCCCAAGTACAAAGGGGGCGCGTGGCACGTTGAAGGTCAACTGGTATGTTCAATTTCCACGGGCAGCCTCCAACCTTCTTTCCTTTCCCGTACCATTCTATTCCACCCCAAGTATCCTCTGGTCATATTGAGTGATCTAGATATTGTATCAGAAGTTTTCAAGTACCATCAATACTGTCAAGTCATTCGAAAGCAGGGAATTCTAGGCTTCGCTGTTCAACGTCCGTCTTTCCTCCTAATTTACTGACAACAATAAATAGAATGAGCACATTTGTGCTACATCACCTTACTATTATGACAGCGAGAATATCACGACAAATCACCTTTCTTTTCGTCAACAATCTGAGGTCGATACTTTCAGCTTTGAATTTGGATGGCACGAAACCATCTCCTACGAACAGGACGATCATCGATTTTTAGACCAAGTCTTCGGCTGCACATCGGGAGGATCCGGGTCCAGGAAGTCGGCTCAGTAGTTTGCAAGGAAGGACGCTTGCTCACTTTCCCAATATCCTTCAACATAAAGTCGAAACTTTCCAACTAGCCGATGCTACCAAAAAGGGGCACAGAAAGATCCTCGCTCTTTTCCTCGTCGATCCCGGTATACGTATAATCTCGACTGCAAACGTTCCACCCCAGCAGAAACATTGGTGCAGTGATGAGGTTACCCCAACGTTGGCTAAGGACGGATATGTTCTTGCCAAGCTACCACTTGAGATTCGCGAGAAGATTTTTAAGGAGGTGAATGAGTCTCCTATTGGTATGGATGAGGCCAAGGATATCCGGTTGAAGTAAGTATCTTGTCTGTTTACTCAAGAGATATCATCTGCTCCTTATTCCTACTAGATCGGAAATTGCTAAATTCTCGATGTAGGCTTATGGAAGAAAGATCAATCCAAGGCAGCGAGCAAAATGTGGCTTTTGAGGCCAGGGAATTCTCCTTGTGTGAGCATTGAAGACTTGCGTAAGCATTGCAAAACCAGAACCAGCCGGTAGTTTGGTGTTCATAGGCTTTTATAACTTTATAATCAGGAGTATGTAGCAGATCTGGCATGCAGAGCTTACAGTTAATCACCCTAGGGCTAGAATTATCTTCTTCGCTTTAATTTTCATTTTCTAGAAATCATGTCTACAATTTGAACAAGATCCGCCGCATCCAGCCATCGCAGAACGAATTAAACAGAAAATTTTATGTCCTTGCCATTGACCGGGATGACCAGATTCAGTATATAAATCTCAGGAGCCCTATACTCTTCTCGCGCAAGCTTCGTTGGAGTAGTCGTCCCTCTCAATGGAGGTGGTTGGTTCAAAATTCGCACAACTGGTTTTCTATGCTCATATTCATCAGCATGAGAAAGTTTCTCTTGTAGATCTCTCTTCAACTCTACAAGCTTATCGAAATGACCCTTATTGGGACCGGAAAATATAGCCTTCAAAGACTTGAATGAGATTTGCACATTCTGTTTTCCGTCTTTCCACCATAAACTAGACAACCGTCTCCATCGTGGCGGCTGGCCCTGGATCTAGTGTGTGTATGATAGAGAATGAGTGTCTCAAGTCAAAGGCCACTCAGATCGGGTAGTTTATGTCTAGCATCCCATGCAAGTGAACGAACATTTTTCAATCAATCCATACTCCGGCCAAAGTATCTAAATACTTCAATAATTCAAGGGGGCTTTTGCTAGATTTAGATGCTGGCATGAGAGCTTTGAAGAGGTTTCGCAGGAAATAATCCCGGATGCTTGCAGTTTCTTCCCACGCCCATGGGGGATAAGTATCGAAGTAGTGATCCTCAGTTCTCTGAATATCGGCGCTATCCCTAGCAAATCTTTTCCGTCTAAACAATGTGACTGAGGTTTCAAAACGGCATAATGCGGGGGTTACTCGTCCGATCTCGGTTTCTGTAGGTGGTGCGACCGTGTGCCAAACGGCATAAATCCCTCCTTGGAGAACATTTGTGCCCTGAATTTTTAGGTTTAGATTGGTTCTATTCTGTAGTTGCCACAGATTGATCCATCCTGAGTCTGAATGACATCTACGATAGTCACATGACTTCACACGTGATACTATTTTCCGATGAGGCTTAGTGGGGTTTATCCAACTTTATCTTACTGTATCTTACAACCCAATCTGCACAAGCCTTGATGCTTAATATACAACAGACTTCCTTTTCAGTTCATATTTACTAGCTAGAATTTGAAGATGATGCAATGCCAAATCTATACGCCTCTTGAAAAGCGTCAGATCAGGGTCTTAATCGTACACCCAGGAGATTTCGATCAGCCACCGAACTGTAATCTCAAAATCTGTTCTCTTGACGAAAAGCCCTTTTATGATGCACTTTCATACACCTGGGGTGGCCTAGAAGAGCCCGAATCAATTACTCTCAACGGTAGTACTTGGGAGATTACGAGCAACTTAGGGCAAGCTCTTCGCCATCTTCGACCTGCTGATAAAAGTCTTAACATTTGGGTTGATGCTTTATGTATCAATCAAATTGATAAGGAGGAAAGAGGTAGTCAAGTTGAATTTATGGGGGATATTTATCGGGGTGCAGCGCATGTCAGGGCATGGATAGGGCCGATGGAAGACAATAACACCCATCTCGAAGATGAAGAGTTGCAATCTATGGAACCTGTGGTAAAGGATAAATGGAATATTTGGAGACTTCTTGAAGTCTTCGGTACATCCAATAAATTCAACTGTTGGGATGAAAAACTGCCCCACAAGCTAAAAGATGGTTCTGAGAAAGCCCAGATGGTGAGTGAGACCCGGTACTCAAATCATTTATATTCAGATTCTTAATTGTTTTTAGCTTTCATGCATGGCAAAAAGCTGGACCGAGCCATCTGGTAAACAGTCATGGAAGATACTGGCGCAGTTATTGAATCGGCCATATTGGAGACGAGTTTGGATCCAACAAGAACTTCACAATAATCCTAAAGTCCTCATTCATTGTGGTCACAGCTCAACGCCGATTGAATGGTGGTCAAGAACCAACGAAGCTTTTGATCAACTGATCCAAGAAAATAGGATTGTAGGAGGACTCGAGCTACAGTTTGCTCGTTTCCAGATTGCAGCCCAACCAATGAAAATGTGTACCGGGAGACGACGTTTTCATGACAGGCTGCATTCTGAAAACCACGTCACTTCTATCCTTAACGATCAATTGATTAGAGGAGTAAAGGATCCCAGGGACAGGATTTACGGGGTTATGGACATGATTGGGTTGTGGCATAACGGCAAATTCGAAGTCGACTATAATTCCTCACCTCCTCAAGTCTACACCAGAGCTGTACGATCTTTGATTACAAATTTCAAATCCTTGGATATATTAACACAAATTGCTCCTCGTCCGCCAGAAACCAGACTGGAGGGACTTCCGACTTGGTGTCCCGATTGGAGTAACTTTCCAATTACACGGCATGCAGACCTATCACCTGATTTGACATTCATCGACACCGAACATAATTTGAACTTCTGGGGAGACAACAAATATGATGCTAGCCGCAATATCAACTGTTTTGCAGAGTTCTCAGATTGCGGGATGATATTGACTGTCGGTGGAATTGTTGTGGACACCATCCGAGATGTCGTGAACAGTCCATATACAAGAAAGAAGACTCTCGCCACAGACATCTCTATTGAAGACCTGGAGTTGATTATTGAAATCACACGCGCCGAAAGTGATTCTAGTCGAAAAGAGATATTGTGGCGGACTCTGGTCAGCAATCGCGAGGTGATCAGCCCCTTTTATTTTGCCACTGTCCTTTAATTTTGCAACATCGGGCTTCCGGACCTGCGTTCCATGAACTTTCATCTTCTTCGGGGGCTAGCTTCTAAGAAAAAAATGGTACTAATTTGATCTAGTGGAGTCACTACACTCACCCGTATGATGAGCCTGCATTCCAAAGTGCACCCGCGGAGCTTGGTATGAAATTTGATTCATGGGTTGCAATGTTGCGGCTCCAGAAATCCAATCCCGACACTTCCGATAAAGCTCCATCTCATGTCCCAGAAAATGACGTAGAAGAAGTTTATAAAGTCGCAGAGATGGCACTACCAGCAGATCAACAACCCGACCCAGGGCTTTCAACGAAAGAGGTCTCTGATTATGTTGCATCATGGGTGCTACCTTTCAGCAGAGCTTGTAGAATAGCTACAACGCACCGTCGTTTCTTTCTGACTGAGAAGGATAACATGGGATTAGCACCACTCCACGCTCGTCCTGGAGATATTGTTGTGGTCTTGTATGGTTGCGCTCTACCGGTTATCTTGCGTCCCACTGAGGGGCATTTTGAATTTGTGGGGCAGACTTATATTCATGGATGGATGACTGGGGAAGCCGTCGATCTTGCGGAAAAAGGAGAATTGGAAGACAAATGGTTTGTAATTCATTGATATGTTTTTAGCGAGTTACGATCTCGGAAATGGAACACACCGAATATTTGCAACTGAAAATCCCGACTCAACGAGCAACACCTCCGACAAGCGATGGTGTAATTTTCCTCTTCAGCATTCCAGTCGACAATTATTAGCTTCTTCGACTCATCTATCTTCCTGTTCATAATTGGCTCCATAGCTTCTTTTACCTCCTCGCTTACCTAGGTAAGAAAGAAAATGTCTAGCGGGCAGTTCGTCACTGTACGAAAGGGGGTTTGCAAGATTGATGCAACAAGGCGGTGAGCCCATTCTGCCGCTGCTTTAATTCTACCATCTTCCATCACCATCACTCTTTACCATCATTACACAACCACTAGCACCTCACCTTATTAGAGCGGCGTTGAGGATATACTGTAAATAGCTTAGTAGAATGG